>Ga0163162_10003281_pt1 | contig 15489 bp, 10 predicted proteins | sample S55metaG_FD_115310 | JGI IMG/M metagenome (GOLD analysis project Ga0163162, IMG submission 115310) | Switchgrass rhizosphere microbial communities from Kellogg Biological Station, Michigan, USA - S5-5 metaG | ecosystem: Host-associated > Plants > Roots > Rhizosphere > Soil | place: USA...
AATCTGCGGATAGCTCTCTGGGTCTCTCAAGCACTATGACCGAAGCTCTCAATCTGACCTGTCAATATGCTCGGCAGGCCAGTCGTTACTCATTGTGCCTGGAGAAACCAGCCAATATTCGAACCTTCACCCCTAATCCCCCTACGGCACACAAGTTGAAAAGAGAAAGCGTGCGGCTGAGAGGCTTTAGAGCCTCACGGACTCTCCGCACGGAGTTCGGAGCCGCCAAGTTCTCTGATATGCAGTAAGTTCAAAAGGTCATGAGTGTCATGTCATCTCACCCAGCACGGCGGCTCCCCTAAGAAGGAGTCGCCCCTTGCCCAACCAAATAGGAGACGACCTGAGTTGCTCCCAGGTCGTCTCCGGTTATTTATTTGGCGAAATGATGACTGAATGCTTGACCAACACGTTTAGAGCAAGGAGTTCCACAGGTAATCAAATGGACTTACCCCCGACGTCTAAAACAGGTCGCTGGGCGTTATTGAACGCTGCTCTGCGAAATCCCGTCTTTGCCTGGTGGCAACGAAACCAGGTTGTCGTTTCATGGGTGATGCTGATTGTGCCACTTACAATCGCTATGGTGTACGGCACAGTTCTCAAGCCGCTCCTGCCATACTTAATCATTTCTCCAATTTCGATTTTTGCTGCGTATCTGATCTACCGTTGCACGGTCTCGCGTCTAAACGACAAGACTAAAGAAGTCGAAACACTGAGTAAGCTTCACTTGGCTACCGCGGAAGCACTCGCGACAGCAATCGACGCAAAAGATCAGATTACCCATTGTCACGTTCGTCGATTGCAGATTTACGCGACGCGAATGGGCGAAATATTTGAATTGTCTGAGAAGGAAATATCAGCTCTGAAAGCCGGCGCCTTGCTTCATGACATCGGCAAACTCGCAGTCCCTCCGCACATTCTTAATAAGCCAGGCCGACTGACTTCCGCAGAGTTTGAAAAAATGAAGATCCACACGGTCGTCGGTGCTCAAATCCTCAGTCGGGTGGATTTTCCTTATCCGGTAGTTCCAATCATTCGCCATCATCATGAGCAGTGGGATGGTCGAGGTTATCCCGATCGACTTAAAGGAGAGCAGATTCCAATTACGGCTCGAATCCTTTCAGTTGTCGACTGTTTTGATTCTGTTCGTGAGGATCGACCCTTTAGACGGGGTATGACGCTCGACGACGCCACAGCCCTGTTGATGCGTGGGTCGGGTACACACTTCGATCCTAAAATCGTAGAACAATTCCTAAAGCATCTACCTCAGCTTGACGCAGAAATAACTGCACTTGGTTTACAGCACGCGGCGCCCGCAGCACCCTCGGCTGACCAATTTCATCTCAGTGAGATCGATCTGACCCAGACACGGGAGCGCGGTGCTTACCTGGCTTACGACCAGATTAAGAAAGCGCATCGCGAAGTCTACGCATTGTATGAGATCGCTCGTACCTTCGGGACGTCGCTCAACATGGAACATACTCTCGAGATTCTCGTCGATAAAGTGGCGCATGTAGTTCCATTCGACACTTGCATTGTTTATTTCTACGACGACATGCAAGGGTTTGCGACTGCGCGTCACGTTGTAGGTAAGTATGCAGACATATTGACGGGGAGGTGTATCGCGCCCGGAGAAGGCGTGACTGGTTTTGCCCTCGCACACCGCAGCGCTGTGAATCAGCTTCATCCAAGTCTCGACTTTACTGATCTCAATCCAGCTGCCGGTATTAAGTATCACTCAATGGCGTCGTTACCTCTGTTCAAAGATGACGTGTTGCTCGGTGCCTTGTCGGTCTATTCAACAGAACTCGAACAATACACTCCCGACCACATGCGTCTGCTGGAGACAGTTACAAAACTGGCCTCCGATGCTCTCGCGAACGCTATGCAGCATGCGGAAGCGGAATCACACGCGTTGACTGATCCGCTCACAAGCCTGCCAAATGCACGTTCACTTGCTGTACGTTTTGAGGAAGAAGCTGCTCGCGCGCGAAGAACCGGACGAGGCTTCCAGGTTGTCATGCTGGACCTGGATGAATTCAAGCACGTCAATGACAATCACGGCCACAAGCTTGGCGACAAAATGCTTCGCGAAGTGGCAGCCATTGTGCAGAGCCAACTTCGTGAATACGATTTTCTCGCACGCTATGCAGGTGATGAATTTGTAGCCCTTGTTCAAGAAGTCGTGGGCGTGCAGGTGGAGGAGCTTTGCGCCCGTATTGAGAGTGCTGTCTCCCAGTTCTCACTTCCGGTAGGACGGGACGGGACGGCGCGCGTTGGGATTAGCGTTGGTACCGCAACATTCGGCGCGGACGGTGAAACGCTGGATCAGCTCCTAAATGCTGCAGACGATCAGATGTATCGGATGAAGTCGACTCACCGCGCTGGCCGAAACCTGCCAGTGGCGCCCCCGAATGTATCTACCTCGGATCCGGAAAACGTGGTCGTCATCATCTGAATGTCCGATACTGCTTTCGAGCCTCTTGCAAAATTTAAAGAGACCACGAAGGCAAGAAATTTTCAGGTAAGGAAGGGGACCCTGTCCCCGCTCAATAAGGGTCTGGGAAGCTGCGGGGACAGGGTCCCCTTCCCAACCTGCAAATTGGGGGCGATTTCAACTTATTTTTGCAAGAGGCTCTTTAGCTGGCAAGTTACTCGTCTGCAAGCCAAGAGCCTTACAAAAACAGCGTAATAGTTTGACCCTCCTCATTGTTTTTAAGAGACTGTTTAGCATTTCGTTTCTCTTTGTTGGGCGGTCTTGAGCCAATCGGAGCGACAAGCTAAAGCATATCGGACATCAATCATCTTGACAGCACCGTCGCTCATCGCTTTCAATCGGCTATAGGCACTCATTCGGTGTGCCAACCTTGAGGAACCTGAGGCGTTCCTCAATCTTGTTAGCTCCAGCCTTTTGACAGCATGGCAGTTCCCGCCGAAAACCAAGGCGCAACTCTTTTGATTGTTGATGATGATCCCCAAACCAGGGATCGGTTGCGCGAAATCTTCGAAAATGCCGACTACCGCGTTGTAACCGCAACGGAGGCGGCGTCCGCTCTGCGTGTACTTAAAGGTGTGCGGTGCGACCTCGTAGCGCTCGACCTCGAAATGCCCGGGGTTGACAGCCTCGCTCTGTGCAAATTGCTGCGAGCACAGCCACTCACTGGCAAGTTACCCATCATTGCGCTTTCCGAAAGCGACGACGAAACCCGAAAGGTGCAAGCCTTCACCGCCGGTGCCGACGATTACATAACCAAACCTTCAACGCCGGGCGAACTGTTGTCGCGCGTTAGCTTGCATGTCCGTACATCACAGCGTGAATGGGCTCTTATCGGCAGCAACCGCGAGCTCAGATTCCTTTCGGAGATTGGTCGGGGACTCCTGCGTGCGCTCGAGCCGGAACAACTAGTCCGTCGCGTCGCTGGAGCGACCTACGATGGTATTGATGCGTCGCTGTGTGCAGCGTATGTAACTGTGGGTCGTGATTCTTACGCCGTGTGCGTTTTTGATCGCGAAGGAAGTGCGGACGATCCTTCTTTGTTGGACCGAGAAGCACTTAACGATTGGTTACGTTCAACAGCTTCCGCCAGTTCGTTAACGGTAGTTGAACGCGAGGCTTTTCTACTAAGAGACGACATTCACACAACAGAGTATGTGGCGCCGTTACGTTTTGCGGGCCGCGCAAAGGGAGCATTGATTGTTGCCTTTGATCGTCGTGAGGATTGTAGTGAAACTGAGCGGCGTTTGATCGACGCAGCTGCGCAACAGACTGCGTTGGCCGCACACATCTGCTCGCTGTACCAGGCAGCTCGAGACACGTCGTTTAGTTTGGCAAAGGAAGTAGAGCTTCGGACCGCTGAGACCGAAACACAAAAGAGATTCATCGAAGCCATCATCGATTCTCTTCCAGTTTCACTTTATGCAGTCGATCGCGATTACCGTGTTGTTGCCTGGAACCGCAACCGCGAACTTGGCGAACTGGGTATTCCTCGTGGTTCAGCCCTCGGCCGAAACGTTTTCAAAGTACTGACAAGACAACCGCGCGAAGTTCTAGAACAGGAATTCTCACGAGTATTTGAAAGCGGGGAGATCGAACGAATCGAACAGGAGACTACCACCGGGAAAGGTGAAATCAGGAACTGGCTGATCAGCAAGATTCCGATGTGGGCTGATTCTAGCGGTGAAGTTTCACATGTGATCACGGTAGGTGAAGAGGTAACAGATCGCGTCGAGGCAAATCGCGCAGTGGCTCGAGCTGAAAAGTTGGCTGCAGTTGGACGATTGGCGGCAGGAGTAGTCCATGAGATTAACAACCCACTGGCGACGATCTCGGCGTGTGCTGAGTCGCTGGAGTCTCGATTGAATGAGGGCGCTTTCGATGGCTCACCGATGGTTGAAGATCTTCGCGAGTACCTGGGTTTAATCCGCAGCGAGGCCTTTCGATGCAAGATGATTACGAACGGACTTCTCGACTTCAGTCGAACAAGAGCGTCGGACCACGTTACGATTGATCTGGGTGACGTTATTGGTTCAGTGATCCGATTGCTATCGCACCAAAAGCGAAGATCCGCGGTTGAGTTCCGAGTAAATATTGCAGAAGACTTAGCAAGGGTTTCAGGCGATCCCGGTCAATTGCAGCAGGCACTGATCGCACTTGCCACGAATGCACTTGATGCGTTGGTGTTCAGCGGCATTCTAACGATCGACGCAAAGAACGACGGAAAGAAAGTGGTGGTTGAGGTGATCGATAATGGGGTGGGTATTCCCCCTGAAAACCTGCCGAAGATTTTTGAACCCTTCTTCACGACTAAGGAGATTGGGAAGGGAACAGGTCTCGGCCTCGCAGTGTGTTATGGTATCTTAACCGAGCATGGCGGCTCGCTGGATGTGCAGTCTACAGTGGGAGTTGGCACCACATTCACAATTACTCTACCCGCAGTTAATCTCAAAGAGGAATAGAAGGATTGAGTGAGCAACAGCAGGCACGAATACTGATTGCCGAAGACGAGGCCAATCTCAGGCTTGTGCTGCAAAAAGAGCTGGAGCGATTAGGCTATCGAGTTCAGGCCGCGCCAGATGGCGAAGCTGCGCTCCGTCGTCTCGAAGAGAGCAATGTCGATGTCTTGCTGTGTGATATCAACATGCCTCGCATCGATGGCATGGAGCTTCTTCGTCGTGTTCACGAACGTCCAAATCCCCCGGAAGTAATCATGCTTACCGGACAGGCAACTGTTGAGACCGCCGTCGAAGCGATGAAGCTCGGTGCTTACGACTACCTCACGAAGCCTTATCGCATCACCGAATTGGACATACGAGTAAAACAAGCTGCGGATAAGCGAAGGCTACGTGTCGACAATGTACGTCTGCGAGAACAACTCGCGAGACAATCAGCTTTACCCGAGATCGTTTCAGTTTCGGAGCTAATGAAGGAAGCAATCAGGTTGATCGAGCGAGTGGCGCCCTCCGAAGCCTCCGTGCTAATCACGGGTGAATCAGGGACGGGTAAAGAACTGGTCGCTCATGCCATTCACCGTCTATCAAGTCGAGCTGAAGCATCATTCGTTGATTTGAACTGTGCAGCGTTTCAGGAGTCGCTTCTCGAATCGGAGTTGTTTGGTTACGAAGCCGGAGCGTTTTCAGGTGCAAAGGGTCGCAAGCTTGGATTGATCGAACTTGCCGATGGCGGAACGTTGTTTCTGGATGAAGTCACCGAATTGCCTGCGCAGTTACAAGCAAAACTCCTTAGAGCAATTGAAACGCGAACATTTTTCCGAGTTGGTGGTGTCCGCAAAGTCGAGGTGAATGTGCGCATTGTGGCCGCGACGAATCGCAACCTCGAGACTGTGGTAAACGATGGAGTGTTCCGATCCGATTTGCTTTACCGCATCAATGGCTTTCAGATTAGTCTTGCGCCATTGCGCGAGAGACCTGAGGACATCGAACCCCTGGCTCGGCATCTTCTCAAACAAGTCGGTGGCACAACTCCTCCAGAATTAACACCCGACGCCTTCGAGGCGCTGCGTACTTATGGTTGGCCAGGAAACGTCAGACAGTTAAAGAACTGTCTTGAACGCGCGGTCATTCTTTCCAACAACGGACGCATCACCGTCACGGAACTCCCTCCTGAAGTCCTGCGACCAAACGCTATTGTCCCCGTTGCAGGCACTGCCTCTCCATTGCCGCCCACTGCTGACGTTGTTGTTTCACCGACAGCAGCACCAACCGGATCCCTGCGCGAGGTGGAACGACAACAGATCCTTGCTGCTTTGGAGCAAACTGGTTGGCATCGCGGCAAAACTGCGGAAATCCTCGGCATCTCTCCATCAACACTCTATCGCCGCCTCCGCGACTATGATCTCGAGCGCAGACGATAAATCAAACTTGATACATCTCAATCTCGTTATCGATCCGACTTAAGCTTCTTCCGATCAGTCTTTCCTCGATCGTTCTTAGGTATGGAGTCGACAAACTCGATCCAGCGCGGATATTTGTAGACGGCAATGCTTGCTTTAACGAATTGCTTGATCTCTTCTGCCAGTCGCTCGCTCGCTGAATAACCCTGGCGGAGCACAACGAATCCTTTTGGCTTGATCAGTCCCTCGGATTCGTGACCAACCACCGCACATTCAAGCACTGCCTCATGTTTAAGCAAACAGTTTTCGATTTCCGCCGGCGCTACGAAAACACCCGACACTTTTAGCATCTCGTCAGTTCGTCCGTGATACCAATAGTAGTCGTTCTCATCAACATGAAATTGATCCCCGGTTGTGCACCAGTCGCCCGCAAATGTCTCTTTCGATTTTTCATGAGCGTTCCAATAACACAGCGCCGCCGAATCACCTTTGATCTTGAGGGTTCCCATTTCACCCACCGCTACCTTGGTTCCTTCAGCGTCGACGATCTTTGCTTCATAACCGTTAACGATACGACCCAGGCTTCCAGCTTTAACATCACCAGGTCTGTTCGTGATGTAGATATGAAACATCTCCGCCGATCCGATACCGTCATAGATGTCGACACCAAATGACTTCATCCAGCGCTCGTACAGCTCGATTGGCAATGCTTCACCAGCCGAGTAACAAAAACGAAGACTGGCCAGATCGGACCTGGAGCTGTTTACCTGGTTGAGCATTGAATTAATCATCGTGGGCACGGTTGTGAGAATCGTCGGTTGATAACGTTTGATTACTTCAAACATCCTCTCCGGAGTTGAACGCTCAGCAAAAAGCGCAGTCGCACCTCCAACCGCGAAGGGAAATAAAAGGTTCGTTCCGGTCGCGTAACCGAAGAAAAGGTTCGGTACGGAGACAGTGAGATCGTCAGCGTTTACGCCCATTGTTGCTTTTGCGAAGACCTCGGTGTTGTAGGGAAGATCGTGTTGTAGATGCACCGCACCTTTAGGGTGACCGGTTGAGCCAGATGTGAAAAGCCAGATGGCAACGTCGTCTCGATGCGTGTCAGCTGCCGTACACTCGTCAGGCGCAGCGTCGACGTACTCATCGAAGCGTACGAATCGGGTTCGGAGAGGAGGCAGTTCGTCATCGTAGTCTCCGACGATCAAGACGACCTTCAAGTAGCGAGCGTCTTTCACGGCCTCCGCAAAGGTGGGCAGGATTGAATGATGAACAATCGCCGCGCGAGCTCGGGTGTAATCCAGGTAGTACGCATAGTCTGTCGCGGGAAGGAGTGGATTCACCATCGTTATGACGGCTCCCACACGCGCAGCTCCGAACCAGGTCCAGACAAACTCGGGACAGTCGGGCAGAACCATCAGTATTCGATCTTCGATTTCGATTCCGAGGTTACGAAAAACATTTCCGGTCTTGTTTGACAGCTTGACGACGTCGCCGTAGGTCCAGGTTCGATCTTCAAAGTACAGGCAGACCTTGTTCTCTCGACCCTTATCAACGTTGTGATAAAGGAAGTAGTCGGCCATGTTGAAATGTTCTGGAAAGGTAATGCTCATAATCGGCTTTGCCGCCTGATGTGAGGCGTGGCTCTGCCCCGCCGTAATGTCACCTAACTATAAACGGCCGCAGCTGAGCCGCGCGTAGAATACTTCGACACGGTGAACGGCGCGGCAAAGCCAGGCCTCACATCGGGCAGCGAAGCCGGATGAAAACGTTCAACAAACAAGATAGGGGCTGATGCAGCAAAACCTTACGTGACGAGGTTCGGGTGGAGTTTTTGATCGATGTATCGGACCAGTTGCTCCCGATCTTCCTCGCTGATGAAATTAAACCTGACGGCAAATCCTATCTCCGAAGCCTCGTCGACTACTTCAGCCCAGATTCCGAGTGTGTGAGTGTCCGGTAAATCGAACTCCAGCCAAATTAATTCTTTTACTTCTACGTCGCCGCCGGTGAGGACAAAACATCCGCTGCGACTAACGTCAGTAATCGCGGCATCGTGGTTCTGTGACACGGCACCCTGCCAACGAGCAGGCAGGTTAACCTTGACGCGGGGGGCGGATCTTCTTTCTCTCTCCATGCTTGTTTAAGTAACCGCTGCTAGGGATTTGCGAACGGGCATCCGACCTGGCCATGAGTTGGGTCCAGGTAAGTGCGTGCTTCCCAGAGTTCAGGGAAGAACTTTTTGTCGAGAGTTGTTTTTAAGTAGCCGATTCCTTCGGAGCCACCAGTACCTCGTTTCGCCCCGACCATTCGCTCCACCATTTTGATGTGATGAGATCGCCAGAGCGCGAAGTATTCGTCGTGTTCAAGAAGAGCTTCTGACAACTGAAACTCTTCGTGGCGACTTTCAAAATGAGTCAATATCTCGAGAACAGCCCGGGTCCGACTTCCATAGTTCTGCCGGGTGTCGTCTTCTTTGGTGTCCGCAGGCGCATTCAGTCCTCTTCGTTCAAGCGTGGCAAAGAATGCATCAGCCAGGGAAGGTTGTGCGGCCCTTAGTTTGAGTCGTTCATGGGCGAAACTATCATCAGCAAACTCCTGTAGGATTTGCTTGTCCTTTAGGCCAGACGAAAACTCAATTTCTCTAAACTGCATCGACTGAAAACCGCTGGCCGGATTCAATTCATCTCGGAAAGCCAGGAAACTGATCGGGGTCATACTTTCAAGAATGTGAATTTGATTTACCAGGAGCTTCTCAATCTCTACAACTCTGCGAATCGCCCTGGTCGCTGCAACCAAACGGTCCTCGGCTAACAACACAATTGCAGCGTCAAGTTCATGCAGAATCTGTTTGAACCACAATTCATAAGCTTGATGCACGGTTATGAAGAGTAGTTCGTCATGGTGTGTGGGCTCTGACAGGCAGTCTTGCAGATTGATTAGATCTGGAACGCGTAGGTACTTGTTGTATGAAAGAGGTGGCTTCTCGCCGTATGTATTTGACATCTACTCTTAAATGTTTAGCGCACGATGTAAGGCCAAAGACGCAAGTCGTTATTCTAGAACGCGGCTCCAACTGTCTCGTGCGCCTGATACGCTTTTGTTTCTGAAATCTTTTTCATTTCCGCAATTACAAGCTCAAGCTCTTCATCGCTTGTGTAGAAGTGGGGAGAAATCCGAACGCCAGCACCGGGACGGTAATCGATAATGAACTCTCTGCGGACGAGTTCCTTTGCGATCGCCGAAGCATGTTCGTGCGCCACGGTAATGGTGCCTCCTCGCTTCGCCGAATCTCCAGGACTTGTCACATGAAACCCGGCTTCTTCTGCGAGCTGAATCAGGTAGTCCGTTTGACGGGTGCTCTTCTGGCGTATTTTTTCTACTCCGATTTGGTTGATGATCTCGTAGCCTGATGCCGCGGCATAGAGAGCCGGAATGGCTGGTGAGCCATGGAGAAATCGTGTGATGTCCGGCGCATATCGAAGTTCTGTAGCAAACGCAAATGGTTGTTCGTGGGCCATCCATCCCGTTGTCTTGGGTTCGAGCTTTTGTTGCAGATCCGGTCTCACGTAGAGGTATCCGGCGCCTGGTCCTCCGCAAAGCCACTTCACGGAACCTCCTGTGGCGAAGTCTGCGTCGAGTTCCTTAACACTGAAAGGAACTGTTCCTGCTGATTGGTATGTGTCCAGTACGACCATTGCTCCAACTTCGTGTGCTCGGTCGATGATGGCCTTTGCATCCTGCAGGAATGCGCTCTTGAATAGCACGTGCGAGAACGGTACTAATAATGTGCTTTCGTCGATCGCCGCCAACATTCGCTCAAGAGGCACTGTAATTCCGTCGTCGGACTTCACGGTTTCAATTTGCAAGCTCCCATCACGAGCGTGAGCTTCATATACATACATGACCGAAGGAAAATTCAATTCCGAATAGACGATCTTGTTTCGCTTTGGAGTCGGTTGCAGGCAGGACAGTATGAGTGACTCACAAATGGAAACGTTTTGATGCATGACGACGGAACCCGGATCGGCGCCGATGATTTTTGCAATCTCATTACCGATCGTAACGGGCATGTCCCACCAACCCTCGGCCCACGCGCGGACGCCGCGAGTAGCCCAGACTTCGGCGTATTCATGGAGGCGTTCGTAGGTACGTTTCGGCATCGCGCCGAGGCTGTGCGAGATTAGATAGACGGTTTTTTCGAGGATGGGAAAGTCACTTCGCCATTGCAGCAGTTCATCAGTCAAACAGAAATTCCTCCCAAAGCACTCTGCTCTCACGTTTACTTTAACATGCAGGACCGATGCTGAACACGGTAAGAAAAGTGTCCTAAATAGAGACTTATTCTGCGTAGAAAGCGATTAACTTCTTGTTTTCGTTGCAAGGTTTCTTGGTTGCCAGTGCAAACCCTCCACGATGTTTCCCACGCCGCCCGTGTTAAAGTGATCTCCTACGCTATGTGGAAGTTTGCCAATCCAATACGACATCAAATACCGCAGACAGTTTGGCCTACCCAGGATGAGGCAGCGAAATCGCTTCTTTACAAGCCGATCAATATCGGACGGCTAACCGCGAGTGCTCGAACGTGGGTTCCGGCAATGGTTCCCTGGAGAGCAACTGACGATGGTTTTGTCACTAAACAAAACCTCGAATGGTACCGGCGCTTTGCGCAAGGTCGACCCGCTGTTTTGGTTGTCGAAGCTACTGGCGTACGAGATATTCCGAGTGGGCCGTTGCTTCGAATCGGAGATGACCGATTCCTTTCCGGTTTGCGTCAACTTGTCGACGTCGTGAAAGAAGCGAGCGCCGGTGAGACGCTACTCTTTATCCAGATTATCGATTTCCTCTCCGTCAAACGACGACCTGAAAAAGAGAAGTACTTTGATCGCTTTCTACAAATCCGAACGCCACATCGAGAGCGATTAGCGAAGGCCACCACCAACGACCATTGGCTCGATGCGTCTGAAGGTGATGTGCGCTCTGTTTTCAAAACATTGACCGACGAAGTCCTGGCCAACGTGCTGAATGAAAGAGAACTTGAGGCTCTTCGCTTCGGTTATCGTGAGCGTGTTACTGATGTCCACCTGCCACACATCAAACAACTACCCCAGGAGTTGCCATCCATTTTTGCGGCGGCTGCTGAGCGAGCGCGAATGGCTGGGTTTGATGGCGTAGAACTTCACTATGCGCACGCTTACACGATGGCTGGATTTTTGAGTGCGCAAAATGATCGTAACGATGGCTATGGTGGCTCACTGAAAAATCGATTGCGCTTGCCGTTGGAAGTTTATCGAGCAGTGCGTGAAAGTGTCGGCGAAGACTACGTGGTGGGTGTGCGTTTCCTTGCCGATGAGGTTGTCGAGGGTGGGAGCAGAGTCGAAGATGCTGCTTTCTATGCCGTTGAATTCGCACGAGCTGGATTTGATTTTCTGTCACTTTCGAAAGGCGGCAAGTTTGAAGACGCGCATCAGCCCAAACTCGGGCAGGCGGTTTACCCGTACACGGGCCGCAGCGGCTACGAATGCATGCCGACGGTGTTGTCGGATGAACGCGGACCTTTTGGAAGAACCGTTCCACTGGTCGCAGTCATAAAGCAAAGAGTAAACGGTGCGGGGTTCAGAACCCCTATCGTCGCGACTGGTGGGATAGGCACCTTTGAGCAAGCGGAAGAGATTCTGAAGTTAGGGCTCGCGGATATCGTCGGCATGGCGCGCCAGGCACTTGCTGATCCTGATTGGTTTGTGAAAGTGAAACTGGGACGTGGGAATGAAGTGCGGCGTTGTACTTACACGAACTACTGTGAGGCACTCGATCAGGCACACCGTCCTGTGACCTGCAAACTATGGGATCGTGTTGACCTTAATGAGCCCGGAATTGCAACTGTTGACGATGGTCGGAGGCGATTAGAGCCACCGGGATGGAAGGAGTAGTCTCTTCGATGAGAGTTATGCAAGGCAGCTTTGCAGTCCGCGATCAGCGGACGACTGCTAATAGCCCAGCACTTCAGTGCTGTGAAGTATCGAGGAGCGAGCGAGTCCGTGAAGCGGACGACTGAAGGAGGTTCCTAACGGATTGTTTCAAGAACGTTTTTGGTTCAGCCGTCCGTTTCACGGACTGAAAGAGCAACCATCGCGGTCCCCAGCGATAAATCGCTGGGCTACTATCATTCGTCCGCTTCGCGGACTACAACTTTTTTATACAAAACCTTCCGGATCGAAGTCACTCTTGCTTGTGCTGCTGGTCATACTTCGCAATAAAAATCGGATCTCGCTGCTTTAAATCTTCATAACTAACGCGACCACTTCTGGTCATCACACTAAACGCCAAATCGATCGGGTTGAGACCCACGTACTTTGCTGCGTTCTCAAACCAGACCATGCTCTCGTAGGCCGCAGCCTGATAGTCTTCAATTACTGGTCGTCGCACCGCTGTGAATTCGGCGAGTGCTTGTGTGACGTCAACCCTGACGCGAAAACTTTCTGCGAGTGCGATAGCATCTTCCATCGCGAGCTTTGTTCCCGACCCAATCGAGAAATGGGCTGTATGGAGTGCATCGCCAAGTGACACCAGGTTCTCAAAAAACCACTTCGCATTTTTGACGCGTACAAAATTGATCCACTTCGAGTTGTTCGACAACAGTTGATGGCCGCCGAGATCTCGTTCAAACACAGCAGCCAGGTAATTACGCGTTTCCTCGTCCGACTTTGTTGCGAATTGAGCGCATTCCCAGGTTTCCGGATCGCATTCCACAATAAACGTACTAGTCGTCTGATTAAATTTATACGAATGAGCGGCAAACACTCCGGGTTCATTTTCGCGAAACGTCAACGTTAAGCCGTGAAAGAGTTGATTGGTGCCATACCAGATGTAACGATGCGACCGCACGTCGAGCTGTGGCTGTAACTCCGCGGCGTAACGAGTTCGTACCCCACTGTTCACTCCATCCGCGGCCACCATGAGATCACTTTTGTTTCGCAGTGCTTCAAAATCGACAATCTCTGAACGGAATTGGATCTCAACGCCGAGTTGTTCGGCACGATGCTGCAGAATCTTCAGTAGTTGCAGTCGCGCGATTCCGGAGAAACTGTTTCCATGTATCGAGATCTTCTCGCTACCATGAACGACATCAACGTTATCCCACGCTTCAAAGTGTCTCGTGATTGCAGCGTGAGACTCTTCGTCTGCAGCACGCAGATTGGCGAGAGTCTTTCCAGAGAAAACAACTCCCCATCCAAAGGTGTCGTCGGGGCCATTCCGCTCGTAGACTTTGATTTGATGATCGGCATCGGACTTTTTCATGAGGATCGCGAAGTACAACCCCGCTGGTCCACCGCCGATGATGTTGATGTTCATTGCTACGCTTGTTGAGGTGTTGTCTGCGGCTGTCTCTATTCTTCCTTCAACAGTTGGCTGGCAATCACAATCTTTTGAATCTCGGACGTTCCTTCATAAATTCTGAGCGCACGAACATCACGATAGAGTCGCTCCACTACGCTGCCACGTACCAGACCTGCGCCGCCATGAATCTGAACTGCGCTGTCGATAATTCGTCCAGCTGCTTCAGTCGCATATAACTTCGCCTGACTTGCTTCTCGAGTCACTCGTGAAGAACCTGTGTCTTTCAGATAGGCAGCTCTGTAGACAAGCAAACGTGATGCGTCGAGTTCAGTCACCATGTCGGCGAGCTTCTCCTGAATCAGTTGGTGCTCCGCCAATAGTCGACCAAACTGTTTTCGGGAGGTTGCATAACGAACGGATTCATCGAGTGCCCGCCGGGCCATGCCGCACGCCGCGGCGCCCACACTAGCGCGAAACGTGTCAAGTGTTTCCATCGCCAGGCGAAATCCATCACCTTCGTTACCTATCCTGTCTTCGGCGGGTACGCGACACTGGTCGAATTGGATCTCACCGATCGGATGCGACGCAATCAACTGAGTGCGTTCCACTACACTGAATCCCGGCATCTTTGCGCTAACGACAAACGCAGATAGTTCCGCGCGACCGCCCTCTCGAGTTCCCGTTCGTGCGAACACGGTGTAGAAGTCGGCAATTCCTGCATTGGAGATGAATCGCTTGCGTCCATTGATAACGTATGCGTCGCCATCAAGCCTTGCACTAGTTTGAATGGCTGCAATGTCGGAACCAGCCTCCGGTTCCGTTAAGGCAAAAGCGGCGATCGCTTTGCCCGCGACAGCACGTGCAAGCCAGAATTCACGGATGTGCTCTGGCGCAGACTTGCTGATTGCATAGGTGCCAAGACCCTGCATCACAAATGCGAGATCGGCCAATGATGATGAATAAGCGAGTCCTTCACGAATCAGGCACAGCGCTCGGACATCAAGTTCGGTTTCGCTGGCAACGGCGTGTTCAAGAACACCAGCGCGCGCCAACACTTCGACGAAATGTCGTGCCTGTTTTTCGACGTTGCCTTCTTCATTTGCTGAGGGTTCAATCTCAGACTGTACAAACTCGGGTAGGTCCTGTGCGAGCTTTCGATGATCGGGAGTGAAGAAGGGAAGTTTGGTGATGAGAGTGTCCATGTTTTATGGTCCGACGGTCTTTCGTCGTTGGCGTTTGGTTTTAGACGTTCACCACAGCATCAAGACCAATCATTCAAATTTGGCTTCTCGCTTCGCGACAAAAGCGTCGTACGCCTCGCGGTAATCAGGGTGCTGCATGCAGATCGCTTGCGCCTGTGCTTCAGCTTCCAGGGCCGTGTCCAACGTCATGTCGAATTCGCGATTCAACATCTCTTTTGTTTTGCCAAGCGCGAAAGCTGGGCCACGCGCGAGACGTTCAGCAAACTCTCGCGTCGCCTGAGATAGTTGATCGTTCGGAACTACTTTGTTGTAGAGCCCGATTCGCTCGGCTTCAGCTGCCGTTATGAAATCACCTGTGTACAAAAGTTCAGCGGCTTTAGCGAGCCCCACTACTCGTGGCAGTAAATAGGCAGCGCCCATGTCAGCACCTGATAAGCCTACCTTCACGAAAAGAAAAGCGATCTTTGCTGCTTCACTTGCAATGCGGATGTCTGACGCAAGTGCGATGCATGCACCGGCTCCTGCCGTAGTTCCATTCAAACTTGAAATTACCGGTTGTGGCGCCTGACGAATATTCCGGACGAGTTCACAAGTCAGACGCG
>Ga0163162_10003282_pt1 | contig 15485 bp, 10 predicted proteins | sample S55metaG_FD_115310 | JGI IMG/M metagenome (GOLD analysis project Ga0163162, IMG submission 115310) | Switchgrass rhizosphere microbial communities from Kellogg Biological Station, Michigan, USA - S5-5 metaG | ecosystem: Host-associated > Plants > Roots > Rhizosphere > Soil | place: USA...
ATGGTGCGCGGCGGAGCTTGCCTGTATGGCTGGTATGCGTCTGGTTGTGGCGGCTGATCCATCGGACCATAGCGAACGTCACCGACGACTCCAACAACTTCAGCTCCTCTGGTGAAAGCAGCACCGAACCCCACTTGTACCCGCTTGCCGACAGGATTCTCACCAGGCCAAAACCGCCTGGCGGCGGTTTCATTGACGATCACAACCAGCGGTGCGGCCTCGCGGTCCGCGCTGCCGAACAAACGGCCGCGAAGCAGCGGGATCTTCATCGTTTTGAAATAGTCGGGTGAAACTAGAAGCGTACCGATGGCCGGCTCTGCTCCCGTCGGTACTTTCGGTCGATCGAGAAACCGGATGATGGATTCCTGGCAGCGGCCTTCCAATGCATGGCAACTGGATAGCCCGGCCGAGATGACACCTGGCTGTGCTGCAACGCGCCGCTCCACCTCGTCGAACAAGCCGGCAGCCTGGGGGCCGCCAAAGCCGGCCGGAAGGGTCAGGCGAGCCGATAGAATATTATTGGGATCGATACCGATCCGGGTACCGAGCAGTCTGTCCAGACTTTTGATCATCAGGCCCGCGCCAACCAACAAGACAAACGCGAGCGCAATCTCGACTATTACCAGAATGCCCCTGCCGGCCATGAAATGCCGTGCGCGAATCTGAGCGTTGCCCCTCTTCAGAGAATCAGTTGCGTTCTCGCGCGCTGCCTGGATTGCCGGCACCAATCCGAAGACGATGCCGGTCGCAATCGAAATTGCCAACGTGAATAACAGCGCTCTCGAGTCGAGGTGGATCGTGTTCAGAGTAAATAGAAAACCGCGAAAACGACGACCAGACGCAAAAGCTACGCCGAATGGATTGATCGCACGCAACACATAAATGCTCGCGTAGGCAAATGCCAGGCTCGCCGCTCCGCTCAGGATTGCGAGCAGCAGACTCTCTGTCAAGAGTTGTCGAATCACCCGAAACCGACTGGCGCCGATAGCACAGCGAATGGCAATCTCACGTTTTCGGGAGTTGCCGCGGGCCAGGAGCAAATTGGCGACGTTGACACATGCGATCAGCAGCACGAACGAGACAGCGCCGAACAACACCAGGACCGAGTCTCGAATTGTGGGATCGGTGCGGATGTCCTCGAGTGGCTCAGCCATCGCGCCCCATCCACTCCGAACATCCGTACTGTCCGGGTGGGCTTCGTCGATAATTCTACCGAGCACCCTCGTCGCGCTTTGAGCCTGCTCGACGCGGACATCAGGTTTAATCCGAGCCACGAGCGACCAGTTGTGTTGCCAGCGTTGACCGAGAGTTTCCGAGTCCAGCCTGTGCACGGGGACCCAAAGATCCGCCGGGCTGCCCAGCCCCTGGAATTTGGCCGGTAATACACCCACGACCGTATAAGGCTTTGAGTCGAGGTCAATCATGCGACCGATGACGGATGGATCCGCACCGAACCTGCGGCGCCATAAACCGTCACTGAGTATTGTCACGAAGCTCTGTCCGGGAATCGCATCCTCTGCGGGCAAGAAGGTGCGACCCAGTTGTGCGTCCACGCCGAGAATCGGAAAATACCCGGAACTGACTTCTTCCATCTGAAGCCGTTCGGGCTCGCCATCGCCTGTCAGATTGATCAGCAGGGTCGAGTAAAGGGCGGCGTCCTCGAAAACCTGTTGGTTTTGTCGAAAGGTCTCGTACTTCGGGTAAGACCAGGCAATTCGCGACAGCGTTCCGTTGTTGCCTGAGGGCTCCATCAGGAAGACGGCCATGAGGCGGTCGGGGTCGCGGAACGGCAGGGGACGCAAGAGTGTCGCGTCGACGACGCTGTAAACGGCGGTATTCGCGCCGATTCCCACGGCCAGCGTTACCACAACGATTGCGGTAAAGCCGGGCTGGCTGATCAGCGACCGCCAGCCGTAACGAAGGTCCTGTAAAAGCACATCGAGTTGCGCGCCCCATCGAAACCACCGGACCCGCTCCTTGGTTTGATCGACCCCTCCCAACTCCAGTCTTGCGAGGCGTCGCGCTGCTTCCGGCGCAACACCGTCGCGTATCTTGTCTTTGGCCGCGAGCTCGATGAACGATTCCAGTTCGTCATGGAGCTGCCTCTCGACTTCGCCACGACGAAACACCCAGCGACCAAGAGACTTCAGACGGTGGAGGAGGATCATGCACCCTCCAGCACATTTGCGATCAGCATCGTCACACGGTTCCAGCGCTCCCTTTCTCGCTCCAGTTGTTTCTTGCCTGTCCGGGTGAGCTTGTAGTACTTCGCATTTCGATTGTTGTCGGAGGCCCGCCACTCCGCTGCCAGCTTTCCATCCTGTTCCATCTTGTAGAGCGCGGGGAACAGAGACCCGGGATTGACCTGAAAGCTATTCGCGGTCAACTGCGCGAGTCGCTGCGAAATGCCGTGTCCGTGCATCGGCTCCCGGTTCAGGATTGTTAGGATCAGTAATTCGAGTGTGCCTTGAGGGACGTCGATCTTTGACAAGTGCGGTGCCTCTTTTAGGGTTCCAATATGAGCCGTATGATTACAATCGTACCTTTAGGTTGTCAAGAGGAATGTCGGTTCTCGGTCCAGCCGTCGAAGCACCCGCCTTGCGTAGACGGTATCTTTTAGGTTATTGGAAGTTTATCCGTTAGAACGCACGATAAATTGGGAATGCGGCAGTTTCGCGGCCCGGGGCCTTGTTGATTTACACCAAATCGTCTGGCCCGTCTCGATCCTCCGGAAAGCGTGTGGCAAAGCGCGACACGAGAATCGGCTGCGCATAGCTCTTGCCCGAGCGATAGTCGGCGCGAGACAGCGTGTCGTATTCGAGGCGGCTGATCTTCCAGTGGCCCGCCACGTCTTTCCGATAGTTGATGCGATAGACGCCGCCTTCCCACCACGTCCGCACGCCTTCTCCGTGCAAGCGAGCCATGGCAGCAAGCGATGTTTCGGTCTCGAAGGGCATGCCCACCTGGATCGAATAGGGGAACACCGCCTTTGCGGACTGAAGATCCGGCGACACTTCTACGCTGTCGTGTAGCTGGTCGGCAGTGAGCTCGAAGCCTGGCGCCTGCTCCATCCTGCGGCCGGTCTTCCCTGCGGGGAAACGATCGCGATACAGGCGGCCCACTCCGTGGTTGCGTCCCTTGAAGACGCCGCCGTTGAATAGGACTTCGGCGGCCTCGTCGGCAAACATACCAATGACTTCTTCATGCAGGCCCTTGTCCATTGCCTGCTCGAAGGCCTGATGAAATTTGCGAAGCGCCTTCTCTTCTTCCAGCAAAGACGCCCGCAGTGCCGGGGTGTCTGAAGTGACGGCCTCTGCCTTTGGCAGGCCCGCGGCCGTGCCCGCAGTTGCAGCCAGAGCCGCGGAGGCTCCGGCGCCGAACTTCCAGATGAACGTGCGGCGGTTATTCATTACGCACTCCTCGTCTTCGGCCCGTACAACTCGACAATGTCAAACCTGCCGATGTGACGACCGATTGCACCAGTCACGCCGAGGCTCACTCCCCTGGTGCCGCCGTTGAACGTGAACCCGCAGTCATGGGAGGCCTTGGTGTTGAGCAGTTCGATCATCTGGTTGCCGTTACAGGCTTCTTCGTTCTGGCAGAAGATGTACACCCCCGGTCGCAACTTCACGTAGATGCAGGGCGAGCACCACTCCGCCCCCAGCGCCTGGGCTGCCGTGAAGATGACCCAGGACATGGAATGCGGGGACGAATAGATGTGCATGGAAGTCGTCTGGTCGGAGTAGGACCACGAGAAGGCGTGCCCGACCAGCTCATCGGTCAATTGATGCCGTACATACAGCGGCGCTTCCAGCCCGGCTATTTCCGCGACTCCGAAGATGGCGCGATAGGTTGTCTCATTGCCGTAATACTCCGTGCCCATGTGCGACTCGATGCTCGTGGCGAGCCCGTTGGTGAAGTCCACGGCTACTTGCACGCTGGCGCGCGGCTTGCTGTCCGCGATGATGTGACTGAACCAGGCCAGGTTGTCGTCGCCTTCATAGGCGCGGTAATCGGCATCGCGCCAGGCGCTATCGCCGTGATTTCGATACTGCAGCTTGAACATCTCCTTGACACGGTAGTCCCGTACCGGGCCGCCATTGTCGAAGCGCAGCGTGAATTCCTTGCCCACCAGGATGTCGGAGAATGGCAGGTTGTTGCCCGTGGCCACGGCCTGAGGCGGCGCCTGCTGAGCCGCGCCGGCGCCGAACGCCGATGTCCTCTGTAGCGCTGCCTGATGCACTTCTTCGTCCGTCATGTGGGTGAACGATCTGACGGGCCGATAGGTGGTCCGCGCTCCCTTTTGCGGTGCAGCTGCAACTGGCGCAGCAGGGGCCGGACCTCCGCCGGCTGCTGGCGCCCCGGCTAGCGCTGGGGCAAACATTGGCCTCAAGCCATGGTCGTCGAAGTTTTCGAGATACGCCAACTGCCCGACGACCTCGCCGTCGCCCTTGAACATGTAGTACTCGAGCTCATCCTTGTCGTTGAACCCGAAGCGCACGCCCACCTGCTTGACGCCGTACAGATCGGCTACAAAGCAAGTATGGATGCCGGAGAATTCGCACTCGGTTCTGTTGTAGATGATGGTTCGGTCATCGACGAGCACGTAATCCGAAGTGGCGACGTAACTCAGGTCATCAATATGCCGGGTCAACTCGACGAAGTTGGTGTTGGCAACCGACACATAGAGTTCCAGTGTCTCGATGCCGGTATCCTGCTTCCAGTGGATTCCCTTGCCGGTCATCCGGTTGGTGTAGTGGTGAAGCTTTTCCGGAGCTTTCTGCCCACTATCGACATGCCCGAAATAGATCTGCCGCTGGACTTCCCGGTCATCGAGCGTGAACTCGTTGGGCCTGCCGGCATTCTGCTTGATGCCGCTGGAGTCCATACCTCGAACACCGTGGCCAGATTGGTCTTCTGGTCGATGAACACGTTGTACCCCTTCTGCTCGCCAGGGATCAGATGCGAGAAGAACACCATCTGGTTCAGGGCCAGCTCGCCGTATCCGGCTGAAATCTGCTTGCCGCCTTCGGTGAGAGTCAACCGCCTGTTTGTACCGAACTTGTATTCGAGAGTCGGGCCGTCCTGAGTGACGATTTTCACCGTCTTGCCGTTCAGCACGTTTGAAAAGGCTGAGGCACTTTTGGGGCCACCTTCAGCCGCCTTGAGCTTTGTCGCAATCTGCTCCTTCGTTAGTTTGGTGTACTTGAAGCGATGCATCGGTATACGCATGTTTGCCCCTGTCTTGATGCCCTGGGTGAAAGGGCAGTGATGATGTGCTAAGCGGAGCGGAGTTTATCAGAGGAAGGGTGAGGGTGGCTCCAATTGTAATTGGGATTCAGATGCGGACGACCAGCACCTCTCTGGGGCAGTTCCAGCGGAGGGGCAGTGTGTCCTGAACTCCCCTGCTGATCAGCAAAGTTTTTCCATCCTTGTCATCGAAACGCAGCCCATTCCATCGATAGAGGAATGCGCCGGGGTACAAGATTCCGTTGCGCTGATAAAAGACGAATTGACCGCCATGAAGATGTCCGCTGAGAGTGAGATCGAAGTGCGGCACGTGATGCGATGCGACGGGATGATGGGTGCACAGCACATGGTGGCTCGCAGCCTGGACGGGCTGCTCGCTGGGGCCATATATCGCGCAACGGGGGCTCAAGGTCCATGGTGCATCTTCTAACCACCATCCCCCGCCGGCCAGAACCGCGGCACGAACGCTGGCTACGCCGATCCACCGATCGTGGTTTCCGGCGACGGCGCCCACTGGCGCGACGCGCGACAATCGTCGGACGAGTGATTGAAGCGCCTCCAGGCCGCTTGACCAATCCACCAGGTCTCCGCCAAGAAGGACAAGGTCTGGATGTTCCTCCAATGCGATCTGCACCAATCCGTCGACGATCCGCCGAGGGCCATCTTTTCTCAAATGAAGATCACTTGCGAACAGGATGTGTTTGCTCACGCCGATGTGCGCAACGGTTTCACGGCGTACCAGCAATGGCCGTCGCCCGCCGACTTCGATGGCCTGGAGGAATTCTCGCAAAAGTTTCATTGAGGAAAACGGAGCCTGAGCAGCGCGACGACGCACGTCCATGTCAGCACGCCTGCAATTGCCAAAGGTACTGCGCCAGTGTCTCGTCTCGCCGCTGCGATCAAGCGCTGCAGCAATGTATCCGCCTGCTCGCGCAAGGGCAGTACAACCGCATTGCACGGCAGGTCCATCAAGAATGCTGTGACGTAACTGGGGCATGCGACAGCCTGATCCTCCTTCCAGTCGAGCACGTCATCCGCAAGCTGCATGAGACCAACGAGGTTCAGGAGTACGTGAAACCTCATGGAGTCGATGTGTAAACCGGAGAGCTCCTGCATCCATCGCAGCGACAGATCAAGAACCGATGTCCGATATGCGATGACCGAATTCGCCGTTCCGGGGTTGCCTGGCGTCAGGATCGGACGGCAACGCTCTGCCTGGCGCAGTTGCCGAATGTAACGCGATGTGCCTTTCTCGGGCGCAATGCTCCGTAGTTTGGAGCGAAGAGATCGATACTTCGTCGCATCGACTACTCGACGGTCGTAGTAATCGTCGCGCAAAGATCCGAAATCGCACGCGTGCGCAATGGCTATACGCCGTTGTTTGCCAAGAGTGTCACCTCCCAACCGCGCAAGAAACTCGAAGGCGGCGATACAGAAAACACGCAAGGGAGTCTTCGGACGCGCTGCGAATAGGAGGGGCGTACAGATCATCAACGCGGACATAGCTGTTGCCGCGACGCGCGCCAATTCGGTGATTCGCGACCCAGACGAAGTCCGGTCCGTGAAGGCGGTCTCCCCGGAGGTACAGCTTCCTTGAATCTGATCGGGTGGCGGCATCTGCACGCCGAAAAGTATCACTTTTGACTCTGTATCTAAAAGTACTTTTTTTCGATGTGTCGAATGGCAATGGCAGCGACGACCGTCGCATGAGCATTAGAGGGTCGGGCGCCTTGGGTGGTCAACAAAAGAACGACATTCACCTGGTAAAGGCACGAGGGGTAAACGATTTACACATCCAAAAACGATAGACAATAATCGCGTTGCACTGCGGAGGCCCACTTGGCGCGCGATCACATCTTCATTAGTTACAGTCACCAGGACCAGCGATGGTTGACGAAACTGGAAACTCATCTGAAGCATTTGATCCGCGAGGAGAAAATCGTCGTATGGAATGACACACTGATCCAGCCGGGTGACCGATGGCAGGAGAAGATCGAGACGGCACTCAGTTCCGCTGCAGCCGTCCTATTGCTTGTCAGTGCGAACTTCATTGCTTCAGATTTCATCTTCAATCACGAACTGCCGATGATCCTGGAACTCGCGGAGCGCAACCGTCTCAAAGTTCTCTGGATTGCGGTGGGCGCGAGCTCGTACAAAATTACGAAAATTGCGGCCTACCAGGCACTCAACGATCCTCTTCACCCGCTCGACATGCTCCGCGGAGGAAAGCTGAATCAGGAATTCGTTCGGATCGCCGAAAAGATCTCTGCAGCCGTAAGCCCTCCTGACGAGAAACACGGTTTAGCGTCCAAAAAGCAAACGAAGGTTATCGGGTTGCGGTTTGCGGATACTACCGGCATCTTCAAAGACCGCCAGGAAGAGATGGCTCGTCTGCGAAAGATGCTTGCCGATCCTGCTTCAAAGGTCATTTGCGTCGTGGGCCGGGCGGGAATGGGTAAGACGGCACTTCTTTCGCGAGTAGGCTTCGACATCGAACAAGGTGTAGTTCCACTGGCGAGTGCAGGTTCGGAGGAAAGGCCCAGAGCGATCCTTTACCTTACCTGTCAGAACATGGCCGGAGGGGCTCTGGACGTGCTTTTCAGCGCTTTTACCCAGGCGCTTGATCCGGAGGATGCCTTGGATCTAAATGCGTGCCTTCGCGATCCACGGCTTTCTGCCTCCGATAAAGTGCACTATCTCTTGACCAAGCTGTGCAACGGACGGTGGGTGCTGATGCTGGACGACTTCGAGCAGGCGCTCGGCGGTGATGGTGTCATTGCGGATCCCGACCTGCGCGCCTTTGTCGAAGTATCGCTGCTCGCGCCTCACGGTCTTTCCGTCCTGATGGGGAGTCGTGCACGCATAATCGTTGACCGGCTCCAGGGCGTTCGATTGCTGGAGTTGCGCGAAGGAATTCCGGAGGGAGAAGCGATCCTTCTTCTTCGAGACCTCGACGCCGACGGCACCAGGGGCATTCGCGAACTTCCTGCCGATGAGTTGCTTCAGATTGTGAATAGTTGTTACAGGATTCCACGCGCCCTCGAACTCGTGTGCAGCATTCTGTTCAGGGATCCGACGCTGAGGGTTCGCGATCTCGTCTCTGACCGGAATCTGTTCAACGAGCAGGTTGTAGAAAACCTTGTGGTGGACACGTTCAAGCGCGTGAACTCTGACCAGCGGCGTGTCCTCGAGGCGCTCGCTGTCCTGCGCGAACCGGTTCAAGATGAGGCGGTCCGGTTTCTTCTCTCCGAGCAGCATCCAGGCATCAACACGAGGGAGTGCCTGCAGTCGATGGTTCGCGACCTACTTGTCTATCATCACAGGGATATCGGCGCGTTCAACCTGCATCCGCTGGATCAGCAGCACATCTATGCTCAGATGGGCAAAGACGACCTGGCCGGCAGGAACGGTTTGCATAGCAGGGCGGCTGAGTTTAATGAGCGAATGTCCGTCGTCTCCAGTCCGACGAGTCTGGAGGAGATCCATCCTCAAGTTGAAGCTCGCCGCCATCGCTACGCTGCCGGCGAATACGAGAAGGCAGGAGAAATCGCTGCCATATGCGGAAGGCTGATGAACCGGTGGGGATACTACACTACCGTCGACCGTATGTTGGACGAAACGATTGCCACAACAAGCGGGTACTCTCTCGCCGAAGCATTTATGGGCAAGACGGCGGTTCACAGTCTCCGCAACGAGTGGCAGCTGGCACTCGTTTACAACCGGCAAGCGATTGAAATATTCAGCACCGGGACTGGCCGGGAAGAGAAGAAGATGCTTTGTCGAGCGACGATCAATCGCGCCTACATCCACACACGTCTCGCTCAATTTGCCGATGCGTCTGCTCTCGCGCGCAAGGGACTTGTGCTGGCTCAGGATCTGAATGACGAGGGACTGTCGGCTCGCGCATTGGGTCAGCTCAGCCTGGTTGCGCTCACGACTGGTGACTATGATGACGTGTTTCGCGACGGACAGCGCGCGCTTCAAATCCTACGGCAGCTTCCACTACCCGAAGTCGGAACAACGTATGACCACATGCATGACATTATCGGCCTCGCACATTTGCGCCGCGGCGAAATCGATGAAGCATTAGCGAGTTTCAATGACAGTCTGAACCTCCGGCTTCGGCTGAACAATGTCCTCGGGCTTGGCCATGCTTACGCCAATATTGGAGCTGCATACCTGGCGCTGGGACAGCTGGAACGGTCGCTCGAGAATCTTTCGCTCAGCCTCCGCACGCGTGAAGCGATTAACCACGTCGAAGGGTTGGTTGAAACCCACCGTTTGCTGGGTTCCATTCACCAGGCGGCGGGGCGCAGGTCGGAAGCCCTTACGGAGTACCAACGGACTTTCGAGTTGGCAAAAGGAATTGAAGAGAATGTGACTGTAGAGCTTGTTCGTTCGCGCATTGCACTGGGTTCCCTGTGTCTGGAAATGGCGCAGGTTCAGGAAGCGCTTCAGCATCTACGGCTCGCGAACGCATCTGCACGCGAAATCGGCCTCAAACCCGAACAGTCGGCCAGCGCATATTATCTTGCCTTGTGTACCGAAAAAGAGAACCCTCTCGCCGCGCGCGAATGGATGCGAGAAGCGATCGAGATTGCGCAGCGTCTTCGCATCAAGCTATCTGAACGAAGCGGCGCCCCTTCATGAGCGTTTTCATCAGTGTGGTGGTGGCGGTCTATAATCCGCTTAAAGAACACATCGGGCCTTGCCTCAAGGCTCTGGGAAAACTGCAATACCCGCACGATTCTCACGAGATCATCATCGTTGACGATGGATCCACAGCGGAAACCACGGAAGAATGTCTCACACAACTTGCGCCCGATGAACGTCGACGGATCTCTTACGTCAAGACAGCGCATGCCGGCCACCCGGTTGCGAACAATCAGGGATTTGCTGTCGCACGTGGCAGCCTCATCGCTCTCACGGATGCAGACTGCATTGTCGATTCCCATTGGCTGCAGGCCTTCGAAGCCGCTTTTAGTGACCGCACTCTCGGCGGCGCCGGAGGATTAACCCATTCATATCGGGTCACCAATTGGATCGAGGAATATTGCGACTACTTCGGAAGTCTCCGGACGCCTGTTTTTCGTGACGGAGAAGTGTCCCATGTCATCAGCGCGAATTCGTGTTGGCGAGCGAATGTTCTCAGAGAAGTGGAAGGGTTCGGCAGGTTGTACGAAGAGTACGCCTCCAAGGGCTTTTTTATCGGAGGATACGCCGACCTGGAGCTGAGCCGTAAAGTCGCCGCCGCCGGTTACACGTTGGGATACGTCCCAGCGGCGGTTGCGTGGCACCAGCACCGAAAAACTCTCGGCGCGCGGGCAAAGCAGTTTCATAAATATGGAGAAGGGGCTGCATTTCTTCACCATATTTCCTCCAACGCTCCGACAAAAGTCGGTCGTTATGACCCCGGTTTTCCGCCAGATCCCACTCGTATTCTCCGGGATTTGATCCGTGAAGCGGCGCTTTTGCCGGTGCGTCCGTTCACCTATCCCAACAAGGATATGCGCATCGGGCAAAGAGTCATTTACCCGGTGTTCGATTACGTCCAGAGGGCGGCGTTTTGCTGGGGGGCGCTTACCCTGTATCGGCGCCTTCGGAGGCTGAAAACCGACGCGGCCTGACGAGGCCAGGTCTACCGGTGCACACCAGGCGCTTCGTGCCCCGTATGCACGACGTATTCGTCGTAGGAGCCGGGATAGACGTGGGGATGGGAGTCGCGCCCCGATTCTCCGCCAAGCTCCAGGACACGATTGCTTAAGCCGCGCAGAAAACTTCGATCGTGCGAAACGAACAGCATCGTTCCTTCAAAACGCTTCAGCGCTTCGATGAGCATATCCTTGGTTGCGAGATCCAGGTGATTCGTCGGTTCGTCGAGGACGAGAAAGTTCGGGGGATACATCAGCATCCGCGCCATCACGAGCCGTGTTTTCTCCCCACCGGACAGAGCGCGGATCTTTTTATCCACGTCCTGGCCAGAAAATTGAAACGCGCCTGCAAGATTTCTCAGAGCGCCAATGGACTCCTCAGGGAAGTCGTTTCTCAGCTGTTCTTCGATTGTGAGGTTGGGATCAAGCAAGTCGAGCGCCTGCTGTGCGAAGTAGCCCATTTTTAAACTGGCTCCAAGCTTCACGGAGCCGGAATCCGGATCCACAGCGCCCGACACGATCTTCAGTAATGTCGATTTGCCGGCGCCGTTCTTACCCATGACGCACCAGCGCTCGCCGCGCCGGATGTTCAGATTCAGGCCATCATAGACGATGCGTTTCCCGTAAGACTTACTCACATCCTCCAGTGTGACGACCTGATCGCCCGATCGTGGCGGCTGCCTGAAATCGAATTTCACAACAGCGCGTTTCCGCGGCAGTTCGATCTTTTCGATCTTCTCGAGGGCCTTCACGCGGCTCTGCACCTGCGCCGCTTTAGCGGCATGCGCGGCGAATCTTTCGATGAAACGGGTTTCTTTCGCCAGCATCGCCTGCTGCCGTGCGTACGCGGCCTCACGGTTCGACTCACGTATGCTTCGTTCCCGCTCATAGAAGTCGTAGTTGCCTGAGTATGTCGTAATTTCCCCGCCATCGATTTCGGCAACGCGCGTCACCACGCGATTCATGAATTCACGATCGTGAGAGGTCATCAATAAGGCGCCGGGCAGCGATTTCAGAAAGGATTCGAGCCAAACAATTGATTCAATATCCAGGTGGTTCGTGGGTTCGTCCATCAGAAGGACATCAGGACGGCCGAGCAGAACGCGTGCCATAGCGACGCGCATTTTCCATCCGCCAGATAAATCGCCGGCATCGCCATCGATCCGGTCGTCATCAAAACCGAGCCCGTGCAGGACCTCTCGTGCCTGGCTCTCGAGCGCATAGCCCCCGAGATGATCGTATTCTTCCTGAACTTCGCCGAAGCGCTTAAGAATCGTATCGATCGCTTCGACTTCTTCAGAATCAGCCATCCGGTGCTGTAATTCTTCGAGCTCATGATGCAGGTCGCCGACACGCCCGCTTCCCGCAATAGCTTCGTCGAGTACGGATCGTCCCGCCATTTCCTCGACGTCCTGACGGAAGTACCCCACAGTGAGTCTTTTCGGGACCGAAACATCGCCCTCGTCGGGCGATTCCTCCCCCACAATCATCCGGAAGAGTGTTGTCTTACCCGAGCCGTTCGGCCCCACAAGGCCGACCTTCTCGCCCGGATTGAGCTGAAAGCTGGCATCTACGAAGAGAACCTGGCGTCCATACTGCTTGCTGATTCGGGAAAACGAAATCATACGAACCAGCTAGCGTAGCATGTTCGTCATCGAACGTCTGACGCAGGAGGCAGCCAGAACGATGTTCCTTCTTCCCATTTGTTGTGGGTGACGCGCAGCGTTTTCCCATCGCTGAGCCGCTGAATGAAAATTTCTCCGTACATCTGCGGACCGAATAGCACTTCCTGTACGAGGGGTTCCTCGTCGTTGATCCCCGCACGCTCGCTGGTAAAACTGATCCATTTCCCGTCCGGGGAGAAGTAGGGATGCGAGTCCTGACCGGGGTCGGTAGTTAATCGCTGCAGCATGCCCGGACTGCCGTCGGGATTTAACTGAAGGATGTAGTTGTCGAAGGTCCGGTTACCGCGAATATCCTTCGGTCCATCGCGATCGGACGAAAACGCGATCGCCTTTCCATCCGGTGAAAAAACTGGAAAATTATCACGCCAGGATCCATCGGTCAGTTGGCGGACATTCTTGCCGTCGGCATCCATCAGGTAGAGATTCATACTTCCGTTACGAGAACTCCGAAAAACGATTCGCTTCCCATCCGGCGAGAACATCGACATTCCCTCGTTCGCTTTCGCTTCAGCTCCGGAGGCTTCACTAAGGTTCACGCGGTCTCCGGCATCGGGCCGCATTCTCCAGACATGGGACGAATCCGTTAGCCCTCCGGCAAAGACGCCTTGAGTGTATGTAATGAGAGTACCGTCGTTGGAAAACTTGATGTCGAACAGACGCGTCCGGCCATCCACAGCGGCGACAATCCCGATCCCCGGAACAAAGAACAGGTCCGACTCAGCGGAGCCGTCGAAATTTGCTCGAACGAGGCGGCTGCCCTTTTCATTTTCAACCGTGACTACAACTTCGTTCTTTATCGGATTAGGAGCGAGACCTGTCGTGTGGCGCATCGGATACAGGGCGATTGAACCGCCGGGGATATCCGCATCGACGAGTTCGACAGGGAAGCCGGGCGAGAGCAATGGGCCAGGGCCCAGTATCGCTTCCACTGCCTGTGTCTGAACGTCCGTTGGCCCAGGGCCATGGGCGAGCATCGCGCCGGTTTTCGGATTGGCTGTGGGGTTCCAGTAATTCGTTTTGCCATCGGTTTCGGCTCGCACATCCGATCCATCGAGGCTCGCCGACGCAAGGTGCCAATCTTTATAAGTATTGCGCGTCGCGAACAGGATGCGACCATCCGTCGTCATGGAAGGTGACAATGCTTCCACGCCCTTCGGTGTAATCCGTCGTTGATGGTCGCCGTTCGCGTCCATCGCCCAGATCTCGAATCCGCCTTCCTGGCCCAGTATTGGGCTGGTGGGCGGTCCGATCGTGTGATCGCGTGAGGAATAGAAGAAGATCGTCTTCCCATCCGTTGACCATGCGGGCGAACCGTCCCAGTTGGGCGCATTTGTGAGCCTTTGAAGATTGCTTCCGTTGCGATCCATGATGTAAATCTCGCCTTCGCGCTGACGGGTGAAGGGAAAGATCGGATGACCCGCCGTCGGAGTATCGCGATCGGAGGAGAAGGCGATCTGTTTCCCATCTGGTGAGAACGCGGGTCTGAAATCGCCGCCGGCGTGCCGGGTTAGATTTGTTGCCTTGTCGAACGTCTGCGTCGTTGCAGGATCAAAGGGAAGCGTGTAAATGTCTGCGTTTCCGTCGTGGCTGCTCATGAAGGCAATGGTTGTGCCATCGGAAGAGATCGCGGCCTGGTCTTCCATCGCCGGACTGTCGATCAGCAGTCTTGGGGTTCCACCCGCCTGAAGATCAAGCGCATAGAGATCGGGGTTCCCACGGCGCTCTGAAGTAAAAACCACCCATCGGCCATCGGGAGAGAACACCGCGTCGTAATCGGGGCCGGGATCATCCGTCAGACGGCGTGGCTGCTCTTGAGAGCCTGAAAAATAATAGACGTCCCAGTTCGTTGGCTTAAGCGCCTGCCACACCAGGCGCTCGCGCCCGCCGGAATTCTGCGCCGAAAGAGGACGGGAATTCGAAGTCGGACCCGCGCAAGCGCCGATCGTCACACAGAGAAAAATCGCGCCGCAGGTTAAGAGGGACGACTTCGTGACAGACAAATTTGATCCCTGGTCGCAGTTGGCCATTTCCGGATTTGTGAGAGGGATTATATCCGAGCCTTGTTGTTTATTTGCCAGACGATCACGGCGCCAGACGATTCAGTTCCTCAAACCAGTTCAGCCGAACGTGCATTGCGGTCGGGTCACCAAACCACGCACGAAGAGTGTCGCTGCCGGCTTCGCGGTATGGCGTATAGACCAGGGTTCCTGTTTCAGAAATCGCGTAATCTGTAGCACCGCCGTCTCCTGTCCCGTAAAGCGAAACGTCCAGCACAGGCTGCGCCGATCCGACGATTTCGAGTTTGGACAGATCGAAGCGCACCGCCATCAACTGACGCGTCGCGCCACGCGCAAACACAAGGTGATCGGTCGACACATATCGAGGCGCGAATGCGTTCTCGTCGAAGAGTTGACGTACGTCACCAGTCTCGAGCGTGAGCGCGCCAATACGAGCGTTCATTAGTGGCCCATTGACGATGGTAAACAGAATCACCTTATTTCCCGGCAAAACATACGGCGAGACTTGTGCTCGCCCCGGCCCCGGCGATGGTGCCAGAGGTGACGGCTCTTCCTCTGAGGATGAGAGCTTCAACCTGAGCAAGACTCCTTGAGGATTACCGAGCACCAGGGTGTCATCGTCAAGCCAGCCAATACCGCGAGGCGACGGAGCTTTGCGGACGACGGAGACCGATCCATCGAGAGTGATCTTTCTCAACTCCCCTTGTGCCCAGTAGGCAACATAGCGGCCATCTGGAGAAAACGTCGGATCGCGAATATCGCGATTGCCCACACCGGTTCCGGGAATCTCGGCCGGTGCCGTTTCACCAATGGTGTGCAGGAAAAGGACGCGGCTAGCCTTGCCCGCCTGTCCGACATACACGATCCGCTTTCCATCTGCC
>Ga0163162_10003283_pt1 | contig 15484 bp, 14 predicted proteins | sample S55metaG_FD_115310 | JGI IMG/M metagenome (GOLD analysis project Ga0163162, IMG submission 115310) | Switchgrass rhizosphere microbial communities from Kellogg Biological Station, Michigan, USA - S5-5 metaG | ecosystem: Host-associated > Plants > Roots > Rhizosphere > Soil | place: USA...
ATGGTGACTGGTTTCTTACCGTCTGCAGGATGGCGATTGTTCTTGTTCATGGCTGACCTTGCTGGCGACCCGACGCGGGATGCGCATCTGAGTATAGGAAAAGATGCCAGCCATTCTAGGGAGCGTAGAACACGTTAATAAGACGCAATGTGTCGTCGTTTTGAGTGTAGGTGCTGCAATCTGACGATCTTGTTGGTCAGACTGGATGCCCGCGATCGATCTTGCTGCTGAGGATGATCGACGTCGTGGTCTTCTCTACACCGTCTACGCTGCCGATCTGATCCAGAAGCTGATCCAGCTGCTCCGGTGAATCGGTCCGTAACCACGCCACGTAATCAAATTCGCCACTCACCGCGCACAATTGCTGTACCTGAGCCATTGCGCTCAAGCGGCGCAACACCTCTTTGCCGGAGCGTGGCTGCACCTTGATCCCGACGTAAGCCTGCAATCCGCCGTCCACCACACGTTGGCCCAGACGCACACCATAGCCAGTAATGACTTTGGCCTTTTCGAGCCGCGCCAGTCGCGAAGTCACGGTCGTGCGGGCGATCCCCAATTGCCGGGCCAGCATCGCCACGCTCTCGCGGGCGTTGATTTGCAGGGCAGCGATCAGCTGACGGTCGATTTCATCGAGCACGGGTGGGCGGATGTCGGGCAAGGGCAGGCTCCAGCGGTACGGATCAATGGGGTCGCATGTTACAGGCTCGCCACGCGAGGCGCTTGTGAGCGCTGATTGAGCGGCGGGGGATCAGGCAGCCGCCGGATCGGGGGATTTTACTGAAACAAAAGAACAGACAAATGATTTGACTTGCCTGCTGCCTTTATCAAAAATGGCCTCAAGAGCGCGAAATCTGCTGCCTTGCAGGGCTTCAGCAGACGTAGGTACCTCAGCGATGCTGCAACATCGGTGTAAGGTGAGACCTCTTCATCCCATTTCCTGAGGATGCCAATATCAGGATTCAAATATTCAGGGGGAGCCAGCAGGCTCCCCTTTTTGTTTGTCCTGAAGAACGTATCTCTTGTAGAGAAGTTCGCCCTGGCGGTGCTTGTTCATCGCTCTTGCCGGGGCATGCATGAAGTTCCACAGGACGTGTCCGTGCCTGACATCTACCACGACGAGCATGTCATTTTTTGCCTCGTAGGCGTTGATGAAGGCCATGCGGTATCCGCCGTTGTCGTACAGCACTCTCCATATTTCAAACGGTCCCGTCAGCGTATCAATCGCATGCCGAACGTAGCGCTCTCGTGAGTCAGCGCGTTTTTCGACGATGTGGGCAAGTTTGTCCCTCATGACCGCAACGTTTCCGATCGGGGTGAGGATGGTGACTGCGAGCAACGCCTCATCGATGAATCCGAAGTGAGCCAGGAGAATTCTGAGGGCTCCTTGCGCATCGTCTGCCCTTTTCACTTCATCAATTGCGGCTGAGCGAAGCTCCCTGGCCAGCGTACGCAGGTCGGGCAAAGCTAAGTCGATCCATGTTTGTTGGCCACTGGATTCTTTTATCAGTGGCGCAGCATTCACGAGCATGAAAGTAATCCCTGGCGAACAGCGGCGCCCGGAGATTACTCGTTCGAAGAAAAGGCCAACAAGGCCGAAAACGGAGTGAAAACACAGCTTGGGAAATAACCTACAGACCTTGCGGTAGTCTTCCGAACATTGCGCTTGTGAAGAACGTAAACGCCAAACGACAGGCGAAAAAAAGCCGCGCGAGTGCGCGGCTTTTTCATGTTTGGTGGGCCCACACGGACTTGAACCGTGGACCAAAGGATTATGAGTTGCTTAGAAACGCTGTAAACCCAGTAAAATCGTGCGTAGCGTAGCGCAGGTACAGTTAGCTGAAAGTAGCGTGGTTCCTGGTGTTGAGCATAATTTAGCGAAAGGTTTAGAAACTGGTCACTGTACCGCTGGTGCACCGTTTTGGTCGAAGGTCCACGGAACCTAAGCTAGTGCCGAGTGCGGATTTTTCTTATGCCGATAAACCACCGAAGCTTTTGCAGCTTTGTGGGAGGCACCCCATGGAAGAGGTTTTTTTGTTGGATATATATATTGTTCATATAAATTTACTAAAGATAAGTCACTAATGCGATAGCCAGCCAAGAAGCAATTGCTTAAGTTCCGCTGAAATGGAAATGCTTTTTAGATTTTAACATTTCTTATGTATGCTTCCGTATTAAATTTATTTTTAAAGACTCTGCTAAAAAGGCGCTTTTAAGAAAGTTGGCGTCATGCCAAGGGAAGTCGACACATCCTTGCAGCTCTCTGTCTAGCGCATCCTGTGAAATAAACGGATAGTTGTTTTTTTCGTCCAGGATGCGTTGTAACCAGAAGCTTCTTCCGGACGTCAAGCATTTTGCGGCATAGCGTGTGCGAACTTTGTATAGCCGGTCCCAAGTATCTATCTCTTCCTCGTGGCCTGCACAAGTTAGCTCAATATTGATATCTTCAAGTGTTGAAGGGACTTGATCTGGTGTTTTGAATTTTACAGAAACCTGAATTGGATATTTGCTAGATGTGTAGGGGTAAAAAGCCTTTGTTTTAATTCCATTTTCAGGCAATAGTGGGTCTTTTGCACCTTTGTTTTGTGAGTTGCATTTGTAGCACGCAGGTGCAAGATTTCTCAAGTTAACTGAATTGAATGGATACTTGCTTGAAGGGAGATAGTGGTCGTAAGCTTCTTTGGTCGGATCAAACTCTGAATCCATCGGTATGAGGCCGCAAAATGGGCAGCAAGGCATATTGTTGAGTTTGGAGAACTCTTTATAGTGGTCCCGCAAATTAGCACCAATCTGTTGCTTCACCGCGGCCAACTCAAAAAATCCGCTGCTGTAAAGCGTACTGCAGAATGCTTCAATTTTTGCCTGTAGTAGGTCTTTTGGCATCTCGGCGTACCGGGTTGCGTTCTTTTTTCCTTCGCAAAGCTCCTGAATATTATTGTTGTTCATAAACATATTTCTGTAATGCTTTATCTCGGGTGGAGTGAGCTGCTTGAATTCCAGAAATATTTCATTAACGCTGCGATAAAAAAACGCGCCTGCACCTTTGTTTATACCAGCCAAGTCATCGCGATAAAGCTCATTCATAACGTAATAAAGGCTTGGCAAGCCATGAAAAAGAGCGATGCTGTAATCGTTGGCCGGAGCTCTGCACCAGACCCGAGCAAATATATAAGCCACAAAGCTATGCATACCTTTCATGCGATTACGAACTCGCTGGTAGGGAAATAACATCAGTCGTGACCTTTTTTATTTTCTTTCTTCTGAGACGAATGCAATAGAGCATGTACAGCAAGCGTACGTTCGATGGAGTCCCCGACCGTATCCATAATTTTACGGGCAAGGCCATGTGGATCGCTCTTAGCCGTATGCTCACTCAGCAAATCCTCCAAAATTTGCCTAGCACGCTCTCCAATAGTTTCAGATTTTTCTAAGGTTTCATGTGTGATCTTATTAATCGATGCTCCTAGTGTGTTGTATTCGGGATGGGTAATGCGCACTTCGTGTGTGTCTGGATTCTTTTCAAATACCAGCACCTTGCTCGGTTTGCTGTCTGAGATCAGAAATGGAGAGTGCGTAGTAATTAGCATTTCTTGGCTGTTTTTGCCATGTTCTTTTAAGCATTCACGCAGGCGGCTTATGAAACTCGCCCGCCAGGCCGGGTTAAAATGAGTCTCAGGCTCATCCAGTAGAAATAGACTGTTAGTATTACGAAACAGCAGGCATAGGCCAAGGCTATGTAATAATTGGTGCTCTCCGTCCGACAATTCTTTGAGTAGCATCGGTTTGGCCACACCCTGCTTTTTTAAGTAAAAGTTCTTGAAACGCGTTACACGTTCGTCGGATGCAAGCGTTGGCACTGTTTCACTCACGTAGTGACTTTTGGATCGATAGATGTCGGTCTTGAGGTTGTCACTCACCGAATACAGGTTTAGTACCAGTAGCACTTGAAGAGCTTGAAATAAGTCAAGGGGGGAGTCGTCGAAGTTTTCGCGAAACGCCTCTCTGGTAGCTTCGTTTACCCAGTAATCGAGAATAAGTGTGTCAGTGGTTTCATCTTGATAGCTCAAAGTAGCGCAACGTTTAAGCTTTTCGATGATTGATGATCTCTCATCGCCTTCCAGAAGGCGCATCAGGTTGACGGTATAGGCCCCTGTCGCAGCATTCAAAGATATGGCCGGGTTGTCTGCAAAATAACCATCCTCTGAATACTCTGGAGAGGCGTAGTCGCCTGAAGTCAATTGTTCCGCTTGCTTAGCGGACACCTCAATGCTTCGTTTGATGATGATGCGAAACTGTCTAAGCGCCTCGATGCCAATATCTTCGCGGAAAGGTTTCAGTGTTGTGTCGTCTTGGAAAAGCAGATTACACAGCAGAATGGCTTGGCTGAATCCGTTATCCAAGTATGCCAGTCGCGTTTCGGGATGTCCGGGATAGCTCAGCTGCTGAGTCAGTGCATTCCAGTACTCGTCAAACTGAACGAAGCGCAGTTTGAAGAATGGCAGACTGAGGATTTCGTTCTCGCCTGACGAGTAGCCCAGCACATATTGCGGCATCAGGATGTCGGCGTGGCCTCCCTCAAATGTTTCGTAAAAACCAGCGTTGAAGTCGCTTTGGTTGTCCCACAGGAAGCGCACGGATTCGCCGGAATTTTTCCAGACACATACTTTGGCCCACAATGGGCCATCGGGCTGTATATATTCCGCTGGCACACGAATCAGGTAGTCCAGCTCAAACGCCTCTGGCGATAAATCTTCATCTGCGTTCTGGAGTGCTTCGGGTAGAAAACTGCGGCGCACGCGCAAAATTTCAAGCTGGAAAAAAATTGATGCCAGCGCTTCAAGCAGATTGGATTTACCGCTGCCATTGGGGCCTGCACATACGAAAGGTGCAAACTTTTCGGGCTTGGCCAGCTCCTCCTGGAGTACCCATTCGGTGCGGAAGTGGTGCTCAAAGCCGCAGGGCAAACTGCGAAATCCTGTCGGGTTGGTGATCTTTAGACGCAGCAGTTTCATACCGGCACAGCCTTGAGTTGGGCGCAGATGCTTGCGTCGTCAAAAGTCTGCGCCAGCTTACCAGCAGCCAGTGCCTCGAAAACCCAACACTTGATGTGTTCGAAATCGTTAGCGCCCAGCTCGACATCGATATCCGGGTGCAGTTCCACCAGACGGCTTTGCGCCGCTGCCATAAAGTGCTGTACCGAAAACGGCGTGTTGCCCAGCTGAACTCGATAGGCCTCCAACCACTGCGACATCAACGCCACACGCGCCTCGGTGTTTTCCAACGCTTCGAGCAAGTTATCTGTGTCGGGTAAGTTTATGGCTCCGCCGTGGCTGGAGCGAGGGTGTGTAAGTTCTGCTGCAACGGCTTTTTCTACTTCTGGTTCACTATCCGGCATGGGCATGGGCATGGGCATGCGCGATAGATCCAGTTCTCCCTTGAATGCCTGCTGACTCAGAGCACCGTAAAGGGTTTCCAAATCGGTGAGGCTTTTTTGATACGTATTTTTTAATTTATCGACATGAGTGTGCGTCTGAGCAAATCTATTCTGCAACTCGATTGGCGGCCGCTTAAGGGTGGTCTCTTTGATGAGGCCGAGATTGAGCCCACTCATAATGGCCCCCCTATTTTTGCTCCGGAATTGGCTCAAAATGAATGGGCTAGAGTGGATGGAGTAGGATAAAAACAAAGGATTCGCGAGATTTCTATTTAGAGTAATCGCCGCCAAGTGTTTGGTATTAATTGCCAAAGGAATATCGTCTGGAACCACCGCCGACCGACCAATGGTGCCCATTATTGTAACGATCACATCTCCAGGAAATATTCGGTAACTCTCTAGTTCTTTATATTTTTCATTGGTAATGAAGCGCCGCTCACTCCATGCAAAATGATTCTGTACGGCGTTGTCTATGCCAAGAACAGCCACATCACCATCTGCAGTAAATTCACTGTGTAGTAGGTTTGACCCAAAAGGACCTGTACGCATGGCCCCTTTATGCTTTTCTGCAAGGTCCTTTACCTCAACCAGCGGCCAATCTGCGTACCCGGTAGAGTGAGGGCCAAACATCTCCAGAAACACGCTCTTAAGCAGGTCGTCGAGTTGTTGCAAATGGCGCTTGCGCTGGGCGATTAGCCCTTCCACTTTGTCGAGCAGATAGGCAACGCGGATTTGGTCGTCGAGGGGCAAATCTGGAACTTCAAACGTTTCTAGAAAGTCGGCTGGTACACGCTTGTGTCCTGCAGCGCCTTTCATAGATTTTTTACCAAGGAACCGAAGCCGATCACTCCGGACAAGATGATAAAGAAATCGCGAATCGAGCTTTTCTGGTATCGCACGCAGTACGTGAAATTCGGTAGATCCGAAACCTATTGGGTGCTCAAGTTTTTCGGTAAGCGCGGACTTTCCATTTTCAAAGCATGGGGTGATCTTCGCCAGCAAGACGTCCCCCCGCTGAAAGTACGTAAATCCTTTCTTTACATCACCGAATTGGCGAGTTTCCTGATGTGTTATTCCGCCGTCTTCAGAGATAGATGCCATTGCGAGAAATGAAATCTTGAGTGAGTCGTCTAGTCCTCTCCGCAATCGAGGGTTTATCTGTACGGCCTGCTTCAATGGGATCATATTCATCCAATCATTCCCTTCAACTCCAGCAGCTCTCTCACGATACCGCTTTGTAACTTGCTCAGTTCCGCCTCATCCATATTGCCAACTTCGGCCTGTATTAGCCGGTCCAGGATCACTTCTGGCGTGTCGTAAAGCACATCCTCGAATACATTGGTTTTGTAGCGGGAGAGTGAAAGGTCGTAGTTATTTCTTTCGTTGGCAATCTCGGTGCGTGGAACCATGAAGCATTTCGCGGTACGGTCGGTATCAGTGGCGTCATCGCGGGCGTGGTATTTGGCGATGATGTCTTGTAGGTCGCCATTTCCCTCTTGCTTGCTGCGTCTGTCATCCAGCGAATAGCCGTCGGTAGCCATTTCGTAGAACCAGACATTTTCGGTGGCGGGCTTGTCAAGCTTATCTTCCTGCCCCCAGATCTTGGTGAACATCAGGATGGCGGTGCTGACCCCGGCATAAGGCTTAAATACACCGCTAGGTAGAGTGATGACGGCTTTGAGGTCGCAGCGGTCCACCAGCAACTGGCGGAGGGTTTTGAAGGCACTGCCAGAACCGAATAGCACACCTTGCGGAACGATCACGCATGCAGTGCCTCCTTTCCTCAGTAGGCGGTAAATGTTCTCTACAAACAGCAGCTCGGTCTTAGTGGTGCTCAGTTTCAGGTTTTCGTTGATGTCGCCCTTATCGATACTGCCTGTGAAGGGCGGGTTAGCCAGCACTATGTCGTATTCGGATTCCTCGGTGTAGCTTTTGCTGAGGGTATCCTTGTAGTCGATGTTCGGTTCGTCAATGCCATGCATCATCAGGTTCATCAGCCCCAGACGTACCATGGTAGCGTCGATATCGTAGCCCCATAGCGAGCTGGCCAAAATTGCCTGGGCTCTTTCGGTCAGGGCGGCAGCGACTGAGGTGCGCACGAAGCCATCTTCGTCAGGCGTGAGGTGTTTGGTGTCTGCCTTGATAGCCAGCTGAGTGACAATGTACTGGTATGCACCAAGCAAGAAGCCGCCGGAGCCACACGCCGGGTCCGCAATCTTGTGGCCTAGTTGTGGCTGCACCAAGTCGGCCATCAGTTTGATAATGTGGCGCGGGGTGCGGAACTGGCCATTCTTGCCTGCGGTGGCGATTTCGGACAACAGCATTTCATAGACATCACCCTGGATGTCTTGGAAGGCTTGGCCGTTCTCGCGCGAGTCGCGTTCCATCACCTCAAAAATTTCGTCAATAGTCCCCACCGCTTCCACCAGCAGGGCCGGCTTTTGGATGATAAATACGGCGTTTTTCATGTGGTGGGTGAAGTTTGACTCAGCGCCGTTCATGTCCTTGAGGAAAGGGAACACCCTCCCGTGCACGTGCTGCAGCATCTCCTCTGCTTGCATGCGTTTGAATTCGCTCCAGCGGAGGTTTCGCTTGTCTATACCGTACTGACGGGTGTCATTTGTGACAATCTCGACTAGCTCAATCGCACTTTCATGACCTGTACGTTTGCTACGGTACTCTGGAGGAACCCAAAGCCCGGAAAATTTTGATGTGTATTCTTCACCAGTGAACTCGGCATCTGACTGGCGCTTGAGGTCCAGTTCATCCAACCGCTTCATGAACAGCAGATAGGTGATTTGCTCGATGGCAGTGAGCGGATTGCTGATACCACCACTCCAGAATTTGTTCCAAAGCTGTTCAATCTTATTTCTGAGTTCGGGGTTGTTCTGTAGCATGAGTTGCCCTGTTATTTAGGCAGACAACCGTTCGGTCAGCTGCAGAATTTCATTGATTTCGGTCGGGCTGAACACTCCACGGATGCCCTGCGGGTGAATGACTGTGAAGGGAGTGTTTATCAGGTCTTTTCTCTCCACCTTTTCGCGCTCGATAATGAAGTTCTTCAACAGGCTGAGGAACTCCATTTGCCGGTTGCTGAGTGTGGTGTGGGCGCGGATGAATTGGTCGAATGCCGCGCTGACCTCATCTGGAAAGCTCTTGAGCACTTCAATGCCCAGGATGTGTCGGATGAGCTGAATGAAGCGCGCTTTGCGATTTTTATAGACCTGACGCAGCAACTCTTCGGTGATATGCGGGTGTTCTTCGTGCAGTAGCTCGGCTAGGTCATTGGCCTCAATCTCGCTGACCATTTCACCACTCTTGATCTTCTGCAGTACCGGGTTGTGCTCGGTCAGTTCTGCAATCAGCTCCTCGACCATTTCTCGGTAGCGGGAGATGTTCACCGCCTCATGTTGCGGACCGAATTCTACCCGTTCCTTCTTATGTAGTTCATCGGCCAGATCTAGGTGGGTTTGCTGCTGGCCGATGCTTTGCTCGCGAAATTTCATCAGCGGGCCAAGCTTATTCACTATATCGTCGAAGGCGTCCTCGTTAGCCGTTACCCAGTAATGACTGGTCTGTACGGCGCGGATCAGGGCTTCCTGCTGCTTCACGAAACTGACCGAGAGCGGTAGTTCGCTGATCTGTTCGACGATGCCTGCCTTGAGCGTTTCTGCCTGCTCCTTTTCTTCGTTCAGCACGGCCAGCGAATATTCAAGCAGGTCGCGTTCAAAACGCATGGCCTTGAAGTCGGTCTCCGATACAGTTCGGAACAGTGGCTTAATTTCAGTACGAAGGAATTCCTGTCGGTCGTGGTTGAGGTTGATCCAGAAGTTTTCGTCTACTATCCGCGCGAGCGCGGTGGCGGCCTCCTTGATGACTACTGACTCTTTGGGTAGCGCAGCGATCTGCAGGCGTAGCTTGGCGACTTCGCGCATCGCGATGTCTTCATGGTTGCTATCGATGGCCTTCTCGATTTTGTCGATCCGTAGACCGACCAGTCGTACCGGCAGAGGCAGTTGGGGCTTTAGTTCCCTCCCTTTAGGGTTGAGCTTGAAGTATTCGAAATTGTCCCAGCAGTCGAGAATCAGGAACATGTCTTTCTCAAGGCACCAGGGCTTAGGTTTTCTGGTTTCCAGCAAGCGCGTGCCGCGCCCGACCATCTGCCAGAACTTGGTGTAGGAGTAGACCGGTTTGGCAAATACGAGGTTAACGATTTCACGCACGTCGATGCCGGTATCAAGCATGTCCACACTAATGGCAATGCGAGGCATGTCGTTGTTGGTGAACTGATCGAGCAGGCCACCCTTACCGTAGACACGAGGGTCGTCTGACACCAATACCTTGGCCAGTTCGCCGTGGTATTGCGGATACAGTTTGTCGAAAACCTCTTCCATGCGTCGTGCGTGAGCCTTGGTGGCGCAAAAGAAGATGGTTTTCCCCGGCAGCACGCCGTTGACGTCCTTGATGGCCTCTTCCATGAACTCACGGACGATCAGGGTGTTGGTGCCCTTGTTGATCACCTGCTTTTCTAGCTGCGAACCTTCGAAATTGATTTCTTCAACCTCTTTGCCCTGTAGGATCAGCTTTTTCTGGTCTTCTAGTGAAATGGTACGTTTGCTGATGCCTTCCATCTGAAACTTGGTCTGAATCTTCATGACCTGAAAGTTGCTAAGGTAAGGCGGTTTGTTGTTCACGGCCTCTTCAAAGGTGTAGGCAAAAGTCGGCAGACCGTCCTCGCAATGAAAAAGCTTAAATGTGTTGTGATCGATGATGTCAGTTGGCGTAGCCGTCAAACCTAGGGTGATGGTTTTGAAATAGTCGAGCACTTCGCCGAAGGTGTTGTATATGGAACGGTGACTCTCATCGACAACAATGAAATCGAAGAAATGTGGTGACATGTACTGCACCTCTTCCCGAATGATATTGAGCATCGTGGGATAGGTGGCCACGTAAATGCGGCGATCTTTGGCAATCAGTTTTTCGCCTACATTCGGCCAGCGAGGCTCATTGGGCATGTGTTCCTTGAAGGCCGCCAGCGCCTGCTCACGAAGTGCTATTCTGTCAACCAAGAACAGCACCTTTTCAGCATGGCCAGCGCGCATGAGAGCGTCGACCATGGCAATACAGGTGCGGGTCTTGCCTGTGCCGGTTGCCATCACCAGCAGAAAGTCGCGTTTTCTCTGCTCAATGCCTTCAAGTACCGAGCGAATCGCACGGATCTGGTAGTCACGCCCTGCAATTGAGGTGTTGATGAACTCCTGTGTCAACGGTTTTCGGGCGCGGCGAATATAGGCAAAGCGTTCAAGATCGTCGCGCGTGGGAAAGCCGACAACCTTACGCGGCGGAGCGTTCTCCAAGTCCCAGAAGTAGATCGAATGGCCATTGGTGTAAAAACAAAACGGCAGTTCGCCACCCTGCTGTTTTAGGATGTTGTAGCAATACTGCTTGGCCTGTTCACGGCCTTCTGCTGCGTCTCGGCTGGTTTTCTTGGCCTCAATGACGGCCAGCGGCTTGCGATCTTTGCCCAGCAGAACGTAATCGCTGAACTGATGACCTTCGTAAGTCGTAGGTGCTTCAGCGATGTCTTCTGGAAAGGTGTTAGAAATGCCGAACTCTTCAATGACCTGCGTGAGGTCTTTGACGTTCCAACCAGATTGCGCAAGCTGCTGGTCAATGAGCTCTGATCGTGTTTGCGCTTCCGATTGGAACATTACTTATCGCCTCTTCCGATTGAGTGGCCGTGAGACCAACCAGTCTCCGACCCCAAGCTCAGATCCATATGATCTCTGACGCCTTTAATTTGGGCAGTTTTTTCGAGGCTTTCATGTGCCATCGATAACTCAGCCCAATGCAGGGCGACTAGGCCTGCCCCAGTGCGTCCTATGGCAGATTCTAATGCAAGGCAGCGTAAGTAAGTGAAATTGATCGCAGTTCGATCAAGTCACTGAGGCACACGCTGATTTAGTTTCAGGAATGAGGCTAGCGCCTGAGCGGAGCGCGCATGAGCGATGAGCGTAGGCAGTCCATGTGTTCGTGGTGTCAGCTTTACACTCGGCTCGTAGTGTAGTGGTCTAATGAAACCGGACACCCATTTAGGCGAGAATGCTCGCCAGATAGAGGTGTCTGATGACCAAACAACGTCGTTCCTTTTCCGCTGAGTTCAAACGCGAGGCCGCAGCTCTCGTGCTCGATCAAGGCTATAGCCATATCGAGGCCTGCCCGTCGCTTGGGGTGGTCGAGTCCGCGTTGCGTCGCTGGTTGAACCAACTCCAGCAGGAGCGCAGCGGTGTTACTCCTCAAACAAAAGCGCTGACGCCTGAACAGCAGAAGATTCAAGAGTTGGAAGCCCGGATCGCTCGGCTTGAGCGAGAGAAATCCATACTAAAAAAGGCTACCGCACTCTTGATGTAGGAAGATCACGAGCGTTCGCGCTGATTGACCAGTCGATTGCCCACGAGCCTGTTGATTGGCTGTGCAAGGTGTTTGACGTCACTCGCTCGTGCTACTACGCCCAGCGCCTGCGGCGCCGTACGCCCGATGTTGAGCGGCTTCGATTGCGTAGCCGGGTCAGTGAGTTGTTCTCGCAAAGTCGCAGTGCTGCGGGCAGCCGCAGCATCCTGTCACTGATGCGTGAAGACGGTGAGCAACTCGGTCGATTCAAAGTGCGCAGTTTGATGCGCGAGCTTGATTTAGTCAGTAAACAGCCGGGCTCGCACCCCTACAAACGAGCGACGGTAGAAAGACTCGATATCCCGAATACCTTGAACCGTGAGTTTGATGTGTCAGCACCCAACCAGGTTTGGTGCGGCGACATTACCTACATATGGGCCCAAGGGAAATGGCATTACCTGGCGGTTGTCTTGGATCTCTGCACGCGCCGGATAGTGGGCTGGGCACTGTCGAAAAAGCCGGACGCCGAACTGGTGATCAAGGCGTTAGATATGGCCTACGAGCAGCGTGGCAGGCCTTCGGGTCTGCTATTCCACTTAGATCAAGGATCGCAATATGCAAGCCGATTATTTCGCCAGCGGTTGTGGCGATACCGCATGCGTCAAAGCATGAGCCGCCGAGAAAACTGCTGGGATAACGCGCCGATGGAGCGTGTATTTCGCAGCTTGAAAACAGAATGGATACCGACCTTGGGCTATCGAACTGCGCAGGAGGCACAGCGCGATATCAGCCATTTTTTGATGCATCGGTACAACTGGATTCGGCCTCACCAGTTCAACGATGGGTTGGCACCAGCTCGGGCCGAGGAAAAACTTAACGTCGTGTCCGGGATTAGTTGACCACTACAGATACGGCTTATTTTGCGCAGCTTTCGCTATGCTATTCGCGCCAATGTTGATGGAGTGGAGGCGACGGAAATCGACTTAGCGAGCTATCTTCAGATTCTCCATACGAAAGGAGCTGAGGGACTATGTCAATTGGTCGAAAGGTGATTTTAGATTCCAAGTCTTTGTATTTGCCTAGCGTTTGGTTAAGGGGCAGGCTTTAGCCCGTCCCAGTAAGCAAAGCGAGCGATTTTAACAAATTGCTAGGCATTCTCTTTGATTCTTTTTCCTTTTACTATGCCACCAAAATAAAATCCAACAATAGTTAAAACCAATGCCTTGAGGTGCTCGGGTATATTGCCGTCTGGATTTTTTATAGTTAAATATACTGATGCTCCAACAAGAACTAGCGCAATTAATCCAGAAATATTAAATATTTGGTTTATCCAATCTATGCGGTCACGGTCTTTGTTGCATGCGTTCTCTAGTTGTTGGATTAGTTGGCTTTCTGAGTCGGCATGGCCTTTGTGCTGTTTGGTAACTACAACCCAAAGCCTCATCGTAACGCTATTGTCGGAAAACTCGACTTGAGCCACGTTTCCGCCAAGATACGAATCTTGGCTTAGCACCTTGTGTGCACTACTTCTGGGTTTGGCTTTTTTTATATATTCTAGGATTTCGCTGCGCTCCTTACTCATCGTCTGCAACCTTTATGTTTGAGCGCTGGAGATATTCATCAACTCTGTCGCCAATATCAACAATTCGTGCAAAATTAGCTTCTGAAGCACTAACTCGTAAATCATTAATCGAATTTGGCATAGGTAAGGTCGCCCGGTGTCCGTCGACTGAAACTAACATGTGTTTTTCTACAAAAGATGATCCGTACTTAACTACGTATTCAACTGCTACTGCTTTTGGGTCAGGGTGAGACTTGGCCCAAGGTTCGTCAAAGTCTCTATAGGTTTCGTAGTCAGCCCTCTCGATGTGAAGGTTTAGGTCGTTTTTATAAGTAAATGAACCAGACTCATCATCGACAACCCAATCATCCTGCTGAGAGGTTGCAAGTATATTTTTCACATCATCAAGTTTCATAAGTTTTCCTTTCTAATGCTCGGATAGATGGCAGAGCGTTTTGGTGGCCTAGCATTTTGTTAGGGGCGGGCTTTAGCCCAATGTCATCAACTTAAGTCGCCGACCCACATTAAGGCAAGCATCTCAGGTGCGTGACCAGCCAGATGGCGGGTTTCACCGTACGCCTGCAGCTAAATCAGGGAAGAGTGCATCGTTGACGCGGGCTGGATTGTACCCAGTTCGTGCTGTTGGGCGGCGTTGCGTTTTCCAGCCGCGCGAGTGCCGGCTGGTTTGGCCAGGCGTTTTGAATGAGTCGGACAGGGTGTTGGTGCTCAGTGCGTCAGTTTACCTGTCACGACTGACCGGAGATGGCCGACTGCTGCCTGCCGATCATGGGCACGAATCTCGCCGGTTGAAATGCAATCAGGTGGTCAAGTCCTGGGCAATTTTGCATACAGGCAAGGTCCGAAGATACGTGGGGGGGGCAAAAATCTCCCGCCTTAAACTAATAAACTCAAATGGCAGATCTCGTTATTTTGTCCAGTTTACTGACGAGATCTTCGGCTCGAAGGTGCGTATATCGCTTAAGCATCTGCATCGACTTATGGCCACTGATGGCTGAAACCTCTTGGTCGGACAGTCCGCCTTCGACCTGCCGACTCACTCCCTCATGGCGCAGGTCGTGAAACCTGAAATCAGGCAGATCGAGTTTCTTTTTGAGCTGTGCCCAAATCTTGGTGAAGGTATACGGCCGACGCTTCCCGTCCTTTCCAGGCTCACCGAAAAACACCAGCTTGCAGTCGATTGGTCGCAACGGGTTACCCATTGCGGCCTTGAATACTTCGGTGGTGCGTTTGTTCAGAGGAACGGTTCGGGAACCGTCGTTCTTTGTGTCTGAGAGGCGTATGAGGCGCTTTGCCAAATCCACTTGCGGGCGACGTAGGGATGAGATCTCAGACGAGCGCATACCCGTCTCCAAGGCGCTGCAAACAATCCAGCCCAGCATCGGGTTGCTGTGTCAATTCACTGCCGCGAGCAGAAGGCGTTCTTCCTCCGGCGACAATCTTCGGTCATGACCATCCCCAGGGCTCGGCTTGCGGATGTTCAGCACCGGGTTGAAGGTCAAACCCAACCCCCACTCGTGAATCGCCACGGTGTACAGGTGAATCAATAGGGCGAGTTCGAGCCGCACGGTGTTGTTGCTGATGGTTCCGCCACTGCTGGGCTCGCTCAGACGCTTGTCGCGATAGTCGGCGATGATGTCAGCGGAGAGCGCAGCTAGGGAGTATTTGCCCAAGTGCTCGATGAGTTTCTTGGCGTTCGAGGTTTCGCCACGCTGAGTGGTAGGCTTCTTGGTAGGAGTGATGTTGCTCAAGTAGCGCTTGAGGGCCGCTTCCAGGGTCATGCGCTCGGAACCGCTGCGCTGGATGTACACACCTCTGACCATTTCGTCTTCGGTGCGCCGTGACCAGTCCTCCGCATCACGCTTGTGCGGAAAGTTTTTGCTACTGTTGGCCAGTCGGTTTTGCGGATCAATGCCTTCCAAGTGCCGGAAGGGGTTTTGACTAGTGTTGCCATCTGAAAGGACTCCAAAGGTGTACTGGCGCATCAGTACTGTACCGATTTTGCACCTTTAGACCATGGAACTGTATCTGAGCAGTTTCCGCCAGAAACGCAAAAGCCGCGTAATACGCGGCTTTCAATTTGG
>Ga0163162_10003284_pt1 | contig 15481 bp, 14 predicted proteins | sample S55metaG_FD_115310 | JGI IMG/M metagenome (GOLD analysis project Ga0163162, IMG submission 115310) | Switchgrass rhizosphere microbial communities from Kellogg Biological Station, Michigan, USA - S5-5 metaG | ecosystem: Host-associated > Plants > Roots > Rhizosphere > Soil | place: USA...
GAGTTCGCGAGACACGATCGCAGCGTGACAAATAATGCCGCCGACATCCGTGATGATGGCCGCCGAGTTTCGCAGCGCGACAACCATGTCAGGATTTGTCATCGGGGTTACAAGAACTGATCCGGACTTGAGCTGAAGCGCTTGTTCAATGTTAAACACGAGGTGAACGGGGCCCGATCCAGTACCTGAACTGGCGGGCACTCCAGTGAGGATGACAGCCGCGTTGCCAGGCGACGCCGGCCCGGCATTCGCCTCATCGGAAATTGCAGCAGTAATCGGCCGAGATTGGACAATGTGAAGTGTATCATCATAGACCACCCACTCGACATCTTGCGGCGCTCCGAAACTTTCCTCCAACCGTTTGGCGACCTCAGCCAAACTACGGGCATGTTCGGGTCGAAGCGATCCTTCCAGTGAGTCCGGAACATCCTCCGTGTGATTCAGCCAAAGTCTCTCGGGCGTCACTTCACCCTTAACCAATTTTTCACAATCTCCCTCGACGTGTTCGACGAGAATGGATGGCCTTCCATCAGTCCCGGTAAAACGCGTGAACATAACTCCGGAGCGCTCGGCGCGCAGGAACCGTTGAACGACGACCGCCATCGCCGGTACCTCTCGAACACCGATCTCCCGGAAATAAGTCAGAGCACGAGGAGAGAAAACGGACGCCCAAATCTCCCGAACGGTCGGTTCAAATTCTTCGGGAGTGCTGATCGGTATAGATTCAAAAATGCCGGCAAAAGAATGAGCGCTCCCGTCCTCGATTGTAGCCGAAGAGCGAATGATCACCCCTTGCCCGGACTCATCCCAGAGCCGCAACTCGGCGACTGTTTGCCTGATCGGCTTGAGTATTCGCGAAGGAATCTGATGAGAGAGAATGCCCTGGCGAATTTGCTCGCCAATTAGTGTCGTGTCTTTGGAATCGGCAAGCAGCGCACCGAGTTTGCCGAGAGCAGACGTGAGCCCAAAGTCTTCGAGGGCGCTCTGAAAGGCGTGGCGTGTGATGACAAACCCGGGCGGAACGCGATGTCCGAGACTGATGAGACGGCAGAGAGACGCTCCCTTTCCGCCCAACAGGCCGGGCTCGGCTGCACTGGCGCCGAGCAGCTCAATGTACTGTGTCTGACTCATCATTACAGCCGCCAGCCAATCGTCGGCTGCTCACTGCCTTTGTTGGTTAGGCAAGGGCGGACGCCTTCCCATTCGGCCTTCCGAGGCAGAAATGACGTTGAGGAGTAAAACGATGAGCACAGTCGCGATCAAAGCGATTCCTACGCGACCGAGACCAATCGCAACCCCGACCGCCGCCGTAGTCCAAAGTCTGACCGAAGCTGTTAAACCGTGAATCAGATGCTCTTCACTCGATTTAAGAATCGAGCCGGCGCCAACAAAACCGATTCCGATCACGATTCCCTGAATTATCCGCGAGGCCTCTTCGAGCGTTCCGCCCGCAGACCAGCACGACAACAGAATAACGGTTGTTCCGAGACAGACCATGGTGTGCGTGCGCAGCCCGGAAGGTTTCGTCGCGCGGACCCGTTGCAGGCCGATGAATCCGCCGCACAAAATCGCCGCGGAAAGGCGAATTAGGACGCGCAAAAGCTGATCGCGATTCGTCAATCCGGCAGTCAGTTCTTCCCAGAAAATGTTCACCGTTGCCTCGTGTTGCTGGTCGAGACTAACAGCGCGTGGACTGCGCAAGCAAGCGTTTTACGCGATTGCGCGAGGCTCATCCTTTGTTGAAGTCTGCAACCGGCCAGTGCCGGAAGAATATTAGAAAATTTCCCTTCTATTTCGTTAGGGAATCAGATAGCATCCGCCCCCGTGGACTGGCTCTGTACCACCCAGAACGACAGAAATGTTGTCGCTTCGACGGCCCTCCCGTGCGGGCAGTCAACGGTATCTGCACAATTCGAGCGCACGCTGTCGATTTTCCCCGACAAGGCGGCTGTTTTCAGCGGGAGCGAATCGTTGACGTTCCGCCAACTTCACGCTGAAGCCATGGCGACGGCACAGGCTCTCGCCTCACTTGGCGTGTCGCCGGGGGACCGCATCGGCATCTGCATGCAGAAGACGCTTGATCAGGTCATTGCAATCCTGGGCGTGCTTTGGCTCAACGCGATTTTTGTTCCGATCCATCCGGTGTTCCACGCCGATCAGGTCGGACACGTGGTTGATGATTGTGATATGAAACTTTTGATCACGGAATCTGCCCGTCTTGCGGAACTCCGTGACGTTGCGCATGGACGTATGGTGCTTGGCCGGGGTCGGGCCGAACAAGAAATCCCATCCCTGGAAAAGCTGCGACGGGAATACCACGACAGTCAGTTCTCCTTTCAAGGAAGCCCCGATGACACGGCCGCGATCATTTACTCGTCCGGATCGACGGGCAAACCGAAAGGCATCGTGATATCGCATCGAAACCTGGCAGACGGCGCACGAATCGTTGCAAGTTATCTCGGGACGAAAGCTGCCGATCGCATTGCTGGTGTGCTCTCGTTCAATTTTGACTACGGTCTGAACCAACTCTGGCAAACCTTGTTCGTTGGATCGTCACTCTACCTGCACGATTTTATTTTCCCTCGCGATCTCTTTCGCCTGGTCGCTGCCGAGCGCATCACGGCCTTACCGCTGATGCCTGTCATCATCAGCCGTATGTTTGATCCACAGTTTCCTGGTCCCGACGCGGATCTGGATTTCTCGGCGCTCCGCTATGTGTGCACGACGGGCGGCCCCGTAGCTGCGAGAATGCTTGACCATCTCCGGGCAACCTTTCAAGGAACGGATATCGTACTCATGTACGGCTTGACCGAAGCTTTTCGATCATCATGGTTGTCGCCCGACCAACTTGCCGCTCGACCTACTTCGATCGGCAAAGCAATTCCAGAGGTGGAGTTATACGTCCTGGACAATGACGGCCGCGAATGTCCTCCAAATGTTCCCGGTCAATTAGTGCACCGCGGCGGATGCATAGCCAAAGGATATTGGAATGCGCCCAAAGCCACCGCTGAGCGCTTTCGACAGATCGATCTTTTCCCAAACGAAACGGTGGTCTTTTCCGGCGACCTCGTCCGGCAAGACGAGGATGGCTACTTATACTTCCTCGCGCGGATGGACTCGATGATCAAAACATACGGCTTCCGAGTCAGTCCCACGGAAATCGAAGAGTACGCGCGTCGGTTCGAACGATTGTTGGACGCCGTGGCCTTCGGCATCGACAATTCCGAAATTGGGCAGGAGGTCGCGGTTGTTTACACCACCACTGACCGAACGCCGCTCGCATCCGATGCCTTGACCGAACATTTCCGCACAGGGATGCCTCATCACATGGTGCCTCGATGGTTCGTTCACTTAGAGGAATTCCCAACGACCGGCAGCGGAGGCAAGGTTGACCGCGTCCTGGCTCGTCGGTTATCTCTGGAGAAGCTCGCTGCCTCCCCTGAAATGGAGGACCATGATCGCGCATAGTTTCGGCCGGGAGCTTCTTGAGCGATGCGGTTCGCCCCTCTACGTCTACGATCTCGACGAAGCCGAGTCACAAGCTAAGGCGCTCTTCGAACTGCTGCCGAAGTCCTCCCAAGTGCTGTACTCGGTGAAGGCTAACCCGATTCCAGAGTTATGCGTCGCCTTAAGAAAAGCTGGTTGCCGCGTCGAAATTGCATCGGAGGCGGAACTGAAAATCGCGCGCGAGGCCGGTTTCGCGCCCGATCAAATTCTTTGCTCCGGGCCAGGCAAGAATGCTTCGCTTGTTCGCGAGATGTTGCTTGCCGGCGTGACTCATTTCTCATGCGACTCCTGGCACGACTTGGAACGCTTGTCCGGCGTTGCCTTAGCCACACAGAAAACTGCGAAAGCTCTGTTACGACTTCAGCTTTCGGGTGCACCAGCGGAAAGCGTTGGCGTTGGCGCAATGCAAGGTCACTTCGGCGTCGACCCCGCGGAATTGATTAATGGCGGGGTCACTCGGTTCGCTGCGCTGCGCGGCGCCGAATTAGCAGGGATTCACGTCTATTCGGGGGGTCAAATTCAAAGCGTCGAGAGACTCGCAAGCTCCTTTGAATATGCAATTCAGCTTGGGGAACAAATCGCGGGGGCCGGAATACCTTTGCGCGTGCTCGATCTGGGCGGTGGATTCCCATGGCCATTTGGAACCTCGGATGCTCCGGTGGATATCTCCGGTTTGCGCGAAAAACTGTTGGGTGTAGTTGCCAAGCGCAGGTTAACGGCGAATGCAGAGCTTTGGTTCGAGTCCGGAAGATATCTCGGAGCTTCTTGCGGGACTCTGCTTTCGACAGTGCTCGATGTGAAAGTCTTGGATGGAAGCAAGACTTATATCATCCTCGATACCGGGATAATTCACCTGGGTGGAATGGCGGGTCTAGGAAGAATCTATCGCGCTGTTGCCTCGATCGAACCGCTTGCGGAACATCATAGCCAAACAATGCAATCCGCCGACGTCATGGGTCCTACGGATTACGCTTTGGATTACGTTACGCGAGATGCATCAGTTCCTCCTTTGCAGCCAGGTGACACTGTGGCCATCCCGAATGTCGGTGCCTACGGTCTTACCGCCAGCCTTGTCGCCTTCGCAGGGTTGCAGCCTCCCGCCGAGATTTGTTGCCGCGGGACATCAGTTATTTCCGTGCGCCGTTTGCAGATCGGTTACGAACGAATTTCCACGTGAGCTGTGACGCGAACGTCGACTAAGACCCAATTTTAACCAAATGGATGACATAACAATTCAATTCGAGGAATGCCTGCGCCGACATCTCCGCTCGGCGAAACCGACCGCGATCAACTATGATGTAGAGCTTGTCCAACTCGGTCTGGATTCGATGACAGCCGTGGCTGTGCTCCTCGACATGGAGAAGACATTCGGCATTCGTTTCCCCGACGATATGCTTGTTGAAGGAACTTTCCGGACGGCTGGCAGACTGAAAGAAGCGGTCCAACTGCTTCGAGCCCGAAAAGCATCATGACCAGACCGTTGCCCGATCAATCGTTGGGACCTGAGTGGACGATTCTCGAGCTTTTGGCGCGCGGCATTGTCGATGATCCAGAGCGGCAATTGGCTCGCGACCTCCTAACGTCGGACACTCTCGATTGGGGGGAACTGCTCGAGCAAGCCCTGCGGCACAAGATGCTTCCGATGCTCGCTCACCATGTCGTCTCGGCCGAACTGCGATTTGACCTCCCGACCAGCATCTACCTGCATTTGGAATCCGCCCTGGAGTGGAATCGCTGGCAGATAAATTTGTTTCGAACCGAGACGGCGCGCGTGGCGCAAAGCCTTGCTGAAAACGGCATCCCCTTCGTCGTCACAAAAGGCATGACGTTCGAATCGACACTCTACGCCGGGCTCGGGACGAGACACATGAATGATATCGATTTCATGATAGCGCCGCGCGATCGCGAAAAGGTGCTAAATCTGACGAAGGAACTCGGATTTCGTCCGTTCTACGAATGGGCAAAAGACGCTCGCCGCGAAGAAATCAGCAGTCGCCTGAACCCAGACCACTTACCGAAACTCGCGCGCGAGGTGGATCAGCCGGGCATTCGGATGATCCAAATCGACGTCGCGAACAGCTTAACCTGGACAAGGAGTCCTTTCGACGTTCCGGTCGAAGAAGCCCTTGAAAACCGCGTCGAGCAGCCCGTTCCCAGCATGCCTGGCGTGAGCTTACCCTGTTTCCAACCAACTTATCAATTCCTCTTCACCGTTCTTCACTTATTTCGCGAGGCTTGGCTTCAGAAGTTCGTCGATTTCGGGACTGACGTGAGTCTTATGAAGTTCGGTGATGTGATTCGCCTATTCGATCAACATCACAACGACTTAGTCGATGGCGAGCTATTGCGGACGATGGATGTCCACCATGTGACCGATTCCGTCGCCTGGGTGCTTCGTCACATGGATGAAACTTTCCATACCCACGCCGTGGAATCGCTCGCACTTGAGAAGCATGGTGACGAAAAACGGCTGGCTGCACAGATGTCATCCAGCGGTTACGTGCGAGCGTCGGATCAATCGATGCGCGAGCGCCTACAAAGCAAAGGTCGTGGTTCGTCGCGATCTGCCGCGCCAGCGCATTCGGGGTCTTAGGATGACTAGCATCAAACGCCTCCTCTTCCGTCGCCGCGACAACGACGAGATAGATGTCTATTTCCCACCCAGGATGGCTAACCTCCGAGGGTTGCTGTTCCAAATGCTGCCAACCAGGTATCGCGCGCAAAACTACAATCAACTCCTGCGTCGGCAGATCGAAGAGCATCCGGATGGCGCTCTAGTCTTCTGGGAACGTGAGAATTCGGACCGGTTGTATTACGCCTTCCACGGCATGGCGGGTGGGCTCGGACTTCAGCCTTTGACCGTGCTCCGCGAGACTGGGTTGCTACGCACCAATCTGGTCTTGCTCAAGGATTACTACCGCTTTTTTTACCAGGCTGGATTGAATGCTGAGATTAAGGACGTTGACGCGATCCTGACTCGCCTCCGCCAATACCGCGATGAGCTACCTCATGTTCGGCAGTCATTTTGTTTAGGACCGTCATCCGGCGGTTATGCGGCGATCCTGTTTGGACACTACCTACAGGTCGACGTCGTCTATGCATTCGCTCCGGTGACGCTCATCAACCTTGACGATTTGAAGAAATACGGAGGCCGCAAGGAGGTCGACTCCATCACCGACGAGCACCGCGATCTGGCCCGTCTCCTCGCGAGCCACAACGGTCGCACTCGCTACAAGATATTCTATTGCGACTGGCACGCTCGAGATCGCAACTACGCCAAACATCTTGAGGGTTTACCGGGCGTCGAACTTTGCCCACAACCGGGCACTACTCACAACGTTATCCAGGCTATGTACGAGACCGGTCTACTCCGCACTGTTTTCGACACGGCTACGCAGGTGCCGTTGTAAAGTGAGCCGAGAAGAACCTTCTCATTTTGTCTGCGTCGATCATCCAGCCGTAATTTTCCTGCACATTCCCAAAACAGCCGGCACGACCTTGAATCGGATCATCGAGTCGCAATACAGCCCGTTTGCGATCTACACGATGGATCCCTATCGGATCAGGGCGACGGCGGAGCGATTCAAACGACTACCAGAGGCGCGCCGCCGCCGGTTCCGGGTGGTGCGCGGACATTTGCTCTATGGCATTCATGAATTCCTTCCGCAGGGCGCAACGTATATCACAATGCTTCGCGACCCAGTGGCCAGGGCACTGTCCGCGTACTACTTTGCGCTACGTCGTCCGCTTAATCCGCTACACCGGAAAATAAAAAGGGAACAACTGAGTGTAGAAGATTGTCTTCGACTATTTCCCGAGCGGCATAACTTACAGTGCAGGTTCATAGCAGGAATCAAAGACACCGCGGTCCGCGACGAGCGATTACTGAACATCGCGAAAGAAAACCTCGCCAAATCGTTCAGCGTCGTTGGAATTTCTGAACGGTTCGAGGAGAGCTTGATTCTCATTTCAGAAAAATTCGGCTGGCAAATCCCGTTCTACGAAAATCAAAAAGTCGCGAAGAACCGCCCTTCGATTGAACCCGAGTTAGCTGATCTAATAAGGGAGCATAATCGTCTGGATGACGAACTCTACGAGTTTGGCAAGACGTTATTCGGAACATCCCTGCGCCAAAAAGAAGACTCAGTTAAGAAAGGCATTGAAATCCTACGTGCTACTCCAAGACCCGGCATTCAAAAACGTTTGTGCCGATCAGGCATAAGCGCCGCCCGATTCTTATTGAACAAGATTACATCTGCAATATGACACCAGCCCGACAGGATCTCTGTGGAGGCTGGAACTGAGAGAAACCGACAAATGACGCAAGCCGGCACCTTTGATGAGACGGTTATCTTTCTTCATGTTCCAAAAGCAGCCGGATCAACCCTCAATCGACTGATTGAGTGGGAATACCCTCTTTCCGAAATCTACTCAGTCGATCCCGTGTTCTACAAGTGGTCATGGGAGCATTTGCAGCACTTGTCGAAGGAACGATTAAAGAAAACGCGCGTTTTCAAAGGCCATATGTTGTTTGGCCTTCACACTATTCTTCCTCAGCCGGCGACCTACATCACGGTGCTGAGAGAGCCGGTCGACCGCGTCCTTTCAGCCTTCTACTTTATGCGCGGCTACAAATTACACCCGTTGTACTGGAGACTGAAGTTTGGAAGTTATAGCCTCGAGGATTTTGTTCGGCGCTCCCGCAGAGAGAACGTCCAATGTAAAATTCTCGCCGGAGCGGACTACTATCAACCCTGCACGGCCGAAATCTGTGAAAGAGCGCAGAAAAACCTGTCCCAGTATTTCAGTGTGGTCGGTCTGACCGAGCGTTTTGAAGAAAGCCTCGCGCTGATGAAGCTGCGATTCGGCTGGAAACTTCGGCACTACTCTAGCTTCAACGTGACCCGCAGCCGGCCAAGGAAAGCCGATCTTCCTCAATCCGATCTCGATTTGATCCGAGAGAAGAACTCCTTTGATGTCTCGCTCTACGATTACGCTGCAAAGCTATTTGAAACTAACGTCAACACACATGCGGCCGAAGTTGGCCGAATCGTGGGAGAATTAGAGACGGCCCGGGCTCGAACTCAGGCCCCGCTACACTCGGCGCTGTTTGCGATGCGTGCGGCGGGACGGAAAGCTATCAGCAGAGCGTATTCCAGTGTTTAATGGCTATTGGATGTAGCCGAGCGCCTTCAGCCGCTCCTCCACCTGCGCAGCCTCTTCCGGCGAATAATCACCCAGCCTGCCTGCCAAGATCTCGGGTTCCTGGTCCTCATCCTCGTAACGGACGGGATGACTGCTCAGAAACTCCGGATTGAACAAGTCGACGAGTACTTTGCCATCCATGTCACTGGGGATGGGCTGCGCGAGGAGGTAGAGAAGCGTCGGCGCAAAGTCTATCAGGCGCGCGCCGTCGATCTCGCCGCCGCGTCTAATCTGCGGACCCTTAGCGACCAGAATACCGTGCAAACGGTGCGTCCCGCCCCACTCAGAACCACGGGTCGGCCGTTTCTCGGTTATAGTAATCGCCGGCTCGTGACTCCGTTCGGGAAAGCTCGGGCTGGTGGAAAAATAGCTTTCCTCCCACCAATCCAGGATCAGATCGGCTGTCTCATTAGCAAAGGGCCCGTGGCACGTCTCCTCTCGTCTCAACACCCGTTTGATAATCGGTTCGCCCGTCCGCGGGTCCTTAAGCTGCGAAAGCTTCGCAATTACTTCCTCACGCACCTTCTCGTAATCGGCCGACTCGACGATACCCAGCGGCCGAACCCCTTCGAGATTGATCCAGATGCAGGGCGGCCCCAATAACACTTCGCTGCAAAAAGCCCGGGTCCGACTCCAATCGATCTCCGTAAAAGATGTAAAAGTTGCTTCGGCCTTAGCTCTTAGGGCCGGTAGACACTTAGCCAGCCAGGACTTTTGTCGCGAGTTAAGGTTGCTTAGAAGAAAATTATATCCGGCGCGCATGATTGCCCGGATTGCCTTTTGCGCGGGACCGGCACTCCGCTGTCGATAAAACAAGAGTTCGTTCTGAGCCAGGTAACGGTTGAGGTAGATGGTCCGATCGGATACTGCGCCGCCTCCATGGTCGGAAACAACGAACACCGTTGTCTCCGGTCCGGCGTATTCAAGGAACTCGCCGAGAGTGTGATCGAGTCGGTCATAAACATCGCGTATTGCATTCCCGAACTTTAGCTTCGCGGTCGAATCATGCAGGAAATGATTTTCATCCATGAACTGCCAGAAGAAGTGTTGCACGGTGTCAGTCGACATGAAGACAAACATCATTATGTCTTGAGTTCGATGTTCCAATAAGTGGAGCCCTACGCGCCTCCACTGTTCGTCCAGCTCGCCCATTTCGTTAAGCACTTTGCGTCGACGCTTATCGTTAGTCATGGAACCGAGACAACCAATGTCGAGACGCAATGGCTGGCCCAACATATCCTCTAATTCCTGCCTCAGCTCCGGCGGATGAATGAACTGGCTCTTGGCTGAAGGAGTATCCATCCCAGATAGCTGATAGCCTTTGAGTGGCTCCGGAGGATAGGTAAACGGAATGTTACTGGTGCCGGTTGTAAACCCCGCGTCGTTCAGGATCGTCCAAATGGTGCGTGCCCGGCGTGAGCCAGCGTTAGTGTAACTTAACCCATAGGTGTCGGGCCTTGTTTCCATAAAGTGGAAGACACCGTGTTTCCCTGGGTTCTTTCCGGTAGTGAACGAAGTCCAGGCCGGAGGCGTGATCGGGGGCAGGACGGACTCGAATTTACCGTAGGTTCCTTCTCGCATCAGGCGCCCAAGGTTCGGCATACGCCCCTCGGCGATCCAAGGCTTGGCGAGGTCCCACGTCGCGGCATCGAGGCCGACGATCATGACTTTTGGGCTGTTCATGGGGCTATTCTTCGCGCCTCCCGTTTTAAAGAACCCCGCGCAGATGTCGATAACAAAACGGGGGAAATCGCAGCCTAAGATCAACATCAGAAGCGGATTATTGCAGGCTGACCCTGCGCGAACGCAGATGAGAAGTTCCGCGTGGCGAACAGCCGGATGTAAGGCCAGTCCCGCCTACTCCCAATATCACTGCCTAGAAAAGGCCGACCTGGACTGCCAAGAAATGCCGGCGGAGGGGATCGAACCCACACACCCTTGCGAGTACCAGATTTTGAGTCTGGCGCGTCTGCCAGTTCCGCCACGCCGGCTTTGCAGTGAAGATATGGCTTAGCAGGGTAAAGGGCAGCCGCAAACGAAAAGTGTGCGCGCGAGTCCAGCGGGCACCTCGCGCCCGCCGCGGCCCTAACTCCCGTTGAGCTCCAGCAGATTGCGCTCGCGCAACCAGGCCATCGCGCGCGGAATCATGCTGTGTCCGTAATGTGCTTGCGGCACTGAAACCAGTTCCGAGCCCGGCCAGGCGTCGCGTAGCGCGACGAGATCGTTCATTGGCACGATGCGATCGAAGGTGCCGCCGATGATCACCGTCCGTTTCGCTCCATCACCAGCCGGCGGCGCGCGCAATGGGGAGGAAAGATGCGCATGCCGATCAACCAGCGTTCTTTCCAGCCCCGCGCGGGCGAGCTGCGTTCGAATCGTCCAGCTCGTGGGCCCTTCGTAAAGCGCGCCGCCAATATTCACAAGCGGCGCTAGGAGCGCGACAAAACGTAAATCCGCCTCGAGAGAGGCTACCAATGCCGCGACCCAGCCGCCGTAGCTCGTTCCGAGCAGACCAAATTCGCGACTACCTTGGAGACGCAGGTAAGCAAGCAGCTGCCGAATATCGACAACAGCCTGGCGGACTGTATCACCCGTCAAAACCAGGTCGGACGTGCAGCAGAGCTCGCCGTACAAGTATCCAGGCGGCCGACGCGAATAATGAAATGGCAAATGCACAAACGCTGCATTCCAACCGAGCGCATTGAACCGCTTCGCCCAAAAACGGTAGCCCGTATCGGAGACTGACATGAGGGAGTGCAAAAAAATTACGGTGGGCGCTTCCCGGCGAGCAGGGAAGAGTGTCGCCCGAACACGTCCATTCGCCGGAAAGCTCGTCCCCGACTTGGCCGGACTGCGCCAGCTGATCGTGTCCGGGGTTTCCTGGCGAAAATCTTCCATCGGTTCGGGGGCAAAATGCTCGGCGCGGGTCTGGCGTTCGCAGGCTGCTACATAATTCTCCGCCGCGTCGCGCGTTGAGACTCGTTGCGCGTGACGCCGATGCATCACGGCCAAAGAGGCGCAAAGCAGCAGATCAACCGCATGACCCAAACCACGATGCAGCAAGGTTATCATCCTTGATTCGTTAGGCGAGAGATTGCGCCTCCCTGCGGCGTTGCGGGGTCATTGGCAGGTCGTCCGAGCGAAGGTTGAAGTGCGCGATCGTCGCGGAGCCGATCTCGCGCAACGCTTCGGCGAGGCTGGTATTGGCACGATCGCCATGCGTTCCGGCGACCGAGAACGGTTCGCCAATCGTCACCCAGACGGGAGTGCGCGGCGGCCCGGGTCGCCAGGTTCGTGATGCGTAAAGACGGTCGGTGCCAAAGATCACGCAGGGAATGATGGGAACATCCGCAAGTCGCGCGAGCGCGGTGGCGCCGCTTTTTGGTGTGACCCCACCGAGAATGGAAGTTTCGCCCGCGCGAATGCCGCCGTCGGGAAATACTCCCACGAAGCGCCCGGCCCGCAGTCGCTCTACGCCAACACGCAAGGCGCGACGATCCGGCCGCTTGCGGTTGACCGGGAAAGTGTTGACGGCTCGAAGCCACGCCGCTTCGAACGGGTTCTCGTAAAATTCTTCCGTGGTCATCCAGTCGATGACGCGGCGGAAGGAAAAGGACAGAAAAAATGGATCGAAATGCGAGATGTGATTCGCGACGACAACCGCTCCGCCCGGAGGTTCCATCGCTCCCGGCCGGCGCCAAATCTTCAAGCGCACGAACGGGGCGGAAACAGAGCGGGTGGCAACTCTGGAAAGGAGATAACCCCAATTTCTCACCCGGAAGCAAATGCCGTGAGCTAATATCCCGGAAGCTGACCGAACGGTTCCAAGCCCTTCGGCGGACCAAGAACTTCGCGCAGAATGATGGCCTGGCGAATCTGCTCCCGGGAACGCAGAATCGGGCCTAACGAACTCCCTGGAAAAGCGCGCGCCAGCTTCGGTTTTGCGATCGGACGTTTGGAAGATGAGGGCAGACTCACCTCTGCCGGAGGCGGAGAAGGCAAAGCCGCCACCGGCGCTGGAGGCATCTCCACAAAGACGGGTTCGGGCACCACAGGCGGAGGCAGAACTTCCTCGGGCGTAGTGACAAGCGGCGGTAAGGGCTGCGCCCAGCTGCGCTTGATTTTTTTTGGCGGCGGGCCGCCGGCAACCGGACGTGGCGTAATTGTACGAGGTCGGACTAGCGGCGGGGGTGGCGAACCGGTCGGCACCCCGAGTGCCTCGAGAAAACGCCTCACTCTCTCTTCCTCGCTTTCCGGCGGCGCGCGCTGGATCGGCTTGTTAGGCGAGGGAGGACTCGGCTTCTTGGCGTCCCCCGAACCCTGGCTCAGCCACTTAAAAATAACCGCGATCCCGGCGAGAACGAGAAAGATGACGGTGTCGTTCATCAGCAAAAGTGACAGCGAGTTCGTTAGGCGCCTTCCGTTGGCGGCTTCTCAGTCGCGCCGATGGCTTCGCGCATGGTCGTGTCGGCCTGCACGTTTTTCATTCGCACGTAATCCATGATCCCAAGATTGCCGGAGCGAAAAGCATCCGCCATTGCCTGTGGAACAAGCGCTTCGGCCTCGACAACTTTGGCGCGCATCTCTTGCGTCTTGGCGCGCATTTCCTGCTCCACAGCAACGGCGGCGGCACGCCGAACTTCCGCTTTTGCTTGCGCGACTCGCTTATCGGCATCGGCCTGCTCGGCTTGCAACTTCGCTCCAATGTTATCGCCAATATCGACGTCCGCGATGTCGATCGAGAGAATTTCAAAGGCAGTGTTGCTGTCGAGCGCCTTGCCCAGCACCGTTTTTGAGATACGATCGGGATTTTCCAGCACGTCTTTGTAAGTGTCGGCGGTCCCGATCGAGCTGACGATACCTTCGCCGACTCGGGCGATGATTGTCTCTTCGGTCGCACCGCCGACAAAACGATCGAGATGCGATCGGACGGTTACACGAGCTCGGACTTTTACCCCAATACCATCTTTCGCCACCCCATCGATGCTGGTTCGGCCTAAAGCGGCATTTGGGCAATCAATCACCTTTGGGTTAATGCTCGTGCGGACGGCTTCGAGGACAGTCTTGCCCGTGCCTTTCGTGGCGAGATCGATTGCGCACGCCCGATTAAAGTCGAGCGTGATGCCGGCTTTATCGGCCGCGATCAAGGCGAGGATGACGTGGTTGACATCGCCGCCAGCGAGATAGTGCGCTTCGAGCGGATCACTTGGAATGTCGATGCCGGCTTTCACGGCAGTGATTCGGTTATCAACAATCAGGCCGACCGGAACTTTGCGGAGACTCATTCCAATCATTTTTCCCATTCCGACCGGCGCGTTTGCGATCCAGGCGCGAAGCCAAAGGCCAAAAAACCTGGAGATGATGATCGCGAAGACCAGGACGACGAACCCAAGGATCAGCGCGCCGAGAAAATAGAAGTTCTGCATACGGCAGAGGTTACGGGCGGGGATGGAAAGCGGAAAGCGAAAACAATGCGCGCTGCAAAATGGAAAAGGGGCGCCGCTTTTTTAGGGGAGCGCGGGAATGTTGCCGGACGGTTTTTTCGCGCGGCTGTCACAAGACCTCAAACGCGCGTTGCGGCTATGCGCGCAGCAAGCCGCCGGCAACATGCCAGCTCGAGCGAGCAGAATGCTCGCACTCCCCAGAAGAAAACCGCTGATCGCGCTGGTAAGCCGGAAGTTTAACGATGCGATAAACGTGCGTTGCGGCTATGCGACGATATCATTACGCCGACGATGAAATATTTTTCCCTGCTCGATCTTTCTCCCATCATCGAAGGGGGCGACGCAGCCCTGGCCTTCCGCAACACGCTCGATCTGGCCCGGCACGCTGAGGAATGGGGGTATCATCGTTACTGGCTGGCGGAACATCACAATCTTCCGGGAATCGCCAGCGCCGCGACCGCACTCGTCATCGGTCATGTCGCGGGCGGCACGAAGCGCATTCGCGTCGGCGCGGGTGGGATCATGTTGCCTAACCATGCCCCGCTCGTCATCGCGGAACAGTTTGGAACTTTGGACGCACTCTATCCCGGCCGGATTGATCTCGGATTGGGCCGCGCTCCGGGGAGCGATCAACTGACCGCGCGCGCGTTGCGCCGCAATTTGGGAAGCAGCGGCGACACTTTCCCTCAGGATGTGCTCGAGCTGCAATCCTATCTTGCGCCGGCGGAGCCCGAGCAAGCTTTGCAAGCGGTTCCGGGAGCGGGCGCAAATGTGCCGCTTTATTTGCTAGGCTCGAGTGACTTCAGTGCGAGGCTGGCAGCACAGTTGGGTCTGCCGTTTGCCTTCGCTTCGCATTTTGCTCCGGAATATCTGGACGTAGCGCTCGAACTTTATCGGCGACATTTCAAAGCTTCCGCCGCGCTGGCGCAGCCACACGCCATGATTGGCGTCGCTATTTGCGCCGCGGAAACAGACAGGGAAGCGGAACGTCTTTTTACTTCGGGCCAACTGCAGTTTCTCAAAATGGTGCGCGGTCGGCCGGGAAAACTCCCGCCGCCGGTCGAAAGTATGGAGGGACGCTGGAGTACAGGTGAAAGAGCCGCAGTGATGGAGCGAACGCGCGTTGCCGCAGTCGTCGCACCCGACACCGTGCGAGCGCGACTGGAAAGTATATTGCAGAGAACTGCCGCTGACGAAATTATCGCAACGGCCCAAATCTACGATCACGCAGCTCGTTTGCGCTCGTTCGAGATCGCGGCGGAGGTGCTCAAGACGTTCGTTAGGCGAGAAAACGTTATGGCCCGTAGCCCGGTGGCGGTGGAACA
>Ga0163162_10003289_pt1 | contig 15465 bp, 14 predicted proteins | sample S55metaG_FD_115310 | JGI IMG/M metagenome (GOLD analysis project Ga0163162, IMG submission 115310) | Switchgrass rhizosphere microbial communities from Kellogg Biological Station, Michigan, USA - S5-5 metaG | ecosystem: Host-associated > Plants > Roots > Rhizosphere > Soil | place: USA...
AGTTCTTCGGCGGCCAAACCGCCAACAAGCCGGTGGCTTATAACACCAACGAAGCGACCGCCAATGCGCGCATCTCCGCGATGCTGCCGTACGTGCTGGCCGCATCGCGTTTCGCGCATTACATCAAGGTGATCATGCGCGACAAGGTCGGCAGCTTCATGACCCGCGACAACGGGCAGACCTACCTCAACAACTGGATCGCCGACTACGTGCTGATCAACGACAACGCGCCGCAGGAAATCAAGGCGCAGTACCCGTTGCGCGAGGCGCGGGTGGACGTCACCGAAGTCGCCGGCAAGCCTGGTGCCTACCGGGCGACGGTGTTTCTGCGGCCGCACTTCCAGCTTGAGGAACTGACTGCATCGATCCGCCTGGTGGCGACGTTGCCGCCGCCGGTTGCCGCTTAAAGCTCCAGAGAAAACCCTGATGGCGAGAGGATTTATCCCCTCGCCACGGGCTCCGTGTTCAGCCCATGTGCCTAATGTGAATTTCTTCAGGAGTTTCAAGCGATAGATGCAATCATTCTCGACCTCGGCGGCGACATCAAAGGCGACAGCCTGCTCGAAGGTTTTGCGGACAAGATCGAAGTCATGTCCTACAGCCACAACGTGGCGATGCAAGTCACCAACGACGTCAGCAACTCGGAGCGCACCTCCGGCAAACCCCATGTCGGCGAGTTCACGGTGACCAAGTTTATCGACAGCTCGACACCGTCACTCAACGAATACTGCTGCGCCGGCAAACCGATCCCCGAAGCCATCATCACCATCGGCCGCAACGCCGCCGAGGGCAGCGGGCAGTTGATGCCCTTTATCGTCTACACCCTCACCAACGTGGTGCTGTCCAACGTCAGCGTCAGCGGCGGCACCGGTGGCAAACCGGTGGAAACCGTGTCGCTGAACTTCACCAAGATCAAATGGGAACTCACCGCGCAGAAAGACGACGGCACCAAGGAAGGCACCGCCGCGTCGACCTGGGACATGGCCGCCAACAAGCTTGTCAGCTAACCCGGCGTCCTGGCCATGGCAGGCACCGGCATGCGCGCACCGCTGTTCGAACGCCTCGCGTCCAGCGAGGCCGAGAGCGCGCGCGAGTTCGATCGACAGGACTTGCTCGACTCGGTGCACGCCGAGCTCGGGCGCCTGTTCAACACCCGCCGTGGTCCACTCACGCGGACCACGCCAGCGAGTGTGATCGACTACGGCATCGCCGACTGGAGCGCCTTGCAACAGCAACGCAGCGATGATCGGCGGCGACTGGCGCGGGATATCCGCGAAGCGATCATGCATTTTGAACCGCGCCTGCTGCTGGGCGAAGTTCAGGTCAATCCCTTGCCCGAACACCCGCAGCGCATGAGCATTCGCTTGCTCGGCGAATTACGCAGTGGCCAGCAGCACTGGCCGGTAGCCTTTGTCATCGAGCCTGGCGGCGAAGGGCTGGAGGTGCGCCATGAGCGACTCGATTGACCCGCAACTGCTCGATTACTACCAACGCGAACTGACCTGGCTGCGGCATGCCGGCAGTCAATTTGCCGAACGTTACCCGAAAGTCGCGCGGCGCCTGGAACTGTCCCCGGGCGAATGCCCCGATCCCCACGTTGAGCGTTTGCTGGCAGGTTTTGCACTGCTGGCCGCACGCTTGCAACGGCGACTGGATGACGATTACGCCGAGTTCAGCGATGCGCTGCTCGAACAACTTTATCCGTTGGCGATGCGGCCGTTGCCGTCCTGCGCCATCGTGCAGTTCGAGCCGGACCCGAGCAAAGGCAAACTCGACGAGGGCTATCCCCTGCCCCGCGACACGCCGTTATTCGTCACCACCAGCAAGGGCGAGAGCATTCACTTTCGCACCTCGGCCGCTGTTCGGTTATGGCCGATCGAAGTCACCGAAGCGCTGTTGCTGGGCAGCGATGAAGCCCAGGCGTTGACCGGCGTGGCGCAATCGCGCTCGGCATTGCGTTTGAGCCTGCGCTGCCTGGGCGAAAGCCAATGGGCTGATCTGGGCATTGAGCAATTGCGCATCCATCTGGCCGCTTCCCCGGTGGTCAATGCCTGCCTGTATGACCTGCTCGGCGCGCATGCGGTGCAGGTGCTGGCGGGGTCGCCGGGCAGTGTTCCGACGGCGCTGAAAGGTTTGCCGAACATCGTCGGTTTCAGCGATGACGAAGCACTGTTGCCGGATGAAGACGGTGTCCATCCGGGCATGCGCTTGCTGGCCGAGTATTTTGCTTTCCCGGACAAATTCCACTTTTTCGATCTGCCGTTGCGCGGCGTTTCCAGCGACAGTCAGGCACTCTATCTGTATATCGTTTTCGACCGTGTCCCTGCTAGCCGCCTGCACTTGCAGGCCAGTGATATCGCCTTGGGCTGCGCACCGGTAATCAACCTGTTCCCGCGGACTTCCGAGCCGCTGCGTCCCGACGGTACGCGCAGCGAATATCGACTGATCGCCGACAGCCACCGCGAGAACAGTGTCGAAATCCACAGCATTCGCGGCATGCGCGCCAGTACCCGCACCGGCGTGCAGCGCCTGCCGGCGTATTACGGCAGCCAGCACAGCGGCGGCGACCAGCAGCGCTACTGGCATGCGCGACGGGTCAACGGCATGACGCCAAACCGGCTCGGCAGCGATTTATTGGTGAGCGTGGTCGACACCCGTTTTGAACCGCAAACCGATCTGCCTGATTACAGCCTTACCGCCGAGTTGCTTTGCACCAACCGTCATTTGGCGCAAACCCTGCCGGCCGGTACGCCGCTGGGATTCGAGCGCCCCGGCCCGGTTGCCTGGGCCCGCCTGCGCAATCCGCCGAGTGCGCAAAGTCAGCCACGGCTCGACGGTGATTCGCGCTGGCGCCTGGTGTCGCAACTGACCCTCAATCATCTGTCGCTGGTTGAAGGCCCGCAGGCGCTGGATGCACTGAAAGAGATTCTGTATCTGCACAACCTGCGCGATGAGGCCAGCGCCTTGAGACAGATCGAAGGCCTGCTGCAACTCAGCTGCGAACGGGTAATCGGCCATGTCGGCGCCGATGCCTGGCGCGGTTGGCGCAATGGTCTTGAAGTGCAGTTGCAGCTTGATCCGCAGCACTTTGTCGGCAGCAGCGCGGTGCTGTTTTCGGCGGTGCTGGCGCAGTTCTTTTCCCTGTACGCCACGGCCAACCGCTTTGTGCGCACCGTCCTGATGCAGTCCGACAAGGAGGTCAAGGCATGGCAACCCCAAGCCGGCATGCCCCTGTCGCTCTGACCCTGAGCCAGCGCCTGCGCCGTGAGCCGCAGGCCTTCGAATGGTTGCAGGCGTTGCTGTTGCTCGAACGCGAGCAGCCGCAGGCCGATCCACTCGGCAGCGGCACCTCGCCGCAGACCGAAGCGCTGAAACTGCGCGGACCACTGACGCCGGCGTTTGCCGCCAGCCAGATTGAAGCCCTGCACGAAGCGCCTGGCGAACCGCTGACACTCGACACACCGATATTCGGACTCGGCGGCCCGGACGGCCCTCTCCCCTATGCCTATCAGGATTGGCTGCAACAACGGGCGCGGGCCAAAGATCATGCACCGGCCGCGTTTCTCGATCTGTTCCAGCATCGCTTGCTCAGCCTGCTGTACAAAGTGATGCGCAAACACCGGGTGGCGCTGGGTTTTGTCACGCCAGGGGCGTCGCCGGTGCAGGCGCAATTGCGCGCGCTGACCGGTTTGCTGCCCAAGTCTTTGCAGGAGCGCCAGGCTGCTCCCGACTGCGCTGTTCTTGCCTGTACGGCGTTGTTTGCCGATGGCCGTCGCTCACTGGCGGGATTTGCCGCGATTGTGCGCGAGCAGTTTGCCGTGCCGGTCGAGTTGAGCGCCTACGAAGGTGCCTGGCGGCAGATCCCGTCCGCCAGCCGCAGCGTGATCAAACCCGGCGGACGCAACCTGCAACTGGGCCGCAGCGCCGTGGCCGGCACACGGGTCTGGGATGAGCACGCCGGCATTCGCCTGACCCTCGGACCATTGCCGTCGACGCAAGCGGCGCGCTTTCTGCCGGACGGCGAAGCACACCCGGCACTGGCCAGTCTCGCGGCACTGTATTTCGGCCCGGATCTGGACATCAAACTGGTGCTGCGGGTACGCGGGGCCGGGCCGCTGAAACTCGCTCGCCAGACCCCGGCCCTGTTGAGCTGGAACGGTGGGTTGCAGCGTCAGGCCAGCCTCGGCGTGCAAACCATCGAAACCCGCCTGCGTCAGCTGGAGATTACCTGAACATGGAACTGGCCAGCCTGATCGGACGCCTCAACCCGGACAACCGCCGCGCCCTCGAACGCGCCGCCCAGCGCTGCTTGCAGCGCGGACATCACTTTGTCGAGATCGAACACCTGTTGCTGGAACTGCTCGATATCGAGGGTGGCGATTTGGCTTTTCTGCTGCCGCGTTTCGGCCTCGAACGTGATGCGCTGACGGCCGAGATCAACAAGGCACTGGACCTGTTCAAGGCTGGCAGTACGCGCACACCGGCACTGTCGTCGCACACCCTCGGCTTGCTCGAAGATGCGGTGGTGCAGGCCAGTGTGTTGGGGCTCGACAGCATTCGTTCCGGCTTGCTGTTGTTGGCGTTGGTTGATCGCGATGAGCGCCGCAGTCTGCTGCTCAACAGTGCCTCGTCGTTGCTGCGGATTCCCAAAGAAGCGCTGCGCGCGAACCTGCTGGAGTGGACGGAAAACTCTCGTGAACATGTCGGTGCGCGTAAGGGTTCATCGGCCAATCCTGCACCGCGGCAGGACTCGGTGCTCGATCAATACACCCAGGATCTGACGGCCGACGCTCATGCCGGGCGCATTGATCCGATCGTTGGCCGCGACGGCGAGATTCGCCAGTGCAGCGACATTCTGCTGCGCCGTCGGCAAAACAATCCGATTCTGGTGGGTGCACCGGGCGTGGGTAAAACCGCCGTGGTCGAAGGCCTGGCCCTGCGCATTGCCGCCGGTGATGTACCGCCGTCGTTGCAAGAGGTCAGTTTGCGCGTGCTTGACCTCGGTCTGCTGCAGGCCGGCGCCGGGGTCAAAGGTGAATTCGAACAGCGTTTGAAAGGCGTGATCGACGCGGTGCGCAATGCTGACAAGCCAATCATTCTGTTTATCGACGAAGCCCACACCCTGATCGGTGCGGGCGGTGCCGAGGGTGGCAGCGATGCGGCCAACCTGCTGAAACCGGCGCTGGCGCGGGGCGAACTGCGCACCCTCGCTGCCACGACGTGGATGGAATACAAAAAATACTTCGAGAAAGACCCGGCCCTCGCCCGTCGCTTTCAACTGGTGCAGGTTGAAGAGCCGGATGAAATCACTGCCGTGGAAATGCTTCGCGGTGTGGCCGCCAAACTTGAACAGCACCACGGCGTACAGGTACTCGACGCGGCGATTCATGAAGCGGTGAAACTTTCGCATCGTTACATTTCCGGCCGCCAGTTACCGGACAAAGCCATCAGTGTGCTCGACACGGCGTGCGCCAGGGTCGCCCTCGGCCAGCACGACGTGCCGCCGCCGCTGGAAAGCCTGCGTCATCGGCAGAACAGCCTCAAGGACGAAGTCGAGCGCCTGCGCCGCGAACAGGCCACAGGGCTGGATCACCGCGAACGCATCACCCTGCTGGAAACTGAATCCAGCATAAATGTGCAGGCCATCCGCGAACTGGAAACCCGCTGGGGCGAGGAACGCGTCGCGGTGCGCGAGCTGCTCGATACCCGTCGTGAGTTATTGGCCTTGAGCGAGCGCGCCGACAGCGACAAACCCGATGAGGCCACCGACAGTCGTATCGATCACTTGGCTGCAGAATTATTGCGCCTTGAGGCCGGGCTGGACGCCATCCGCCAGGACGATCCGCTGGTGCCGGAACAGGTCGACACCAAAACCGTTGCTGCGGTAATCGCCGGCTGGACCGGTATCCCCGTCGGCAAAATGCTCGCCGACGAAGCCCACGCCGTGCGCACCCTCGGCACGCGCATGGGCCAACGGGTGATGGGCCAGAGCACCGCGCTCAATACCATCGCACAACGCTTGCAGGCCTACCGCGCCGGACTCACCGACCCGCAAAAACCAGTCGGTGTGTTCCTGTTGGTCGGCCCCACGGGCGTGGGCAAAACCGAAACCGCTTATGCCCTGGCCGATGCGTTGTACGGCGGTGAACGCAACCTGATCAGCATCAATCTTTCGGAATATCAGGAAGCTCACACCGTCAGCCAACTCAAAGGCGCACCACCGGGTTATGTCGGTTATGGCAGCGGCGGCGTACTGACCGAAGCGGTGCGGCGCAAACCCTATTCGGTGGTGTTGCTGGATGAGATCGAGAAGGCACACCCGGATGTGCTGGAGGCGTTCTACAACGTCTTCGATAAAGGCTTGATGGAGGACGGCACCGGGTTGGTGGTGGACTTCAAGAACACCGTGATGCTCGCCACCAGCAACGTCGGCGCTGAGCTGCTGCTCGACACCCCCGTCGCGCAACTCGGTTCTGACGCCTTCAACGAAGCCCTGCATAAAGTTCTCCTGCAAGCCTTCCGCCCGGCATTTCTGGCGCGCATGACCGTGGTTGCGTATCGACCGCTGGATGAGGCGACGCTGGAAGGGATTGTGCTGGCCAAGCTGGAGAAATTACGGGGTCGCTACAAAGCGGCGACCGGCAAGCCGTTCGAGTTCGACTCGGGAATTGTCAAAGCGGTGCTCGCCAAGTGCAGCGCGGCCGGTGCACGGGATGTCGAGAATGTATTGATGACGCAAGTGACGGGGAAGTTGGCGGAGTGGGTGCTGGAGTAACTGACGCGTCTGAACATTGAACAGGGAGTTTGAAAATGCCGATTCCAGCGTACGCCCCGGAGGATCTTGCACTTTTCTCTACGGTCATCTGTCGTGCCGTCTCTTATATGAACTGGAACGAAGATATATCGAAAAGCACACGTGGGCCGGAAACCCAGGAAGTGCAATGCATGCAGATCAAAGACGGATTGTTCTTCGCGGGCAACTACGCAGAACACGAGGGTATCGCGCATCTGTTCATGGCGTTTGGTGTTTCCAATCACGCGTCACTTATCCGTTTGCTCAGGTATTGCTATCGGATCCTGATGATGTCCCCTTCGGAACGCTCGGAAAAACTCGGCAAGGGTATTCAGCATCAGTTCAGCCCAACTGAAAACATCACACTGGGTTACGCACATGAGAGCCTTACTTTGCTCCCTCCCCTGACACTTCTGGAATGTCAGGAGATAAAAAACATGGTCGAGGCGACAAAACTGCCGACAGTGCCAAACCCGCAAATGTGGTTCTTCAGGAAATTTCTCGGCGTCACGAAAAAAATAACTGGGCTGACCAAACCCAGCGCGACCTCATTCAACTATGCCGGCAATTACTCCAATACCCATGAAGTCAATCTGATTCTTGACGGCTCAGCGGCACACGCCGAACTGAAGCTCTCCTGGATATTGGCCAGTGCCTATGAAAAGAACGCTATGACCGGGCCAGACAGGGTGGCACTGGGTGGCTTGAAAAACACCTGTCTCTATTGCAACGCCTGGTTGCTCCATTTCAGAGCGTGGATGCTCAGGGTTCATGACGTACGGGTTTCCATGCCGCGCAATGACCAACGAGTAAAAGCGGTCGGGAAAGGCAGCCGGCCGAAAAATATTCCGCAATTGCAGGCCAGCACCCGCGAGTTTGGCAAGGCCCTGTTCAATGGAGAAGCCAATAATGAATGCAGCGATCTCACGGCACTTGAGCGGGAAGCTTACTGGTAACGCGTCGAGAATCTGCCGCCAACAGGACAATGCCCATGCCACTCAATCCTGAATACAAATCCACCACGGTCAGCGTAAACGGCGCCAACGTCACCGTTCCGCTTTACGCAAAGGCCATTTTGACGTCGACCAACATGACCGGCGGTTCGGGCCCTGATCAGTCGTTACGTCCACCGGGCTTCGTCTCCGGTACTTGCCCGGAACATCATCAGCGCGGCCATCTTATCGGCAACAAATTGGGTGGCAGTGGAACCGATCTTCGCAACCTGGTAACGCTGACCGAAGGCAGCAACCACCCGATCATGTACGAATACGAAGCGATGGTTTATGACCATGTAAAGAAGAACCCGGGGATCGAATTTGTTTATCAGGTCACGGCGCAATACGACACCGCACGCTATCTGGTCGCGCAAGTGGCGCCCGGCGGATCGACGTCCGGTGCGGCCAACAATCCCTACTGCCCGCTGCCGTGTCCGGAATCCCTGCGAGTAGATTTTTTCTATGCGGAATCGCCGGGCAAGTTGAATTACCCGATCATTTATCGAGTGTTGACCGAGCATGGCGAAGGCTGGAATACCGGGCCACTTTACATTCTCAACGGTGTGTACAAATTCCATGAAGGCAGTCCCAAGCATGTCGCACTGAACTGCTGGGCGTCGTGAGGTGACTATGCCATTCGATATTTTTCCAACCCTTGAAAACGAAGTCAGACTGAGTCCGCCGGAACGCTCGGTTACATTGATAGTTGCTTGCAATGCCAGTGAAATCGGCCGACTCAATGTCCGCGAGATTCCCCATCAACCGAACAATGCCCTGCCCTCCAGGCAGAGCCAAAAGCAAAACTGGGTGTTTACCTCCAGCGTTATCCGTGCGCAGACCGACAGCCGTGACCGAGTCATGGTTTTTGTCAGTGTCAAAAAGAAGTACCTGAAGAAGATTCCCGAATCGCTCAATGGCTGGTGCTGCCCAGATGGCACGCCCATGCAGGTCATAAAAGTCCAGCACGGTGTCGCGTCTTCAACACTTGTTTTTGCCCATTCCTGATTCGAGGCGATACGGATGCCCCGCGCCACCGACAGCAACACCAGCCTGTCCCTCTCCGCGACTTCATTGTCGGCGCTTTATCCTGAATCGCTATCCGGTGAAGAAGCCCTCAATGCACTCGGTTCGCAAACCCTCGGCGGCCTCAATGACGGGGCGTCCCTGACCCTGACCAGTGCCGTCGCCACACACGTCACCACGACGTTTCACAACGATGCCCAACTGCGCCCGTTCGACGCGCTGGTCGCCGAGATCCGCCAGTCGCCTGCCGACGCCACCGCCGAGCGTTATCAACTTGTCCTCAGGCCGTGGCTCTGGTGGCTGACCCTCGCGAGCAACAACCGCGTGTTCCAGAACCTCGCCACGTCGGACATCGTCACGACGATTTTCAAGGCTCACGGCTTCACCGATTTCAAACTCTCGCTGACCGGCAGCTACACGCCTCGTGAATACTGCGTGCAGTACGGCGAAAGCGATTTCGCTTTTGTTTCGCGGCTACTGGAAGAGGAAGGTATCTTCTGGTTCTTCACCCATGACGCCGGCAAACACACGCTGGTACTTGGCGACAGCAACGACGCCTTCGTACAGATCCCCAACGGGCCGACCGTCAAGTACCTGGGCCAGGGCTTGGGCGAACGTGAATTGCACGGCATCCGTTCCGGCCAAGTCTGTTTACAAGCCGTGTCCGGGGTGTATCGGGCGACGGACTACGAGTTCACGACGCCAACGACTTCACTGTATGAACAGGCGGAAGCCGTGGCCGGGCCGCTTTCGATCTATGCGCACCCGGGCGGCTACAACGCCAAGGCGCGCGGTGATGCGCTGACCAAGCAACGGGTTGACGGCTTGCGCAGCGAGGAGAAACGTTTTGTCGGCGAAAGCGACTGCCGTTGGCTGATTCCGGGGCACTGGTTCACCCTCGAAGGGCACGACGATGCCAGTCTGAACATCGATTGGGTCGTCACGCGGGTCACCCATGACGTCAGCCACGAAAGCTATCGCAACCGCTTCGAAGCGATCCCCAAAGCCACGCCGTTTCGTCCGCAACGTGTGACGCCAAAGCCGCGCATGCATCCGCAGACGGCCATTGTCGTGGGCAAGTCCGGTGAGGAAATCTGGACCGACGAGTACGGCCGGATCAAGTTGCAGTTCCCCTGGGATCGCGATGGCAAGAACGATGAAACCAGTTCCTGTTGGGTGCGCGTGGTGTTGCCGTGGAGTGGCAAGGGCTTCGGCATGCAGTTCATCCCGCGCATCGGCCAGGAAGTCATTGTGACGTTTATCGATGGTGATCCGGATCGACCACTGGTGACCGGTTGCGTGTACAACGGCGACAACGCCCTGCCCTATGCCCTGCCGGCCAATCAAACACAATCGGGGATCAAGACCCAATCGTCCAAGGGCGGCGGCGGTTTCAACGAACTGCGCTTCGAGGACAAGAAAGACGCTGAAGAAGTGTTCTTGCAGGCGCAGAAGGATTTCAACATCAACGTTCTCAACGACACCACTGCCACCGTCGGCCACGACGAAACCCTCACCGTGCAGAACGCGCGCACCCGCACGGTGAAGGACGGCGACGAGACGGTGACCCTGGAAAAAGGCAAACGCAGCGTCACGATCCAGACCGGTAGCGACAGCCTCGATGTGAAGGACAGCCGCACGGTGAAGGTCGGCGCTGATCAGGACCACAGCACCGGCGGCAACTACACCGACAAGGTCACCGGCGATTACAGCCTGACCGTGGATGGCAACCTGACGATCAAAGTCAGCGGCACCCTCACCCTGCAAAGTGGCGGCAGCTTCACGGTCAAGAGCGGCGCTGATCTGGCAACCTCGGCCAGCACCTCGATCACGCACAAGGCTGGCACCGCGCTGACCAATCAGGCCGGTACTTCACTGGACAACAAGGCCGGGACGACGTTGACCAACGACGCCGGGATCAGTCTGACCAACAAGGGCGCAGCCTCACAGACCGTGGACGGCGGCGGCATGCTGACCATCAAGGGCGGCCTGGTGCAGGTCAACTGACCAGGAGAAACCATGGCGATCACACCGCTGGATCTGCAGCAGGATGACAAGCAACTCAAGGGGCGTTTGCAGGACGGTCAGCTTGATGGCCCGCTGAACATCAAGGATGACGGGCGCAAACAGGCGGATCTGAATTACAACCAGGGTGAACTGCAAGGCACATCGCTGCTCTATCACCCCAATGGCAAGGTCTCGGCGCAGATGCCGTTCGTGCACGACAAGTTGCAGGGCGTTGCCAGTTTTTTCGCTCCGGAGGGATTTTTACAGCGCAAGGCGACGTATCGACGTGGGCTGCTGCATGGCGAAGCGTTCAACTATTTTCCTGATGGCCAGGTGGCTGAGGCTGAGTTCTATCGCGATGGCGTGCGTGAGGGGCGTTATCAGCGCTTTCATCCGAATGGCAAACCGGCGGTGGAAGCGCGCTATGTGAACGGGCAATTGCTGGAGCCAGAGCAAGGGTTTGCCGAAGATGGACGGCCGCTGGGTGCAGATGGCAAGCCGATTTCGCGGGTGCGCTGGTGGTATCGGCAGTGGGCGGATCCGCAGCAGGCTTGAGCCCCTGAAAAGCCCCTCACCCTAGCCCTCTCCCAGAGGGAGAGGGAACCGACCGAGCTGTCTTGCTTCATACATCGACCTGCAAGACCGAGTCGATTATGGATTCACAGCTAGACTTTCACGTCGGCGGAGCTAATCAATATCCCCCAATCGGCTCCCTCTCCCCTGGGAGAGGGCTGGGGTGAGGGGTTTGGATTTCACGCCAAGTAAAAAACTCAGGGAATCAGCATCTGCATCTGCCCCGGCACGACAATCTTGATCACCCCCGCCCAATTGCACATCAACGTGCTGTTGGCATCGATCGCCGGCATCCCCCCCAGCAACACCGTCGGCGCCCCGCCGGGAATCCACGGTGTGGCCGTCGCGGGAATACAAGGCATCGGCGTCAACACCCCCAACGCGGCGGCAGTTGCGGCGGCGACCATCGGATTGGCCATGCTCATGCACACCCCGAACGGCAGGATATTCACCAGCGGGATGTGATCCATGATGTTCGCCGCCGGCATCCCGCCGGTCAGCGTGCGATTCACCGGCAACACATTGAGCATCGACGGCGCGGCGCCGAAGCTGCATTGCAACGTGGCCGTGGCACAGACTTGCGGACAGCCCATTTCAACGCTCCTTTTTGCCCATGACATACCCGCTAAACCTTAGTCTGCTGCGGCCCGTCGCGCACATTCTCAAAGGTGATTATCCGGCAACACGCTAACCTATAAGACCGACCTGCGCTTGTGACTGCCCGAGCGCACCATTAGATTAGCCAATGATGTCTGGCCTCCAAAATAAGCAGAAGGGATAAGCATGGCGCTTACTGACCAGTCCACCCGTATCCGCTCTGGCGAAGAACTCGATGCCAGTCTGATCGATCCGTACCTCAAGGCGCACATTCCGGGCCTGAGCGGCTTGCCTGCGATCAGCCAGTTTCCCGGCGGTGCGTCGAACCTGACCTACCTGCTGGAATACCCGGAACAGGAATTCGTCCTGCGCCGTCCACCGTTCGGCCACAAGGCCAAATCCGCCCACGACATGGGCCGCGAATTCCGCATCCTCAATCAATTGCGCGACGGCTTCCCGTATTGCCCGAAAGCCTACGTGCACTGCACCGACGAATCGGTGATCGGCGCCGAGTTCTACGTCATGGAACGGGTCAAAGGCATCATCCTGCGCTCGGAACTGCCGCCGGAACTGGGCCTCGACTCAGCGAAAACCGAAGCCTTGTGCAAAAGCTTCATCGACCGCTTCGTCGAACTGCACCGCGTCGATTACAACGCCTGTGGCCTCGGTGATCTGGGCAAGCCGGAAGGCTACGTTGCCCGCCAGATCAAAGGCTGGAGCGAACGCTATGAAAAGGCCCTGACCCCCGACGCGCCACACTGGGAAAAGGTCAAAGCCTGGCTCAACGACAAGATGCCGGCCGACCACCCGACCTCGAGCATCGTCCACAACGACTATCGCTTCGACAACGTCATTCTCGACCCGCACAACCCGATGCAGATCATCGGCGTGCTCGACTGGGAGCTGACCACCCTCGGCGACCCGCTGATGGACCTGGGCAACACTCTCGCCTATTGGATTCAGGCGGACGACCCGGCGCCGGTGCAACTGATGCGCCGCCAGCCGAGCCACGCGCCGGGCATGCTCACCCGTCGCGAATTCGTCGATTACTACGCCGAACGTTCGGGCATCCAGATCGACAACTTCGACTTCTACTACACCTACGGCCTGTTTCGTCTGGCCGGCATCGTGCAGCAGATCTACTACCGCTTCTACCACGGCCAGACCCAGGACAAACGCTTCGCGCAGTTCATTCACATGAACAAACTGCTGGAGCAGATGAGCTTGCAGGTCATTGCGAAATCGAGCCTCTGACGGCCCACACCCAGGAACCTTTATGTCCAAGACTCAGTTGTTCGACCTTGACGGTAAAATCGCTTTCGTTTCCGGCGCCAGCCGTGGCATCGGTGAAGCCATCGCCAAACTGCTCGCCCAGCAAGGCGCCCACGTGATCGTCTCGAGCCGCAAACTCGACGGCTGCCAGCATGTCGCCGATGCGATCATCGCTGCGGGCGGCAAAGCCACCGCAGTGGCCTGCCACATCGGTGAAATGGAGCAGATAAGCCAAGTGTTCGCCGGGATCAAGGAACAGTTCGGCCGTCTCGACATTCTGGTCAACAATGCCGCGACCAACCCGCAGTTCTGCAACGTGCTGGACACTGACCTGGGCGCGTTCCAGAAGACCGTCGACGTGAACATTCGCGGCTACTTCTTCATGTCGGTCGAAGCCGGCAAACTGATGCGCGAAAACGGTGGCGGCAGCATCATCAACGTTGCGTCGATCAACGGTATCTCGCCGGGGATCTTCCAGGGCATCTACTCGGTGACCAAAGCGGCGGTGATCAACATGACCAAGGTATTTGCCAAGGAATGCGCGCAGTTCGGCATCCGCTGCAACGCCTTGCTACCGGGCCTGACCGACACCAAGTTCGCCTCGGCACTGGTGAAGAACGATGCGATCCTCAAGCAGGCACTGACGCAGATCCCGCTCAAGCGCGTGGCCGATCCAAGTGAAATGGCCGGTGCGGTGTTGTACCTGGCCAGCGATGCGTCGAGCTACACCACCGGGGTTGCGCTGAATGTGGACGGTGGGTTCCTGTCCTGATCCCGGGTAAATGATTAACCCCCCGTAGGAGTGAGCCTGCTCGCGATAGCGGTGTGTCAGTCAACATTTATGTATCTGGCACACCGCTATCGCGAGCAGGCTCACTCCTACAAGGGTTGTGCATCAGGCAATGACTTTCGGCAATTGCCAGCCGTAATGCACCGACAGCAAACGCAGAGCCAGACACACCGCCCCCGCCAGCAACGCCGCCGCGACCGGTGAAACGCCCAGCCTGCGCGCAGCGATCAACACCGCCGCGCCAACAAACGCCGAACTCGCATACAAATCCACCTGCAACACCACCGGTATCCGCGCCAGCACAATGTCGCGAATCACCCCGCCTCCGACGCCGGTGATCGTCCCCATCAGCATCGCCACAAACGGCGTAATCCCGAAGTTCAGCGCTTTCAGCGCACCGGCCACAGCAAACAGCGCCAACCCCGCTGCATCCAGCACAATCAACGTTGAACCGGACCAGCCCAGCACCTGCTCATGAAAGACAAACGCCAACCCACCCATGAAAAACGCCAGCGCCGGGTAGCGCCAGTCGGCCACGGCATTGGCTGGCGTCGCACCAATCAGCACGTCACGGGTGACCCCGCCGCCGAGGGCGACGATAAACGCAATCACCATCACTCCAAGCAAATCGAGCTGACTGTGCATCGCCGCAATGGCGCCTTCCACGGCAAACACCGCCGTACCGGCCAGGTCGGCGACCAGCACGACCCGCTCAACCCGAGACTTGCGCCCCGCCGACGCTACTGGGTGACGCAACGGGTGGTCGTGATGTGTCGAGTCACCTGCCCGTCGGCGTACACATCACCGGCGACTTCCGTGTTTTCGAGCACCTGGCAAGTACGTTCCGGTGGCGGAGGTGGCGCAACCGGTGGAGGGGGTGGAGGACTGGCACAACCCGCCAGCAAAACGGCAAAAAAAGCCAACGGCAACACGCGTTTCCCAAGATTGTTCATAGGACGACCCGCGATGAATGGAAGAGCAACTTCCGCGACCCAACCGACCACGAAAGACCTGACCACTCATTCTTTATAGCCGAGCGCCCTGCAAGCGCCAGTGAATTGGACGTATTCGGTGGTTATGGCTGTCGATTTTGCGTTGGAATCAGCGAGGGTTAGCAGGCTGGGATTCGCTTTGCCAGACAGGCCGCCTTCGCGAGCAAGCTCGCTCCCACATTGGAATTGAGTGCCGCCAGCAAGAAATTGGTCGGTTGGCAGACTGCCATCGCGAGCAGGCTCACTCCTACAGTTGGAATGAGTACATCTGCAAGAAACAGGTCGGCTGTCAGGCCGCCTTCGCGAGCAGGCTCGCTCCCACAGTGGAACCGAGTACATCTGCAAGAAACAGGTCGGTTGGCAGACCGCCATCGCGAGCAGGCTCACTCCTACAGTTGGAATGAGTACATCTGCAAGAAACAG
>Ga0163162_10003290_pt1 | contig 15464 bp, 10 predicted proteins | sample S55metaG_FD_115310 | JGI IMG/M metagenome (GOLD analysis project Ga0163162, IMG submission 115310) | Switchgrass rhizosphere microbial communities from Kellogg Biological Station, Michigan, USA - S5-5 metaG | ecosystem: Host-associated > Plants > Roots > Rhizosphere > Soil | place: USA...
CAGGACGCCGGCGAGCTGAGCCTCGTTCTGGAGCCGGCGGAGAAGGGCGGCCGTAATGAAGACCTGGCCGCCCGGCAACGCGAACGCGTTTATCGTCTGGTCGTCGCGCAGGACGTGGAAATCGTACTGGTAGCCGGAGCCGCGCGCCGCGCTCTGCGCGACGATCGACTCCCCGAGCTGTTCGACCGTGCTCTGGACGGTGGGATCGGGGTGAAGGCCACCGAACTGCGCCTCCATCTCGGGAGCGGTCTGCAGCCCCATCGCCACTTCCTGGTCCTGGGACATGGCGACGTGCTGTTTTTCCCCCGTAACGGGGTTGACCTGCTGGTTGCAGTAGTAGTAGATGGCTCCAATCACGGCGATGGCGACGGCGAGGAGCAACCGGCGGGACTGCATGACCCCTCCTTTCTGCGCGAGACCGTACGCGTCGGGTCCCCATCCTCTCCCGGAGAGTGTTTCGGGGCGGGACGGTGACCCAGTTCCCGGGGCACGCTCTTTGCAAGTTTTCGGCCTCAAAGGTGGAGGGGTCAAGGGACCTACTTCGGAATCCCTAAAACGAAAGCGAAGGAAGGAAGGGACGGAATGAATCGGGTGCGATTCTCGATCGTCGCGATCGGTCTCGGTTTCGTTTTCTGTTCACTCCCCGCACTGGCGCAATTCCCGGGGGCCGTCATCACGACGACCGAGGGCGGCGTCGCGCAAACCGTGTTCGACTCCAAGAGCGACGTGTTCTTCACCGCCGGCCCCACCGCCACGCCTTGCGCCGCCACCCAGTTCGTCAACGACGGCCAGTACTACTTCCAGGTGACGGACCTCTCGGGCGCGACCCTGCTCTCCTCCGACCCGGTATCCGAGCGTCTCGTCACGGTGCACGGCGGGGTCCTCGCGACCTACAACGGGCATACGCACGACACGAACGGCGCCGACGTCCCGGCGGAAGAGTCGAGCGAAGAGTCGGAGCTCGTTCCCTTTCGCGGACCGTGCGGTGCGCTGTCGGTCCGTCTGGCGCCGTTTCGCGACGCCGGCTCCCGCGAAGCTTCGTACCTTCTCTGGGTGACACCCGTCGCCCGCTTCAACGGCGACCCGACTCAGATCGACCCGGTCTGCGGCGCCGGCTGCTTCCACGGCTTCCGTCCCGAGCTCTCGCTCACTTCCGCGTTCCGCGTGGAGGACAAGCGTTTCTGCGAGGACTCCTTCTGCGTGTCGGGGATCAAGTTCGAGGACCGCAACGGCAACGGCGCCCGCGACTCGGGGGAGCCGGGGCTCGTCGGCGTCGAGATCATCGCCGAGGGGGAGAACGGGGGCTCGCGGTTGCGCGGCCTGACCGGCAGTGACGGCGCGTTCCAGGTCTGCGGCCTGTCGCATAACGACGACTTCCGCATCACCGAGACGGTCCCCTTCGGCTTCGTGCAGACGGCGCCGCGGGATCACCGCCCGTCGCAGCGGCTCATCGCCCAGGACTTTGGTTACTTCGTCGACCTGTGCGACAGCAATTTCAGCGGGCTCGACTTCGGAAACCAGCTGATCCCCAACGCCATCGGCGGGATCAAGTTCGAGGACCTGAACGCCAACGGCGTCCGGGACCCGGGCGAGCCGGGCCTTGCGGGATTCACGATCAGCCTGTCGTCCCCGAGCCCGGGGTCTCCGCCGCTCCAGACCGCGGTGACCGACGCGGCCGGCCACTTTCTCTTCACGAACGTCTCGCCCGGCAGCTTCGTTCTGACGGAGACCCAGCAGCAGGGCTTCTCGCTGACGGTCCCGGCGCTGAACTCGATCCCGGTGACGCTCGCTTCCGGCGGAAGCTCGATCGCCAACGAGTTCGGCAACTTCCGGGGCGTCCTCACCGGGACGATCACCGGGACGAAGTTCCTGGATACGAATGCGAACGGCGTTCGGGACCCGGGCGAGCCCGGCCAGTCCGGCGTCACCATCACCCGCACGGCGACATTGAACGATCCGGCGGGCGCGAACCTCTCCGTGGTCACGGACGCGCAGGGCAACTTCACCTTCGCCAACGTGCCTTTCGGCAACCTGACACTCTCCGAAACTGTGCCGTCCGGCTTCGCCCAGACCGCGCCCCCGTCGCCCGGTACGATCTCCGCGGCAATCAACTTCGCCAACCGGACCTCGTCGGGCAACCTTTTCGGCAACCGGGCCCTCACCGGAATGGTGAGCGGCACCAAGTTCAACGACGTCAACGGCAATGGCGTCCGGGACTCGGGTGAAGCGGGGCTCGCCGGCGTCACCATCCGCGCGACGGACGCCTCGGGGACCGCGACCACCGCAGTGACCGACGCCTCCGGGAACTTCTCCATCACGGGCCTCGCGGCCGGCGCGTACGTCGTGTCGGAGGTGGTCCCGAACGGCTTCACCCAGACCGCGCCGGCGGCGCCCGGCACGTTCGCCGTGACGCTCACGACCGGACAGGCGGTCGGGAATCTGCTCTTCGGCAACCGGGCGAGCACCGGCCCGTCCGACACGGCTTCGATCTCGGGCCGGAAGATCCTCGACCTGAACGCCGACGGTGTCTTCAACGGAACCGATCGGGGCTTCGAAGGCATCGTGTTCGTGCTCACCGACGCCAATGGAAACACGCGGCAAACGACGTCCGACGCGCAGGGCAATTTCACGTTCTCCAATCTGCCGGCGGGCACGTACGTTCTCTCCGAGGTGCTGCCGCCGAACTTCTTCCAGACGTTCCCCGGCACCACGGGCGCTCCCGGGACCTACACGATCACCGTCACGACCGGACAGGCCGCGACCGGCTTCCTGTTCCTGAACAAATGTTGAGAGCGCATTCGCGCGGAGGCTTGAAGATGAGGAAAGTCAAAATCGGAATCCTGACAACGGCGATCGCGCTCCTCTTCGGAATGGGGGCGGCGTCGGCCCAGACCTACACGTCCGACGTGGTCGACCGCGTGCCGCCCTCGACGGACCTGGCCGGCGAGTGGTACCTGGGCCCCCACATCGGGTACGTCTTCATCGGGGACGACAACTTCCGGTGCAACTGTGACCTCGACCAGACGGACTACCTCAAGTACGGCGGAAGGCTGGGATACTTCCTCACGAACCACTTCGCGCTCGAGGCAACCGCCAACTACATCAACCTGCACCCGAGCTACTGGGAGCTGACGCTCGGCGGGCTGTACGACTTCACGCCGAGGTACCCGGGGTGGAACACCTACGTCGGCTTCGGCGGCGGAGTCTCCGGTAATAAGCCGTTCAACAGCAACTCGGTCGCGATCGCGTACCTCGCGTTCGGTTCCGAGTACCGGTTCGACAAGCTCCTGGGGCTTCGGTTGGAAGCCCGTGGCGAATACAACTTCAAGAAGACCCTGCATGACCGGTTCGGCGACTTCGAGCAGGACAGCCGGATCGACGTCGAGCCGACCATCGGGCTCCTCTTCCACTTCGGCGGGCGCGCCGCGCCGACCGTGATTACGGCTCCGCCCGCGCCACCGGCACCCCCGCCGCCACCGCCGCCGCCGGCTCCTCCCGAGGAGGCGCCCGCGCCGATGCCGCCTCCGGCCCCGCCGGTCGTGGCGCCGCCGCCGCCGCCGGCTCCGACCACGGACACGATCGACTTCGATCGCGGCAGCGCGCGCATCACGAACATCGCGAAGGCCCGGCTGGACGCCGTTGCGCTCCGGCTCCGGGAGAATCCGCGGGCGACCGTCGTCATCACCGGATATCCGGACGATGGAACCGCTGCATCGCGCCGGGAGTCGCTCGCCCGCCAGCGCGCCGAGAACGCCAAGGCGTACCTGGTCGACCGGCACTCGATCGACGCGTCGCGCATCACGACCGAGACGAACCTGACCGAGACCGGCAACCGCGGCAAGGCCGTCATCGTAGTGACGTTCCCCGCGCCGTAGATTTCGAGGAATCGCAAAAAGAAAAGCCCCGCCGCGGCGGGGCTTTTTGTTTGGGGTCAACGCTGAATCGCTGATTTCGCTCTTGGGGTCAACGCTGAATGGCTGAATTCGGGTCAGGCCTGAATTCCGGAATTCTCGCTCGCGACAAGAAGACAGAGAGCTTCCTGCTCTCTGGTTCTGCTGATGTCACGACCGCCCCGGCTGGAGTTCTCCGGCGCCGTGTACCACGTCATCGCGCGCGGCAACGAGCAGCGCGACGTCTTCCGGGACGACTCGGACCGCGAGCTCTATCTTCAGCGCCTCGCCCGCTATCAGGCCAGGTTTCGCTTTCGCCTCTATGCCTATTGCCTGATGACGAACCATATTCACCTGGCTCTCGAGACGGAGACGGAGCCGTTATCGCGGATCGTTCTCGCCCTCCACAGTTCCTATGCACAGGCATTCAACCAACGGCACGAGCGGGTCGGGCACCTGTTCCAGGGCCGCTACAAGGCTTTTCTGGTCCAGAAGACGGCCTATCTTCTAGCGCTCATCCGGTACATCCACGAGAACCCGGTGAAGGCCGGACTCGTGCACCGCGCGTCGGACTACCACTGGTCGAGTGACCGCTTTTACCGGGGAAAGATGGCGCCCGACTGGTTGGATCCGAGCGGTCTTCTGCAGCTCCTGGGTGCCGATCCTGCCCGCGCCGCCCGACGCTATCGGTCTTTCATGGAGAGCAGGCTCACCGACGGCTACGAAACGCTCGATCCGATCGCGAACTTGGTGAAGGGTGACGAAACCTACGCCCGCCAGGTTCTGGAGACATTGCCAGCCCCCGAGGTGAGACGGGTCTGGAATATGGATCAAATCGCGCGCGCCGCCGCGAGGAGAGCCGGCGTCGGGCTCGAGCATCTCCGGAGCCGGACACTCTCCCGTGATCGATCCAGAATTCGTGCGATCGCGGCATTCATCGCCAACAGACATTGCAGAATCCCGCTGACGACAGCCGCACAGTTCTTCCGTCGCGACGGCACAACGCTGGTACGCGATGTCCGGAGGCTGGAAATAGAACTCGCGGCGCGCCCGGAGTGCGCAAAGGAGATCGCCACGATTCTGAGGGACCTGGACGCCTGGGACAGCGCCATTCAGGCCTGACCTGAATGCAGCGATTCAGCGTTGACCCCAATAAGAAAGCCCCGCCGCGGCGGGGCTTTTTGTTTGAACCGGTCGAAGGTTACGAGCGCTTGATCACCAAGATCGCGGCGCCGGCCAGAGCGAGGCCGAGGAGCGCCAGCATCGGGAACGACAGGGTCGGGACCGTGGGGGGAACGCCGCCGCTCGCCGTCACCGTCGGAGTCGCGGTCGCCGTCGGCGCGGGAACCGTCGCAGTGGGAGTCGGCGTGGGAACCCCGGCCGCGCACTCGGTCCCCTGGCACTCGAACGCTCCCATGTCGCACGTGACGCCCGCCGGTCGGGGCTGACCGCGCTGATCGTCGGTGGGACCTCCCGTGACCGTCTCGGCCCGAAGAGCGGGGGGCGGGGCGGCGGCCGAGCAGCCCGTCCACATGTCGATCGCGGGGCTCGTCCCGCCGAGCTTGCGGGTCTGTGTCGGTCCGCCGTAGTTCCCGAGCGCCAGAAGCTGCGGATCCTGGCCGGTCTTGTTGCCGACCGTGTTGCCCGCAATCGTGCAGTTCGTCGCGTTCTCGATCAGGTTGTAGCCGAGCGACGTGATCGTGCCGGCGCAGTCGGGAGCGTTGCCTCCCGTGTTGTTCGCGAGGATTACGCCGTTGACTGTCACGAAGCCCGGGCTCAGGTTGTAGATCCCTCCGCCCTGGCTCGTCCCCGACGAGTTGTCGGCGATCGTGCTCCCGCTGATGAGGACGCTGTTCGGAGTCTGCGGTGGCGGGTTGTTGTACAGGCCGCCGCCGTTATCGGTGCCGGTGTTGTTGCTGATCGTGCTTTCGATGATGAAAAGCGATCCGTTCAGGTTGAAGATCCCGGCGCCCTGGTCCTGGTTCAGGTTGCCGCTCACCGTGCTGTGGTCGATCGTGGTCGTTCCGCCCGTGAAGATCCCGCCTCCCTGATCGGGCGTGACGTTCGCGGTCACCGAGGAGTTCAGAACGACGAGGGTCCCGATGCTGAAGATGCCGCCGCCCTGATTCGCGGTGGTGTTGGCGGTGACGACGACGTGATCGAGGGTGAGCAGCGCGCCGCTCGACAGGATCCCGCCGCCCTGGTTCGGCGACGTCGCCGGGGGATGGCCGTTTCGGATCGTGACGCCCGAGATCGACACGGTGGTGGTCCCACCGATGATCTCGAAGACGCGGTCGATCGCGCCGCCGTCGATGATCGTGGTGGCGCTTCCGGCGCCCGTGATGGTCACGCTGTCGGTGATGTCGAGGTCGCCGGTCTGGGACGCGGCCTCGCCCGCCCCGGCAATCGAGAGCGTGTAGGTCCCGGCGGGAAGCGTGATCGTGTCCGCACCGGCGTTGGCGTTCGCGGCGATCACGGCCTCGCGCAGCGAGCAATCAGAGTCGCACGTTCCGTCCGCGGTATCGGCGATCTTGGTGACGGGGAAAGTGGTCCCGAAAGCAGCACCCGAGATGGAAATGCTCAGGATGAGAAAGGCGATGAACCGGAGTCGCGTCGACGATTTCATCCTTCCTCCGCTGGAAAGGGACCGGTCGGATCGATCGGCCCCGAGAACTTGGCGGAAAGTAGCATAGGTCGCGGTTTTTCTGGCGCCCCTCGAGCGGGCCGAATAGAGTTCGGCGCGGGATGGCGGACTCGACCGACTCCGCGCCGCGCACCGGACGCCGGCGGATCGCGCGGCACACGAAGATCTTTTTCGGATTGATCTTCGGCCTCGTTTTCGGACTCTTCGTCCACGAAACCGCGGGCGGTGCACCCTGGGTGGGTTGGGTCGTCGACAACGTCGCCTATCCCATCGGGCAGATCTTCCTGCGCCTGATTTTCATGATCGTGGTCCCGCTCGTCTTCTCCTCCCTCGTCCTCGGGGTTCTCGAGCTGGGGGACGTCAAGAAACTCGGGCGCATCGGCGGCAAGACGCTTCTTTACACGCTCTTCGCGAGCGGGATCTCGGTCGCGATCGGGATCACGATGGTCAACGTCTTCCGGCCCGGCGCGGGTGTCGATCCGTCCGTGCGGGCGGAGCTTTCCTCGACGTTCGCCGCCGGGTCGAAAACCGCGATCGAGAACGCGAGCAAGGCGTCGTCGTGGGCGGACACGCTTCTGTCGCTGATCCCCCGCAACCCGCTGGCCGCGGCCGTCGACGCGTTGAGCGGCGAAATGCTCGCGCTCATGGTCTTCGCCGTCTTCTTCGGGGTTGCGCTGGCGAGGATCCGGGACGAAAAGGCGGAGCCGTTGATCGACTTCTTCTCCGGAGTCCAGCGGGTCTCCATGAAGATCGTGGACTGGGCGATGGCGCTCGCCCCCTACGGGGTCGCGGCGCTCCTCTTCTCCCTGACGGCGAAGTCCGGGTTCGCGGTCGTGCCCCGCCTGGGCGGCTACGTCGGGGTGGTCGTCGGCGGTCTCGCCATCCAGATGTTCGTCGTGTACTCCGGCATCCTGAAGTTCCTGGCTCGAGTGCCGCCGATCGAGTGGTTCTTCCGGTGCCGTGAGGTCATCCTGACCGCGTTCTCGACGGCGTCTTCGAACGCCACCCTGCCGACCAGCCTCCGGACCTCCGAGGAAAAGCTGGGGATTCCGCAGCGGATCGGGAACTTCGTTCTGACGGTCGGAGCGACCGGCAACCAGAATGGAACCGCTCTCTTCGAGGGCGTCACGGTCCTCTTCCTCGCGCAGGTTTTCGGCATCGACCTGACGCTCCGGCAGCAGATCACGGTCGTCATCATGTCGATCCTGGCGGGCGTCGGCACCGCGGGCGTTCCGGGCGGATCTCTCCCGCTCATCGTCATCGTGCTGCAGACCGTGGGGATCCCGCCCGAGGGCATCGGTATCATCCTCGGCGTCGACCGGTTCCTCGACATGTGCCGGACGGTGCTGAACGTCGTCGGCGACCTCGTCTGCGCGACCTTCGTGGCCAGATCCGAAAAAGAGCTGCGGTTCCCGGCCGCGCGCGCGCAGGCGATTGCCGCCGAGGCGTGATCGAAGCGGGACAGGGGACACGGGACACGAAACACGAAAGGGGCCGGTTATGCGGCGTTGCGCGATATTGCTTCTGCTTCTTTTTCCGGCGATCCTCGGAGCGACTCCGGTGAAGAGCGCGCGTCCGAAGGCAGCCGCGGCGGCGGCGAAAGGCGCGGCCGCGGCGGCGGCGAAGGACCTCGCAAAACTCTTCGACGACGAGTGGGAGTGGGAGCTCCGGGAGTTCCCGGAGAGGGCCACGACTCTCGGCGACCTCCGTTACAACGATCGGCTGACCGACCTCTCTTTCGAAGCAATCGAGCGTCGCAAGGCGCACTCGAAGGAGGTTCTCGCGCGGCTGAAGAAGATCGATCGGGAATCGCTCTCCGAGGACGATCGGCTGTCGTACGACGTGTTCGCTCGGGACGTCGAAACCGAGGTCGACGGCGACCGGTTTCCGACGGAGCTCATGCCGATCAACCAGATGGACGGGATCCAGAATCGCTTTCCGATTCTCACGAGCCAGACGCCGTTCCGGACCGCGAAGGACTACCGCGACTACCTGGCGCGGCTTTCCGCCTTTCCGAAGCAGGTCGACCAGACGATCGCGCTCATGACGAAGGGGAAGGAAAAGGGATGGATGCCGCCGGCCATTCCGCTGCGCGACGTCCCGGACGCAATCCGGGCGCAGATCTTCCCGGACCCCGAGAAGAGCCCGCACTTCCAGCCGTTCACGACGTTTCCGGAGGGGGTCTCCGACGCGGACCGGGAGGCGCTCCGGATCGAGGGGAGGCGGCGGATCGCCAACGAAGTCTTTCCCGCCTACCTGAAGCTGTACACGTTTTTCACCCGGGACTACCTCCCGTCGGCGCGCAAGGACGTGGGCGCGTCGGCGCTGCCCGACGGCGAGGCCTATTACGCGTACGCGATCAAGCGTCACACGACGACGGCCCGGACCGCCAAGGAAATCCACGACATCGGCCTCGCGGAGGTCGCGCGGATCCGGCAGCAGATGGACGAAATCATCCGGCGCGTCAAGTTCAAGGGGAACTTCGACGCGTTTCTGAAGTTCCTGCGGACCGACCCCCGCTTCTATTACAAGAGCGCGGCCGACCTGCTCACGGGCTACCGCGACATCTGCAAGCGGATCGACCCCCAGCTCATCCGTTTCTTCGGAACCCTTCCCCGCACGCCGTACGGCGTCATCCCGACTCCCGACTTCGAGGCGCCGACTTCGACGACCGCGTACTACCGGCCGGGCTCCGCCGAGGCCGAGCGCCCCGGCTACTTCGTGGCGAACACGTATCGGCTGGAGACGCGGCCGAAGTACGAAATGGAGGCCCTGACCATTCACGAGGCGGTGCCGGGCCACCACCTCCAGATCTCGCTCGCCCAGGAGCTGACGGGGCTGCCGAAGTTCCGCCGTCACGAAGGCTTCACGGCTTTCACCGAGGGTTGGGGCCTCTACTCCGAGAGCCTGGGCGACGCGATGGGCTTCTACTCCGACCCCTACTCCAAGTTCGGCCAGCTCACCTACGAGATGTGGCGGGCGACGCGCCTGGTGGTCGATACGGGGATGCACGCCTTCCACTGGGACCGGCAGCGCGCGATCGACTACATGAAGGCGAACACGGCGAAGACCGAGCATGACATCACCGTCGAGGTGGATCGCTACATCGTGTGGCCGGGCCAGGCGCTCGCGTACAAGATGGGGGAGCTCAAGTTCAAGGAGCTGAAGGCGCGCGCGAAGAAGGAGCTGGGCGATCGCTTCGACATCCGCAAGTTCCACGACGCCGTTCTCCTCGCTGGCGCGCTGCCGCTCGACATCCTCGAGACCCGGGTCGACGCCTGGATCGCGCGGGAAAGAGCGGCTCCTGCCACCGCCACTCCGAGCCCGAAGTCGTAGATGCTTCCGGCGCAAGTGACTGAGGACGGAGGACCGACGTCGAAGAACTGACCAGTCAGTCAGAAAATCGGACGCTTCTCTTCCAAACAATAGGCTTAGACTCTTCCCGAAGTGGACGAGTCCGACAAATCCGGCGCGGCGGAACGCCTCAAGGCGCACGTCGGCTTCTTCGTCAACGGGGAGCCGGTGGAGGCGGCCTTCGCGCCTCACAAGACCCTGCTGGAGGTGCTCCGCGAAGACCTCGCGCTGACGGGAACCAAGCACGGCTGCGAATTGGGCGAGTGCGGGACCTGCGCGGTGCTCGTCGACGGAAAGCCGGTGCTGTCGTGCCTCTACCTCGGCCTCGAGTGCGAGGGCCGCAGAATCGAAACCGTGGAGGGGATGGCGTCGGCCGCCGGCCTGCACCCGCTGCAGCGGGCGTTCGCCGACCTGGGCGCGGCGCAGTGCGGGTACTGCACTCCCGGATTCCTGCTCACGGCCCGCGCGCTCCTCGACGCGAACCCGAGGCCGAGCCGCACCGAGGTCCAGGAGGCGCTCGCCGGGAACCTTTGCCGGTGCACCGGGTACGTGAAGATCTTCGAGGCCGTGGAGCTCGCCGCCGCGTGGATGCGGGGCGAAGACGCTCGCCCATCGCAGGAGGCGCTCTACGGCCGCGACTTTGACGAATCGGGACTTCTCCCGGTGCTGAATCGATGACTCGCATCCGCACGCGCGTCGTCGGCCGGCCGCTCGTCAAGGTGGACGCGGCCGCGAAGGTGACGGGACAGACCCGTTTCGCCGACGACCTTTTCCTGCCGCGGATGCTCCACTGCAAGCTGCTGCGGTCGAAGGTGGCCCACGCGCGTCTTCTCCGCGTGGATGCCTCGCCCGCGCTCGCGATGCCGGGAGTGGTCGCGGTCGCGACGGGTAAGGATCTTCCCGTCGCCTTCGGGATCCTTCCGGTGTCCCAGGACGAGCACGCGCTCGCGGTCGACCGCGTCCGCTACGTGGGGGATCCGATCGCCGCGGTGGCGGCGGTCGACGAGGACGCCGCTTTCGACGCGCTCGCCGCAATCGAGGTCGAGTACGAACCGCTCCCTCCCATCGGCTCAATCGAGGACGCGGTTGCCCATCCCGAGCCGGGCATGCACGACTATGGCGACGCGGGCAACTTCCACAAGCTCGTGTCGATGGAGTTCGGCGATACCGAGAAGGGATTTTCCGAGGCGGACCGCGTCTACGACGATCTCTTCTTCTACGAGGGCTCGACGCACCTGCCGATCGAGCAGCACGCGGCGGTCGCGGACTTCGGCCCGGACGGCAAGGTCACCCTGTGGTCCTCGACGCAGACGCCGCACTACGTCCACCGCGCGCTCGCGAAGGTTCTCGGGATGCCCGCGTCGCGCATCCGGGTGATCGCGACTCCGAACGGCGGCGGCTTCGGCGGCAAGTCGGACCCGTTCAACCACGAGATCGTCGTGGCCCATCTCTCGCGCGTCACGGGCCGGCCGGTGAAGATCTGCCTCACTCGCGAGGAAGTCTTCTACTGCCATCGGGGACGCCACCCGACCCTGATGCGGGTCCGGACCGGAGTGAAGAAGAGCGGTGCAATCACGGCCATGCACTTCCAGACCGCGCTCGACGGCGGCGGATACGGGTCGTACGGCGTGGCCTCGACGTACTACACCGGTGCGCTGCAGACGGTGACCTACCGGGTCCCGTCCTACCGCTTCGACGGAGCGCGCGTCTTCACCAACAAGCCGCCGTGCGGCCCGAAGCGCGGCCACGGAACCCCGCAGCCCCGGTACGCGCTCGAGGTGCAACTCGACAAGATCGCGTGCGACCTGGGCCTCGACCCGGCGGAGCTGCGCAAACAGCAGCTCGTCGCGGCCGGCACCGTCACCGCGAACTTCCTGCGGGTCGGCTCGATGGGCCTCGGCGCCTGCATCGACAAGGTCGTCGAGGCCTCCGGCTGGCGCGAGCGGCGCGGCCGGATGCCTCCGGGAAAAGGCCTCGGACTGGCCTGTTCCTCCTACATCTGCGGCGCGGGCCTGCCCATCTACTGGAACTCGATGCCGCAGTCGGGCGTGCAGCTGAAGCTCGACCGCAGCGGGGGAGTCACGGTTTTCTGCGGCTCGACCGACATCGGCCAGGGGAGCGACTCGGTGCTCGCCTCCGTCGTCGCCGAGGTTCTCGGCGTCGAGCCGCTCGACATCCGCATCGTTACCGGCGACACGGATCTCACCCCCGTGGACCTCGGCTCCTACTCGTCCCGCGTGACGCTCATGACCGGCAACGCGGCGCTGCAGGCGGCGGAGCGGGCGCGGGAGCTGCTCGTCGAGACCGCCGCCGCGAAGCTCGCGATTCCGAAGACGCGCGTGGCGTTCGCGGAAGGGCGCGTCTTCGACGTCGAAGATCCCGGCGCGGGAATGACGTTCGCCGACGCCGTCGTGCTCGCGGAGTCGAAGTTCGGCACCATCGGAACGGTCGGCTCGTACTCTCCGCCCCCGTCGCCGGGACGCTATCGGGGGGCGGGGGTCGGACCCTCTCCCGCCTACTCGTACTCCGCGGCGGTCGTGGAGGTCGACGTCGATCCCGAGACCGGGATCTACACCGTCCCCACGGTGTGGATCGCGCACGACGTCGGAAAGTGCATCAACCCCGTGCTGGTCGTGGGCCAGGTCGAGGGCTCCGTGTACATGGGCCTGGGCGAGGCGATGATGGAAGAGATGGCGTACCGCTCCGGCGTGAACGGCAACGTCGTCCACAAGTTCCCGTCGCTCCTCGAGTACAAGAGCCCGACGACGAAGGAGACGAGCGACGTCGTCACGTTTCTCATCGAGGATCCCGATCCGAACGGCCCGTTCGGCGCCAAGGAGGTGGGGCAGGGGCCGCTGCTGCCGATTCCGCCGGCCGTCGCCAACGCCCTCTACGACGCGGTCGGAGTCCGCATCGACGAGATCCCGGCGACTCCCGAGAAGGTGCGCGCCGCTCTGAAAGCGAAGGAGCAGGGGAAGCCGGGGCGCGTCGGACCGGACCACTTTCCCGCCATTCCCTATCCGCCGCCGATGCGCGTCCTCACCCCGGACGAGGGGGGAGACGGGAAGGCCGTGGACCAGGTGGCGATGGGAGCCGGGGGCGTTCGCCGATGATGCGTCTCCCGCGGTTCCGCTACTTCGCGCCGCGCTCGATCGCGGACGCGCTCGCCATCCGCTCCGACGCGGGTCCGGACGGGGCCTACGTCGCCGGCGGAACGGACCTCTACCCGAACATGAAGCGGCGGCAGCAGACGCCGAAGGCGGTCGTCGGCCTCTCGCGGATTGCGGAGCTGGCGACACTCGAAGAGCGTGGCGGCCAACTGACGCTGGGTGCGGGCGCGCTCCTCTCGACCGTCGAGAACGACCCGCGCGTGCGGCGGGACTACGCGGGTCTCGCCCACGCGGTGGCGGAGATCTCGACTCCGCCGCTTCGCAACATGGGAACGCTCGGCGGCAACCTCCTCCTCGACACGCGGTGCAATTACTACGACCAGAACCTCGAGTGGCGCCAGGCCATCGACTTCTGCATGAAGAAGGACGGCGCGATCTGCTGGGTCGCGCCGGGCTCGCCGGAGTGCCTGGCAGTCCAGTCGGCGGACACCGTTCCGGTCTTGATCGCGATGGGCGCCCGGGCGGTGCTCGCGTCCCGCGAAGGCGAGCGCGAGATCGCGGTCGAGGACCTCTACCGGAACGACGGAATCGACTACGTCACGAAGCGGCCGGACGAGCTGCTGACGAGGATCCTGCTCCCGAAGCCGAACGGCTGGCGGGCGAGCTACCGGAAGCTCCGGCGAAGGGGCGCGTTCGACTTCCCCGTGCTCTCGGTGGGAGCGGCAGTGTGGCGCGACGGTCCGACCGTGACGGCCGCGCGGCTCGTCCTCGGCGGCGTGGCTTCGGCGCCGATCCGCCTCTCCGCATCGGAAGCCGCGCTCACCGGACGCGCGCTGGATGCCGCCGCGATCGCCGACGCCGCCGCGGCGGCAGCGGGACCGTCCCGTCCCATGGACAACACCGACTTTTCGTTCCTGTGGCGCAAGGAGATGACGACCCGGTACGTCGCCCGGGCGCTGGAGGACCTCCGGTCGCCGGCCGGATGAGCCCGGGAGCGGTCCCAGACCGCCCTTGCTTTCGGGGCTCGAACTGGTATCCTGTGCTCCTTCCCGTACTCGCTCGCCTTCCGCACGCAGTTTCGCGCCGATGAAGTCCGACGATCCACGGGGGGGTCGGGCACCGTCGAGCGGCGCGTCGGTGGGTCGAATCAATTGAAACGCCGGAACAGGATCATGTTTCGATGAAGCTCTATGTTGGCAACCTCCCCTACAACACGACCGAGGACGATCTCCGGAATCTGTTCTCACAGTACGGAAGCATCGACTCCGTCGCCGTCATCACCGACCGCGAGACCGGACGCTCCAAAGGCTTCGGCTTCGTGGAGTTCGGCAACGACGCCGAAGCGCGCAGCGCCATCCAGGCCCTCTCGGGCCAGGAGTACGGCGGACGCGCTCTGACGGTCAACGAGGCGCGCCCGAAGACGGGCGGCGGAGGCGGCGGCGGCCGTCCCGGCCGGGATCGTTACTGATTTCCCGCTGACTCCGACCGGCGCGAGCCGGTTCGAAATTCATTTTGGGGGGCTTCGGCCCCCCTTTTCTTTTTGCAGGTCTACAACCTTTTGTGCGGTGGATCACCAAATCAGGCGCGTACAAAGCCGCTGTGACGGAGGGCGCGCCGGTTTCGGGAACGTCTCGTGCATACTCGAGCCCGGCAGATGCCATGGAGGGGAAAAAATGAAGAATCGATGGTCCTCGGTTCTCTTCTCCTTACTGGTCCTGTCCGCCAGCTCGCTGCCGGGACTCGCGCAGACGGCGCTCGTCCCGACGATCTCCGGCAATGAGCTGACGGCCCGGATCGAACTCCCGGGCGGCCTCGCCGCGGATCTCACGGTTACTTTCGAAAGCGTCGTCGGCCTGAACGCCAACGCGCTCGCGCTCTCCGCCTCGTCCGTCAACCCGAAGGACCTCTCGTTCCTGGGGAGACTCCCGTCGGGCGTCTCCATCCCGACGGGTTTCCCGGTCGTCGTGAAGATCGATCCAACGGCGTCGAGCGCGCTCTCGTTCGAGGGGGTCTACAAGCTTTCGATCCACACCCACAACCTCACTCTCGGAGCCAACTCGCCGCTCCGCCTCTACCGTTCGTCGGGCGGTGCGCCGTTCGCGGACATGACCGGATTCCTCCAGGCCGGCAGCGTCCGCGCGGGAGGCTCGGGCCCGGGGTTCTCGGAGTTCCTGATCGCGGTCGATACGCGGGCGATCGACTCGGTCATCAACTCCAAGTTCGACGCGCTCGACAACCAGCTGTCGGCGAACGCGGGCTCGATGAGCGAGGCCGTCGCCGCCGACCTGCAGCAGCGATTGAACCAGGCCCGCGCGGCGTACAACACCGGCGCCCTGGTCACGGCGATCGATGCCGTCGGGGGGTTCGGCGACGAGGTGAAGCGGCAGAGCGGGTCGGTCATCCCGAACGTCTGGCGCGCCAACGGCGGCCCGACGAACGTGGCGGGACTCCTCCGCGCCGGAGCGG
>Ga0163162_10003291_pt1 | contig 15462 bp, 10 predicted proteins | sample S55metaG_FD_115310 | JGI IMG/M metagenome (GOLD analysis project Ga0163162, IMG submission 115310) | Switchgrass rhizosphere microbial communities from Kellogg Biological Station, Michigan, USA - S5-5 metaG | ecosystem: Host-associated > Plants > Roots > Rhizosphere > Soil | place: USA...
AGCGCGATCGGCTCCTTCGGCAGCGTCGCGTTCGCGAGCGTCGCTTGCGCCGCGTAGCCGCCGCCGGGCGCGCGCTCGAAGCGCAAGCCGAGCGCCGCCGGCGCGATGAGCTCGGGCGCGCTCGTCGCGCCCGGAACGCGCAGCGCGACCGCGACGTTCTCGACCCGGTCGCCGTAGGCGAGCGGGACCTGCAGCCGCGACGACGCCGGCTCGACGATGCGCAGCTCGACCGTGCGCGTCCGGCCCGGCAGCAGCGGATAGATGCGCAGCTCGTAGTTGTTGCCGACCGTCGTCTCGAGCAGGCCCGGGTCGACGCGTCGCCGCGCGATGTCCTCGAACACCTGCTGCGCGCGCGCCTTCTCGACCGGCACTGCGGCGCGCAGCTTGCCGTCGACGTCGAGGGCGAATCCGCTCACGACCTGACCGGGCGCGAGCGGGAATTGGAGCTTGCCTTCGAGGATGCGAGGGTTCGGATTGAAGAAGACCATCTGCACGCGCGTCTGCGCGGCGCCGCCGCTGACCTCGACGTCGAGCTGCAACGACGCGAGCCGGATCGGTTGCTCCGCCCCTTGCACCTGCAGCACCGGAGGTCGCCAGATCGGTGGCGTGACCGGCGGCGAGATGGGTTGCGAGACGGGCGGCGATGGCTGCGCGAACGCGAGCGTCGCGCCTGCGCACGCGAGGGCGAATGCCGCGACGGCGAATGCCGCGCGCGCGGCACGGCCGACGGGAACGAAAGTGGACGAAGTGGCCGACATGCGAGCTCCCTGGCGGCCGCCACGCGGCCGGTCTGGGTGTGGAACGTGCCTCGCGCGCCGATGGGGTGAACCGGCCGTCCGGAAGGGGCGACCGTAGAATGCGCGACCCTTTGCGCATGAACGTCCTTCGTTTCGCAGACCTCGTCGCCGCCGGGCGGGTGGCAGGTCGCCGTGTCTTCATCCGTGCCGACCTCAACGTCCCGCAGGACGACGCCGGCCGCATCACCGAGGACACGCGGATTCGCGCCTCCGTGCCGTGCATCGAGCTGGCGCTTCGCGCCGGCGCCGCGGTGATGGTGACGTCGCACCTCGGCCGGCCGACCGAGGGCGAGCCGAAGCCCGAGGACTCGCTCGCTCCGGTCGCCGCGCGCCTCGGCGAGCTGCTCGGCCGGCGCGTCCCGCTGCGCGCGAGCTGGGTCGACGGCGTCGAGGTCGCACCGGGCGACGTCGTCGTGCTCGAGAACTGCCGCCTCAACAAGGGCGAGAAGAAGAACGATCCGGCGCTCGCGAAGAAGATGGCTGCGCTCTGCGACGTCTTCGTCAACGACGCGTTCGGCACCGCGCACCGCGCCGAGGCGTCGACCTACGGCATTGCCGAGTTCGCTCCGGTCGCGTGCGCAGGGCCGCTCCTGGCCGCCGAGATCGACGCGATCACGAAGGCGCTCGCGGCGCCCAAGCGCCCGCTCGTCGCGATCGTCGCCGGCTCGAAGGTCTCGACCAAGCTCGCGATCCTGCAGAGCCTCGCGAAGAATGTCGACCGCCTGATCGTCGGCGGCGGCATCGCCAATACGTTCCTCCTCGCCGAGGGACAGCCGATCGGCAAGAGCCTCGCCGAGCCCGCGCTCGCAGGTGAAGCGCTGGCGGTGATCGCGGCGATGCGCGCACGCGGCGCCGAGGTGCCGCTGCCGAGCGACGTCGTCGTCGCCCCCGAGCTCGAGGCCGATGCGCCGGCGACGACCAAGGATGTCGCCGCGGTCGCCGCCGACGAGATGATCCTCGACATCGGCCCGAAGAGCGCCGACCAGCTCGCGACGATCCTGCAGGGCGCTGGGACGATCGTCTGGAACGGCCCGGTCGGCGTCTTCGAGATCGACGCCTTCGCGCACGGCACCGAGACGATCGCGCGTGCGATCGCGCGCTCGCCTGCGTACAGCCTCGCCGGCGGCGGCGACACGCTGGCGGCGATCGCCAAGTACGGCATCGCCGGCGAGATCGACTACATCTCGACCGGCGGCGGTGCGTTCCTCGAGGTCCTCGAGGGCAAGACGCTGCCGGCGCTCGAGATCCTCGAGCGCCGCGCGCGCGACGGCGGACGCGGATGAGCGACGGTTCGGTTCGGGCGACCAAGATCGTCGCCACGCTCGGCCCGGCATCGAGCAGCGCCGACGTGCTCGAGCGGATGATCCGCGCCGGTGTCGACGTCATGCGCCTCAACTTCTCGCACGGCACCGCGCAGGACCACATCGAGCGCGCGACGCTGATCCGCGAGGTTGCGGCGAAGGTCGGCAAGGAGGTCGCGATCATGGCCGACCTGCAAGGCCCGAAGATCCGCGTCGGCAAGATCGAGGGCGGCAGGACGACGCTCGAGGCGGGCACGAAGCTCGTCCTCGACGCCGGGCGCACCGAGCCGGGAACGAGCGGCTGCGTCGGCCTCGACTACAAGGAGCTGCCGCGCGACGTCCGGCCGGGTGACACGCTGCTCCTCAACGACGGCATGCTCCGCCTCACGGTCGACGCGGTGCGCGGCGAGCAGGTCCACACGACGGTCGTGGTCGGCGGCGAGCTGTCGAACAACAAGGGCATCAACAAGGCCGGCGGCGGCCTCACCGCGCCGGCCTTGACCGCCAAGGACATGGAGGACATCAAGGTCGCGATGTCGATCCAGTGCGAGTACCTCGCGGTGAGCTTCCCGAAGAGCGCGACCGACATGGAGATGGCGCGCCAGCTCGGCAACGTCGCCGGCGAGCAGTGGCGGCACAAGCCGCTGATGATCGCCAAGATCGAGCGCAGCGAGGCGATTCCGGCGCTCGAGACGATCCTGAAGGCGTCGGACGGGATCATGGTCGCGCGCGGCGACCTCGCGGTCGAGGTCGGCAACGCCGCCGTGCCGGCGCTGCAGAAGCGGATGATCAAGCTCGCGCGCGAGATGGACCGCATCGTCATCACCGCGACGCAGATGATGGAGTCGATGATCGTCAACCCGGTGCCGACGCGCGCCGAGGTGAGCGACGTCGCCAACGCGGTCCTCGACGGCACCGACGCGGTGATGCTCTCGGCGGAGACCGCGGCCGGGCGATTCCCGGTCGAGACGGTCGAGAACATGGCGGCGATCTGCGTCGAGGCCGAGCGCGCCGAAGAGATCTCGCTCGACGCCGGCTTCACCAACAAGACGTTCGGCAGGATCGACCAGTCGATCGCGATGGCGGCGCTCTTCACCGCGTACCACCTCGGCTGCAAGGCGATCCTCGCGCTCACCGAGTCGGGGTCGACCGCGCTCTGGATGAGCCGGCAGAAGATCCACGTGCCGATCTTCGGGCTGACGTCGCAGATCAAGAGCCAGCGGCGGATGGCGATGTACCGCAACGTCACGCCTTTTTTGATGCCGCCGTTCGACGACCGCGACGCCGCGCTGCAGCACGCCGAAAAGCTCCTCGTCGAGCGCGGCGTTCTGAAGCCCGGCGACACCTACGGCATCACCTGCGGCGAGCCGATGGGCTACCCCGGCGGCACCAACATGCTGAAGGTCGTCCGCGTCAGCTGATGGACCCGGTGCGAGGGCCGGCACCGTTTCCGCGCCTGCTCGGCGACGTCGGCGGCACGCACGCGAGGTTCGGCGTCGTGGCGTCGCGGGACGAAGGCGTCGGCCGCATCCGCGAGCTCGTCTGCGACGACCACACGAGCCTCGAAGCCGCGATCGACAGCTACCTGCGCGAGGCTGCGGCGCCGTCGCCGGCTGCGTGCGCCATCGCGATCGCCGCCCCGGTGACCGGCGACCGGGTGTCGATGACCAATCGCGACTGGTCGTTCTCGATCGAGGCGTTGCGCGTCCGGCTCGGCGTCGATCGCATGCTCGTGCTGAACGACTTCACCGCGCTGGCGCTGGCAGTGCCGACGTTGCGAGCCGACGAGCTCGAAGCCGTCGGCGCGGGCGCGGCGGTGGCCGGTGCACCGATCGCTCTGATCGGCCCGGGCACGGGCCTTGGAGTCGGCGGCCTGATCTTCGCCGGCGCGCGCACGCTGCCGATCACGTCGGAAGGCGGCCACGTCACGCTGAGCGCCGAAGACGAACGCGAAGAGCGCCTGATCGCCGCGCTTCGACGCGAGTTCGGCCACCCCTCGGCCGAACGCGCGCTGTCCGGCAACGGCCTCGTCACCCTCTATCGCTTCGCCTGCGCCGAGGCGAAGCGCGCGCCGCTGCAGCTCGCGCCTGAAGCGGTCACTGCACACGCGCTCGCGGGATCGGACGCGGCGTGCGTCGAAGCGGTCGAGCTCTTCTTTTCCCTGCTCGGAGGTGTCGCCGGCAACCTGGCGCTCACGCTCGGAGCGCGGGGCGGCGTCTACATCGGCGGCGGAATCGTCGCGCAACTCGGCGACTGGATCCATCGCTCGGCGTTTCGCGTCCGGTTCGAGTCGAAGGGGCGGCGGCAGCCGTATCTGTCGTCGATCCCGGTCTGGCTCATCAAGGCGGCTTCACCGCCCGCGCTGCGCGGCGCCAACGCCGCGCTCGAAGCTCCGCAGCCAACGGCCTAGCAGCGCCTCGCTACGGCAGCTCGACGCGCACGCGCGCGGGCGTGTGCGAGAGGCGGATCGCGTCGGCGCCAGCGGTGCTCGCGACGCCGTCGATCGAAACGCGCGAGGTCCGCGGCCACGGACCGCGCAGCACGACTCCGCCAGGTGGCTGCGTGCGCAAGGCGGCGATCTCGATCTCGACGACCTTGCGCACGCCGTCCGCGACTGCGCGTGCGCTCCAGCTCATGCGACCGTAAGGCGTGCGCAACTGCTGCACCGCCAGCCCGCGACCGTCGAGCCACGCCATCGGCACTCCGGCGGCGACGACGATCGAGCGCTCGCCTTCGTCTTCGTACGCGAAGAGGTCGAGCACCGAGCGGATCTGATCCGACGCGACCCAGCCGTGCGGCATGTCGCCAAGGAAGCGCGGCTCGCGCGGATTGCGCAGCACGACCTCGGCCCACTGGTTCCAGCCGGCGGGGCGTCGGTCGCGATCGAAGAACGCCAACGCCTGCAGCGCCCGCTCGCGCTGGCCGAGCCGCACCAGGCTGCCGACGGTGCGCCATTCGTAGGGCGTGTACGCGTCCCAGGCCTTGGCGCCGCTCAGACGGTCGCTGAAGTCGCGCCAGTAGCGCTCGAACGTGTTGCGAACGAGCGCGTCGGGCAGCGTGCCGAGCAGCCCGCCCGGGTTGAGCGCGACGGTGCTCGACGTCGGGTCGACGTCGCCGCGGTCGGCCGCACCGGGCAGGACGTCGAGACCGTGCAGCCTCGTGCTGGCGGCGATCGACGCGAGCAGGTCGGCGAGGAACTCGTCGCGCTGCCGGCCGATGCGCGTCGCGTCGTCCGTGAGGCCGAACGCGCGCGCCAACTCGAACGCGCTGCGATAGCCGATCGCGGTCCAGAAGTCGTCCCAGTACGAGTACGCCGGCTTGTCGGAATAGCCCTCGTGACTGATCGAGGGCGGCATCAGGCCGAAGTAGGCGCGGCGATCGGGCGCGAGATTGGCGGGCGTGCGCTCGCTCGTCCGCAACATGTCCATGTGCTCGACCGCGCGGCGCACGTGCGGCCACAGCGCACGCGCCGAGGCCTCGTCGCCGGTGTAGCGCCAGAGGTCGGCAACGGCGAAGGCGAACTCGCCATCGCTGTCGTTCTCGGGCACGGGATCGGCACCGCGCGCGGTCGCGCAGCACGGCACCTTGCCGCTCGCGAACTGGAACGGCGCGAACCAGACGAGGAAGTCGCGCGCGACGTCGTCCTGGCCGAGCCGCAGGAGCGCTGACGACGTCAGCGCGCCGTCGCGGATCCAAGACCGCGCGTACGCGCGCGGCCCCGGCTGCAGCGCCGGACCGCTGCGGTTGACGAGGATGTGGCCGAGCGCGCTGCGCAACGTGCGGACGACGTCTTCGACCTCGGCTGGACCGGTGATGCGGACGCGGTCGAGCCGCTCGCGCCAATGCGCGGCGACGCGTTCCTCTGCCGCCGCGACATCAGGCATCGTCAACGCCGTCGGCGTGCCGGCGACGGGCAATGCCACCGCGACCTCGCGCTCGGCGCCGGGCGGCAGGCGAAGCTCGAACGACAGCGCGGCGCTGGCGAAGCCGTTGGCGTCGTCGATGCGGAGGGGTGTCGACGTCGACGCGCGCTCGCGCAGCCAGTCGCCGACCGGTCCGGCCGCCAGCGGCTCGAGCCAAACGGCGTTCGGGGCAACGAGCGGTCGCAGGCGCGGCACGCCGTTGACCGCGAGCCAACGCCCATCCCAGACCAGTTGGTCGATCGCGCTCGCACCGCCTGGGTGAGCGAGGAACTGCGTCGGCGGGTTCGCCTGGAACGGTCGCCACGCGAGCGCGAGCGTCACCGGCCGCATCTGCCTGCCGAGATTCCGGATCCGGTAGCGCGCGAGCACCTGCGCCGCATCGGGGGTGCCTTCAGCGAACGCGCCGATGTCGAGCGCGAGATCGCCGATTCGCCAGTGCACCGACGGCATCGGCAGGTCGCCGTCGCGCAGCGTCTGCTCGATGCGCGCGTCGGCCCAGCTCAGCACCTTGCCGTCGACGATCAGATACGGCTCGAGCGCGCCGACGCCGGGGACCGGCTCGAGCACGCCGTCTTCGCTGAGCAGCGACGCGGTGCGGCCACCGTCGACGCCGAGCACGGTCCAGTACGACTGCTCGCCGACGTAGGCACGCGGATAGCGCCCGCGCGGCGCATCCTTCGCGATCTGCGCAAAGAAGGTGTTGGCATCGAGCGGCGGGCGCAGCTCGAGCTCGGCCAGTGCGACGTCCCTTGCCGTCGGCTCGTCGATCCGGATACGAACGAAGCGCGCCTCCGATTCGGGCAGCCAGTGCACCTGGACATCGCCGCGCGCCCGCTCGATGCGCCGCGCGACCCGCCAGCCCTTGCCGTCGTCCGACAGCTCGATCGCATAGCGCGAGGCGGCCGCGCCGGCGCGCCAGCGCAGCGCGAGCGCACCGAACTCGCGCGGCGCGCCGAAGTCGACGGTCCAGACCGCCGCCGCACTGCGACCATCGAGAGGTTGCCAATCGGTTTCCGCCCGGCCGTCGAGCACGTTCGCCGGCTCGTGCCCGGGCCGGGACGAGCCCGCCGTCGCTGTCGGCGTGGGCAGCGAAACGTCGGTGGGCAATGCGCGCAGCTCGAGGCGATCGAAGCAGACGTTGCCCCTGCCGGCGCCGCTGCCGGACGCGATCACCAGCTCGACGGCCGCGGTGCGCGCCAGCGCGTGGTCGGTCGTCGGCCCCCACGCGAATTCGATCTCGCGCTGGCGAAAGCGAAGCGTCTGCCAGTCGCGCGGGACGTGGAGCTCGTTCTTGCGGCCCCACCAGACGTTGGCGCCGCTCGCGTCGACGAGCTTGAGCTGCAGCGCATTCGGCGGCGCGTCGCCGCGCAGGCGCAGCGCCAGTTCGTAGCGCGCCGGAAAGTCGATCGGCAGCGCGCGCCTCGCCGCGACGTAGCCGGTCACGCGGCCGAAGTCGAAGTCGATGCAGAGGGCCTTGCCACGTTCGCCCTCGACCGGGCGCAACGACGCCTGCACGTCGTCGGACGCGATCAGGGTCCACGCCGACGGGTCGTCGAAATCGTCGAGCATCCGGTCCTGGGCCGTTGCCGGCATGGGCGTCGTCGCGGACAGCACCAGCGCGAGCACGGCCGTGAGCTTCGTCATCCCTTCACGCCGCCCGCCATCAGTCCGGCCATGTAGTGGCGCTGCAGCGCGAGGAACAGCACCAGCACCGGCAGCACCGTGACCACCGAGCCGGCCATCATCAGCTCGTTGTCCTGGACGTGCTCGCGCGAGAGGCCGGCGAGCGCTACCGGAAGCGTGTGCAGCGCATCGTCGGTCAGCACGATCAGCGGCCACATGAAGTCGTTCCAGCTGCCGAGGAAGCTGAACACGGCGAGCGTGACGAGCACCGGCGTGAGCAGCGGGACGACGATGGTGAGGAAGATGCGGAACTCGCTCGCGCCATCGATCCGCGCGGCCTCGAGCAGGTCGTCCGGAATGCCGCGCGCGAACTGGCGGACGACGAAGATGCCGAACACGCTCGCCATCGCCGGCACGATCGCACCGCCATAGGTGTTGATGAGGCCGAGCGGCTTCAGCATCAGGAAGAGCGGCAGCATCGCGACCTGGCCGGGGATCACCAGGGCGGCGAGCAGGGCCTTGAAGATCGCGTCGCGGCCGCGAAAGCGCAGCTTCGCGAACGCATAGCCGGCCATCACGTTGAAGCTCACCGAGATCAGCGTCGCCAGCACCGCGATCGCCAGGCTGTTGAAGACGAAGCGGCCCATGCCGACGCCGCCGAAGAGCGTCCGGTAGTTGTCGAGCGTGACCGCCGGCGGCAGCACCGGCGTCGGCAAGGTCGTCGACGCGCCGGCCGGCATCAGCGAGACCGACACCATCCACAGCAGCGGGAACACGCTCACCGCCGCCAGCCCGGCGAGCAAGCCGTTCACCACCCAGACGGCGAGGCGCGGATTCATCGGCTAGGGCCTGCTCGCGGCGGGATCGCGGTCGAAGCGCCACAGCCCGGCGCTCACCGTGAAGATGATGAGGAAGAGCACGAACGCGACCGCCGAGGCGAAGCCGAGGTTCCACCAGCGGAAGCCCTCTTCGTACATGAAGTACAGGACGCTGACGGTGCTGCGCAGCGGTCCGCCCTGCGTCATCACGTACGGCTCGGCGAAGAGCTGGAAGTAGCCGGCGACGGTCATGATGCCGACCATCACGAGCGTCGGCGTCAGCAGCGGGAAGGTCACGTCGGTGAATTGGCGGAGCGTTCCGGCGCCGTCGACGCGCGCCGACTCGTACAGCTCGCGCGGGACGGCCTGCAGTGCGGCGAGCAGGATCACCATGTTGTAGCCGAAGTTCTTCCAGGTCGCGAACAGGATGATCGCCGGCATCGACCAGTGCGGGTCGCCGAGCCAGTCGATCGGGTCGATGCCGAGCGTGGCGAGCGCGTGGTTGACGAGCCCATAGCGCGTGTGCAGCAGGTAGCGCCAGATCACGGCGACGGCGACGACGGTCGTGACGACCGGTGCGAAGAGCGCGGTGCGAAAGAACGCCTGCCACTTCGCGACGCGCGCGTTGAGCAGCAGCGCGGCGGCGAGCGAGAGCCCGATCGAGAGCGGAACGCCGACGGCGACGAAGTACAGCGTGTTGCCGAGCGCTTGCCAGAAGAGCGGCGTCTGCAGCAGCCGCAGGTAGTTGTCGAGGCCGACGAAGCGCGAGGTCGACAGATCGGCGAGCGCATAGAGGTCGAAATCGGTCAGGCTGAGCGCGAGCCCGATGACGACCGGCAAGGCGAAGAAGACCGCGATGACGACGAGCGCCGGTGCCGCCAGCGTCCAGCCGACGATGCCCGAGCGCGTCATCGCGGGCTGGCGGCCGCGCGCGTGCGCAGCCACCGGCGCTTTTCGAGCAGCGCGTCGACCGACGCATCGAGCTCGGTCGTCGCGGCATCGATGCCCTGCGTGCGCTGCACGACGCGCGCGGCGGCGTACTGCATCTCCTGGAAGATGCGCTCCCATTCGGGAAGCTTCGGCGCCGCGCGGACGCGCTCGAGCTGGCTGGCGAACGCCCGCGATGGCACGTCGGCGGCGAGCTCCGGAGAGCGCCAGGCGCTGCGCCGCGGCGGCAGGTTGCCGGTCAGCGCATGGAAGCGCTGCATCGTCGCCGGGTCGCTCAGGAACTCGATCAGTTGCCACGCCGCGGCCTTCTTCTGCGAGCGCTTGAAGATCACCAGGCTCGAGCCGCCGGCGGTCGAGACGCCCGGTCCGTCGGGACCCGGCAGCGGCGCAGTCGCCCAGTCGCCCTGGCGTTCGCGCGGCAGGCGCCGCCGGAACTCGCCGATGTTCCAGGGCCCGCTGACATAGAACGCGAACAGGCCCCGCGCGAATTCGTCCCAGACGTTGGCGATCTGCGCGTTCGTCATCGCGGGCGCGAGACGTTCGGCGAAGATGCCTGCGTAAAAGCCGAGCGCGCGGCGAAACGGCGGTTGCGCGAACGCGCCGCGGGTGTCGTCGTCGCTCAGCAGCGCGCCCTGCTGCAGCGCCAGCGCGAACAGCGGATCGGGCTCGTTGAGCGGCAGCAGCACGCCGTAGCTTCGCGCATCGCGCTGCCGGATCGCGCGCATCGCGGCCAGCCACTCGGCCCAGCTTTGCGGGGGCGTCGGATGGCCAGCGGCACGCAGCAGGTCGCTGCGGTAGAAGAGGACGCGCGTGTCGACGTACCAGGGCACGCCGAAGAGGCGGTTGCCGGCCGGCGTCGGCATGACGTTGGTGTCGAGGATGCCGGCGAAGTAGTCGTCGCGGGCGATCGCGGACGCGTCGACGCGCTGATCGAGCGGCTCGAGCGCGTCGAGCGCGGTCAGCTCGGGGAGCCACGTGTTGCCGAGCTGGCAGAGGTCAGGGAGCGAATCTCCGGCATACGCCGTCAGCAGCTTCTCGTGCGCCGCGGTCCACGGCAGTTGCTGCACGTGGACCCGGATGTCGGGATGTCGGGCGGAAAACGCAGGCAGCAACTCGGCGACGACTTCGGCCTCGCGGCCCATCGCCCAGAAGTTCAGCGGGCCTTCAGGACTGTCGCGACGGCCGCAGCCGCCGAGGGTCAGGAGCGCCGCGGCCGCGCCCAATCGCTGCAGCGCGTTGCGGCGCGATCCCCTTCCAAGCTCGCGCAGGCGCATGGCGCCGGGCACGCGGATCAGCCCGCTTTGGCGAGCCAGCCACCCTCGAAACCGGCGCGCTCGAGGCCTCGGCGAATCGGAACGCAGGCGCGCATGTCTTCCCAGACCAGCTCGTTGCGGTAGTTGCCGATCATCGCCAGGATCGGCCCCTGGTCGATGCCGATGCAGTCGCTCGCGACCCAGCCGAACGCCGGGTCGATGCGGCCGTCGCTCAGCTTGGCGTCGGTCGCGGTGAGGCTGCGGTTGAACGAGTCGACGAAGCCGAACTTCGAGTAGATGAACTTGCCGTAGCGCGCGTGCATCAGCTCGACCGCAGGGATCACGATCTCGGGCGCAAACGGCAGCGACGACAGCACCGCCGTCGGCGCAATGGTGCCGTCGTCGATCGTGTGGCTGCGGCCGGCGCCGCGCGCCGAGTAGTCGAGGTAGTAGCGGAACCGGTTCGTGCGGTCGAACTCGCGGAGCTTTCCCGGCCCGTCGCACGCCGTGAAGCCCCAGACGTTGGCGCCGTACTCGAAGAAGCCTTTCGGATTGGCGATGGCGTAGGCGCGTTGCGCGTAGACCGCGCGGCGTGTGTTCTCGAAGTAATCGATTCCGCGCTGGCGCATCGTCTCGTCCTGGATGCCGCGGAAGTCGATCCACACGTGCGAGTACTGATGTCCGAACAGCGGTGCGAAGCCGAGGTGCTCGTAGCCCATGAAGCGGCCCCAGGCGCCGCGGTAGCTCTCCGACCACGCGTGCCATGCGCTCTCGCCGACCGGGTGCGTGGGCGAGCCGAGCGCGAGCAGCACCACCAGCATCGCTTCGTTGTAGCCCGCCCAATCGTACGGGATGTGCCCCTTCTCCGGGCTCCAGCCCATGCTGATCAGCGCGCCCCGCACCTGCGCCCATTTCCAGTCGATGCGCCAGTAGATCTCGTCGACCGTCTGGCGGATCTCGTGTTCGTCCGGGTGCTCGGAGTTGAAGTAGGCCTGCGCGTGCAGCATGCCGCCGAGCAACAGCGCGGTATCGACCGTCGAGATCTCGCTGTGCCAGGCCCGCACGCCCGTCTTCATGTCGATGAAGTGGTAGAAAAATCCCTTGTACCCGGTCTTGCCGCGCGCCTGCGGGCCCTGAGGCGCGTTGCGGAAGAAGCGCACGGTGGCGAGCGTGCGCTCGCGCGCCTGGGCTCGCGTGATGTAGCCGCGGTCGGCACCGATGGCGTATGCGGTCAGCGCGAAGCCGACCGCCGCGATGCTCGCGGGCGACGACCTCGGGTGGCGGTCCGGCACCAGGCCGTTGGCGGAATTGCCGGTCACCCAGAAGAAGTCGAACGTGCGCCGCTCGATGTCGTCGAAGAGCTCCGGCAGCGGCGGCCGCGAGCCGAGGGCCGGCGGAACGGCGGGGTTGGCCGCGCTCGACATCGCGTCGGCCGCGCTCGAGTCGTACGCGCGGTTGCGCAGCAGGTCGGGAACGAGAGGGTCGGGCACCCTGAGCGCGCAGCCCGCCAGCGGGGCGAGCGCTGCGGCGCCGCCCGATGCCAGCAACGCGCGTCGGGTGCGATCGATGGTGGTCAAGGCGTGACTCGCGGGTCAGTCGTCGGCGGCGAGCGCCGCGCCGCGCGATGCGACGACGTCGGCATAGAACTTCGCGCTGTCCTTCGGCGTTCGCTCGAGCGTCTCGAAGTTCACGTGCACGAGGCCGAAGCGCTTCGAGTAGCCGAGCGACCACTCGAGGTTGTCGAGCAGCGACCAGGCGAAGTAGCCTCGGACGTCGACGCCTTGCTCGATCGCCGCATGGACGGCGCGCAGGTGCGACCGGTAGTAGTCGAGCCGCAAAGGATCGGCGACGCGCCCGGCGGGCGCCGCGGGCGGGTCGTAGAAGGCGGCGCCGTTCTCGGTGACGTACTGGGGAATGTCGCCGTATCGGTTCCTGATCCAGACCAGGGTGTCGGTCAGGCCTTGCGGGAAGACCTCCCAGCCGGTCTCGGTGTAGGTGGCCTGCGTCTGCCGCACCGGAACTGCCTTCAGCGGCCACGAAGTCTCTTCGTGCCGCACGACGTTGCGGGTGTAGTAGTTGACGCCGAGGAAGTCGATCGGCTGGCGGATCAGCTCGAAGTCGCGCTGCGGCCAATCGGGCCAGGCCTCGCCGAAGATCTCCTTCATCTCTTCCGGATAACGGCCGTGGAAGACCGGGTCGAGGTACTGCCGGTTCATGTACGCCTCGGCGCGCCGGGTCGCGGCGAGATCGAGCGGCGTCTTCGATGCCGGGTACTTGGGCTCGATGTTGACGACCAGGCCGACCTGGTGCTTGCCGAGCGCCCGATAGGCCTGGACCGCCTTGCCGTGCGAGCGCAGCAGCTGATGCGATGCGATCGGCGCCTCGAAGCGATTCTTGTGTCCCGGCGCGAGGGCGCCGTGCAAATAGCCTCCATCGGTGACGACCCAAGGCTCGTTGAGCGTTGCCCAGAGCTTGATGCGGTCGTCGAGCCGCCGAATCATCACTTCTGCGTAGTCGGCGAACCAGTCGGCGACGTCGGGATTGAGCCAGCCGCCGCGGTCGTCGAGCGCGGCCGGCAGGTCCCAGTGAAACAGCGTCGCCATCGGCTCGATGCCGTTGGCGAGCAGGGTGTCGACGAGCCGCTCGTAAAACCCCAGGCCGCGCTCGTTCACCGCACCGCGGCCCTCGGGGAGGATGCGTGCCCAGGCGATGCTGAAGCGGTACGCCTTGAGGCCGAGCCGCTTCATCATCGCGACATCGTCGGCCATGCGCCGGTAGTGGTCGCAGGCGACGTCGCCGGTGTCGCCGTCCTTGGTCAGACCGGGGGTGCGCAGGAAGCGGTGCCAGATGCTGGGCCCGGCGCCATCGACGAGCGGCGACCCTTCGATCTGGTACGCCGAGGTGGCTGCGCCCCAAAGAAAGGAAGTCGGGAACTCGTACGTCATGGCCTGCGGGTGCGCGCGAGGAATCTATCGCCGCGACGTCGCAGGCACAACGGCAGCGACGTGAGTTTTTGCCGATCGTTGTCTGCGCGCTTCAGACCGGATGGCGCCGCCGCAGTTCCCGTGCGCGGGATCGGGAAAACTCCCGGTTTATCCGGTCGCTCGCCCTCGGTCGGCCGCCGGCGGGAGGCGGCGACAATGGCCCTATGAGCGCCGCGGCCTCTTCGCTGTCGATCGACGACATTCGCGCCGCCGCCGAGCGGCTGCGCGGCGAGGTCGTCGAGACGCCTTGCCTCGCGTCGCGAACGCTGTCGCAGATCTGCGGTTGCGAGGTCTTTCTCAAGTTCGAGAACCTGCAGTTCACGGCATCGTTCAAGGAGCGCGGCGCGCTCAACAAGATCGCGCAGCTGACGCCGGCCGAGCGCGCCCGTGGCGTGCTCGCCGTCTCGGCGGGCAACCACGCGCAGGCGGTCGCGTACCACGCCGAGCGGATGGGCATCGCGGCGACGATCGTGATGCCGCGCTTCGCCTCGAGCGTCAAGGTCGAGAACACGCGCGGCTTCGGTGCCGAGGTCGTGCTCCAGGGCGACACCTTCGAGGACGCCCGCATCCATGGCCTCAGGCTCGCCGCCGAGCGCGGCACGACGGTCGTCCATCCGTTCGACGACCTCGCGATCGTCGCCGGTCAGGGCACCGTCGCGCTCGAGATGCTCGCCCAGCAGCCGGCGATCGACACCCTCGTCGTCGCGATCGGCGGCGGCGGGCTGATCGCCGGCATGGCGACGGCGGCGAAGGCGATCCGCCCCGATCTGCGCGTCATCGGCGTGCAGACCGAGCGCTTCCCGGCGGCGTGGAACGCGATGCACCAGGGCCATCTCGAATCCCGGCAGGCGACGATCGCCGACGGCATCGGCGTCAAGTCGCCCGGCGCCCTGACGCTGCCGATCATCCAAACGCTCGTCGACGACGTCGTCCTCGTCTCCGAGGACGCGATCGAGCAGGCGATCCTGATGCTGCTCGAGATCGAGAAGACGGTCGTCGAAGGGGCAGGCGCGGTCGGCCTCGCCGCGCTGGTGAACGAGCGCGAACGCTTCGCCGGCAGGAAGGTCGGGCTCGTCCTGTGCGGCGGCAACATCGAGCCGCTCGTGCTCGCCGAGATCATCGAGCGCGGCATGGTCAAGTCGGGGCGGCTCGTGCGGCTGCGCGTCGACGTTCGCGACGTTCCCGGCGCGCTTGCCGAGGTCGCAGCGCTGCTTGCCCGCCTCGGCGCCAACATCGATGAGGTGCAGCACCAGCGCGCCTTCACATCGCTCTCGGTCGAGCGAGTCCAGATCGAGGTCGTCGTGCAGACGCGCGGCGCCGCGCACGTCGAGGCCATCCTCGAGGCGATGCGCGCCGAGGGCTATGACGCCGAGCGCATCGGCTAGCGCGATGCATCGCCGCACGCTCCTCGCTTCGTCCGCTTCGCTGCTCGCGCTCGGGAGCTCCGCCATGGCCGCCACCCGCACCTCGATGACGTCGTCCCTCCCCGCGCAGCCGAGCGCGGTCGCGCTCGCCGCTGCGCTCGCCGGCGGCTCGCTCACCGCCGAGCGCCTCGTCCGCGACTGCCTGGCTCGGATCGCAGCGATCGATCGCGCCGGCCCGCGGCTGCACAGCGTCATCGAGGTCAACCCCGACGCGGTCGCGATCGCAAAGGGGCTCGACGGCGAGCGCAAGGCGGGTCGCGTTCGCGGTCCGCTGCACGGGCTGCCGGTGCTCGTCAAGGACAACATCGCGACCGCCGACCGCATGAGCACGAGCGCAGGCTCGCTCGCGCTCGACGGCGTCCGCGCGTCGCGCGACGCGCACGTCGTCAAG
>Ga0163162_10003292_pt1 | contig 15458 bp, 19 predicted proteins | sample S55metaG_FD_115310 | JGI IMG/M metagenome (GOLD analysis project Ga0163162, IMG submission 115310) | Switchgrass rhizosphere microbial communities from Kellogg Biological Station, Michigan, USA - S5-5 metaG | ecosystem: Host-associated > Plants > Roots > Rhizosphere > Soil | place: USA...
CACGCCCTGTTCAATGAACCCCTCAACACCAACAAGCGGCGCCGTAGCCGCTACGTCACGAGCGGAACCAATGCCCAAGCCACGACACAAAAAGCCCCAAGCCAGCCAACAAGCGCGACAGCCGCAGCCCATGCGAGCGTTCACCTTCGGGGAACCCGAACAGGTGCTGTCCGGCAACATCGGCGAGTACCTGGGGGTGTTCCTCAGCGACGACGGCGAGATCTACAAGCCGCCGGTGTCGCGGGCGGGCCTGGCCAAGCTGTTGCGCGCCAACGCACACCACGGCGCCATTCCCAAGTTCAAACGCAACCTGCTGCTGCGTGAATTCATCCCGTCAGAAGGCTGTAGCACGCAGACCATGGGCCGGGCGAGCCTGGACTACATGGTGTTTGGTGAGGCGTATTTCTATCGCGACACCAACGCCTTCGGCGAAGTTCTGGAGATGCAGCACCTACCGGCAATCAACATGCGCGTGAAGGTCGACGGCGGATTCAGGATGCTGTTGCCCGACAGCAAGTACATGGACTTCGACCAGGACGAAATCGAACACGTCCTGGACTACGACGTGGAACAGAACATCTACGGCGTACCTGACTACCTGGGCGGTCTGCAGGCGCTATTGCTCAACGAAGCCGCCACCCTGTTCCGCCGACGCTACTACAGCAACGGCGCGCACGCGGGTTACATCTTCTACACCAACGACCCGGACCTGACCGAGGAAGACGAAGACAACTTGCGCGCACAGATCAGTGCCAGCAAGGGCGTGGGCAACTTCCGTTCGATGTTCGTCAATATTCCCAACGGTAAGGAAAACGCGATCCAGATCATCCCCGTGGGGGACTTCCAGGCCAAGGACGAGCTGGAGAAGGTGAAGAACATCACGCGTAACGACGTGATCGCTGCCTGGCGAATGAACCCTGCCCTGGCCGGGATCATCCCGGAAAACAACGGGGGGTTTGGGGATATCGAGAAGATCGATCGCGTGTACACCAGCAACGAGATCAGGCCGATTTGCCAGTTGTTCAACCAGGTGAATGACGCCCTTCGGAGAGACAGGCGAATCAACTGGAGAGAGCCAACCTCAGCAGCGGAAAGCGCTAACTGACACTTCAAAAATAGAGAAAAATTCTGCACCACATGAGAACATAGTGGCAATTTGCTGCACCCTGGGGAGGGAACATGAGAGTTACTTGTAAATGCGGACACAAAGGCCGAATTGCATCACGTGAGGTGCTATCTGCCGATTTCGCGAAACTGTATTGCCAGTGCCTCGACGCAAAGTGTGGGCACAGCTGGGTGGCAAATCTCACCTTCTCACACACGCTCAGCCCGTCAGCACAGACGTTCGACAGGCTGCTGATTGATCGGCTTCGAGACATGCCCAGGGCACAACAGCGGGAGCTGTTTGAAAAGCTTGGATCGCAGGCAGTCGCATGATGCAAACCGCCGACAACACTATGCCGGCGGCCCAGAAATCAATCGTCGTCGGACTGGTCCGGGTTGCTTATCAGCGCTTCGGTGAGCCGGCGCAATTGTTCTTGGTCACGAGGGCTCAACTGGCGATAGAAGCCGATCAGGCGACGTTCGATATGCGAAAGCTCATGACACGCAGAAGCTGCAATTTCAACGTAACCGGCTTCGGCGTTTGTGCGATCCAACATGCTTACCACTCCATAAAATGCATTGCTGACGCATTGATATGGGGGCGAGCCAGAGACATGGCTGAAAGAGCGTGTTCAAGACGACCCTTTCACCGCCTCATCCGCCATGGCTTTTACAAATCGCCGAATGGCTCGTTGATCGTCTGGCGGGATACTGCGGTACTGCTGAACAATGCTGTCCTCAACCTCCGACAAAGCATCGGCCTTCAAGGTGGTGCGTGTTCCGCTCACGATGTAAAGCACGTCAAAACCCAGCACGCTTGCAGCCATGCTCAAGTAGGAAGCTGGGGCATCGCTAGAACCGGACTCGTAATTTCCTTGAGTTCGTTTCGAGACGCCAAGCTGTTCCGCAATTTGATCTTGTGTCAGCCCAGCCTGGGCACGTTGTTGGCGCAGCCTTGCGCCAATCTCTTCAGAGAGAGTCAATATTTTTCCATCCGCATATTTACAATGGCAGTTTTTTGCCACATCCTGCGCTTGTCATCACACGAAAACGCAAGGAATTGCACTATGCCCAACTCAACCATCACCGAGCAAGCGCGCCAGCAAGCGCGTGCGTCATTGGAGAAGCGTGGTCAGACCGCGAAAAATTTTGCTGCTCTACACAACCTTAACCCCAGCACCGTCTATGCGGTCCTGAATGGCCAAAGCCAGTGTCGCCGTGGGGAGGCCCATCGCGCCGCCGTTCTACTCGGCATCAAAGACGGCGTGATTGCACAGTAATGGCCGGCGCACTGAGGGAACAGCAGAAGATGGAAAGCCAGGTTCTAAAAACACGTCGCGAAGTAGTCAGTGCAATTATCTGCACCTTCGAAGGTGGCCGCGAATGCGCCGCTGCCCGGATCGGCCTGCCACTCAAGAAGTTTGATAACCACGCCTACGAGAACAACAACTGCCGTCCGTTGACGGATACGCAGATCTTCCTGCTGGAGCAAGTCACCAGTACCCAACACTTTCCCAACTACGTGGCGGCGATGTACGGCGGCATGTTCGTGCCCGTGACCCACCCCGAGAACCTGGACAACGTAGAGATGTATGCGCGGGCTATGCAGAGTTCGGCCAAGCAGGGAACGGTCGATCAAGCCATTGCTCAGGCGCTCGATGACGGTGTCATCACCGACGCAGAGGCGGAGTTGATACAGAACGCACACACCTTGCACATGGCTGCACGGACTGCCGAAGTCTATGCCGCAATCGATCTGTACCGCGCCAAATCAGGGAAAGCAAAATGAATGTTCAAACCAACACCCTGGACTATCAGGAATGCATGCAGAACGCCGCACTGGCATTCCTTGAGCGCCATCAAGCCGAACACCTGGGCGACCTGTCGACGCTTCTCAACAGAACCATTCAACACCTGGTTACCAGCCTCGACGTGACGGAATCGGTTGCAATCAAACTGGTCTCCCTTGCCCATATCGAGTTGGTGGAAATCGCCCTTCGCCAGCGCCTCGATCTGGACTACAGCAGCGATACCGTTGTGGTGATCAAGGATCCAATCAAAGGATTTTGCTGGTCCGTCCCCGTCAGCCTCATCTATGAACGCATCCTGAACGCCCCTGACAACGTGCGTTTGCGCTCCGCCAACTCGTAACACCCAATCCAACCAATCGCCGGCCCCACGTCCCGTGGGTTTGGGTGAGCTGCGCCCGAAATCGAGGTTTAACGATGACAAACGCCGTAATTGTCACCACCCAACTGCCACCGGCCGAGGCCGAAGCGTTGCTGGCCAACCTGCGCGAACAGTATCGCTTGAGCCTCAACGAGCACTGGTATGACGACCAGTTCCGCTTTGTTGCGGACGGTCTGCGCCACGGCGCAATCCTCGCCCATGTCCCGGTAATGGCTGCGCAAAAACGCCTGATGGCAGCCCTGTCCCACAGCCTCAAAGCAGTGAAGTAACCCCATGAAAGAAGATCTTCGCCACGACGTGTTGCAACGCCTCCAGTCCGACTTCGGGCTCAAGCACCGCACAGGCACCGATTACATGCGCGGCGGCACCTGCCCGAAGTGCAAAAAGAAAGAGCTGTACTCCCGCTTTGACACGCCATGGATGGTGATTTGTGGTCGCCCTGAAAAGTGTGGCCACACCCTGCACGTGAAAGAGCTGTACGACGATCTATTTGAAGACTGGAGCAAACGTGCGCCGGCGACGGACCAACATCCCAACGCGACCGCACGCGCTTACCTGGAGTTCGCCCGGGGCTTTCGGTTTGAGCTGATCCAGGGGTGGTTCACCCAGGAAACGTTCTATTCGGTTGAACACAACGCCGGCAGCGCCACTGTGCGGTTCGCCCTGGAAAAAGGCGGTTGGTGGGAACGCCTGATCGATCAGCCGCACCGCTTCGGCAAAATGAAGGCCCGCTTCAAGTCCAAGGACAGCTATCGCGGCGTCTGGTGGTGCCCGCCCTGCGTCGATCTGCTTGAAGCCAAGGAGATCTGGATTGTCGAAGGGATCTTCGACGCCATCGCCCTGGTGCACAACGACATCGCGGCCGTCTCTGCAATGTCCTCCAACGCATTCCCTGGGGACTCGCTCAAGGCACTGATTAAAACCCGGGAAGGCGGCAAGCTGCCCAAGCTGGTTTGGGCTTTGGATAACGAGCCAAGCGCAAACGCCTACACCAGGCGCTGGGTCCGCGAAGCACGTGCCCTGGGCTTCGTCTGCGAGTCAGCGCAGATCCCACAACGCGACGGTCGCAAGTCAGATTGGAACGACCTTCATCAGCGCTGGAACTTCATCCAGGACGAAACCAAACGCGCCGACCAGATCGCGACCGACCTAAAACAGGCCCGCCACCAGGGCGCCCTGCTGCTGGCCGAAAGCGCGGCGGAAAAAGCCTTGCTCATGTACGACTGGAACAAGCGCGGGGAATTTCACCTGGGCTTTGGAAGCCGCCTGTACTGGTTCAAGTTGGACATGGAGAAATTCAACCGAGCCATGTCCGACATCGAGGACAGCGAGAATCACGACGACCAGTTGCTGAACCAGGCGCAACAGCGCGAAAAGGCGCTGCAGCAGTCCGGCAGCGTCGTGGAGATCGCAAACTGCTACCCCCAGGCACTGTATTTCCAGCGAAACGAGGTAACAGACGAGTCTTGGTACTACATGCGTGTGGACTTCCCCCACGATTCCGAAAGTGTGAAAAACACCTTCACCAGCGGCCAGTTGTCGGCCGCGAGCGAGTTCAAAAAGCGACTGCTGGGCATGGCCGCAGGTGCCATGTTCACAGGCAGTGGCCAGCAGCTCGACAAGCTCATGAAAGACCAGCTGTTCGGCATCAAAACTGTCTCAACGATCGACTACGTGGGCTACAGCAAGGAATACGCCTGCTACGTCTACGGTGACATCGCGATCAAGGACGGCACCACCTACAAGGTCAACAGCGAAGACTATTTCGAGTTCGGCAAGCTGCGCCTGAAGACCCTGCAGAAAGGCGTCCCTATCAAACTGCAGCGCGAAGCAAAGGGCTTTGACGAGAAGTGGGTGCAGTTGCTGTGGACATGCTTCGGCGCCCAAGGCTTCGTCGCGCTGGTGTTCTTCTTTGGCTCGCTGTTCTGCGAACAGATCCGCGCCCGCTATCAGTCCTTCCCTTTCCTGGAAGCCACAGGTGAGGCCGGCGCCGGCAAAACCACCCTCTTGAACCTCCTTTGGAAACTACTCGGTCGCGAAGGCTATGAAGGATTTGACCCTATGAAATCCACCAAGGCTGGGCGCTCTCGCCTGATGGGCCAGGTCTCCGGTATGCCAGTGGTGTTCCTGGAAGCGGATCGCCACGGCGATGATCGGGCACACGCTAAAACCTTCGAATGGGACGAGCTGAAAGACTTCTACGGCGGCGGCACATTGGCCACCAAAGGGGTCAAGACGGCCGGCAACGAAACGTATGAGCCTCCATTCAGGGGAACGATTGCAATCAGCCAGAACGCGGCCGTGGTCGCCCACGAAGCGATCATGACGCGGATCGTGAAGTTGCACTTTGTACGCCCGACCGTCACGCCGGAAAGCCGTGCTGCTGCTGATCAACTCAACGCCCTGGACGGAGGCACCCTCAGCCACTTCCTGTTACGGGCCGTAGGCAAAGAGTCCGCGGTGCTTGAGCTGTTCGCCCAGCGTATGCCCGAACACGAATCGAAGCTGCGCCGTTTGCACAGCCATTGCTTCGCCTGCAGCACAGCCTATGCCTGTGACCAGGGCAATTGCACCAGTTGCGGCTATGACCTGCGCGGCTACATCCGCGTGGAGCGCATCAGCAAAAACCACGCGCAAATGCTCTCGCTCCTGGATGGCATTCGTCTGGTACTGAAGTTGAGTGACCCCCAGGTCGCTGCTACCCAGCGCCAGATCGTAAGGATGGCCATCGAGCGCCAGGCCTCGATCAGCTCCGACCATGCGGCCGTGGCCGAGTTTTGGGAGGTTTACGACTACCTCGAGTCCTTGAGCGAAGACCCGGTGGTCGACCACAGCACCGACCCTACCGTGATCGCCATCAACCTCAACGAGTTCTGTGAGCGCGCGGCCGAACATAAACAGAAGCTGGCCGACGTGGCCACATTGCGCGACCTGCTCAAGGAGTCCCGCTCCCGCAAGTTTTTGGACAGCAACAAGGCCGTTCACAGCGCTGTACGTGCTGCATTTAACAACCGTAATCCCTGTTCACTACCCCGGCCGACCACAGTGAAGTGCTGGACATTCAAGGCGTAAAGGAGAGCAAGACCGATGCAGATCCAAGTGTTTATGGGCAATGCCGGCGACGGTAAAACTAGCAAGCTGCAGTCAGTACAGGACCGCCTGGACTTCACCGGTGAGAGCGCGCCGATCATCCAGGCCGGTGCTTATGGGGAAGATGGTTTGTTGGAGATCCTGGAAGTTCGGGCAGCCGGTGGCCAGCGCGAAATCCTGGTGGACGACTGCAGCAGGCAACAGATTTTGAGGGTGCTGGAATGGCAGTCATGCGTTGAGCATGAGCCGGATTTTGACGGCCTGGTGATCCACCTGGCTCGTAAGGACTGACCTTAAAAGAAGCAGTGTCGAGGAGTTGCAGCTCCCCGACACCTAACCACTACCGAGGACTAAACCATGCAAGCACAGACCCAAAGCAGCAGCGGCACGCAGGCTACCACACCGGCAAGGCACCTGGTGGCCACCGCGATTATCGGCGCAGCCGTCATTGGCTACCTGGTGCACAAAACTCCTGAATCGCGAACCCGCCTCGAAAGCCTCAGCCAGATGGCCAACACCTTGGGCGAACTAAGCGAAACGGATGCGGCCGTGGTCGCCCGACTGCTCGCCACCCCCAAAACCCGGGGGGCCATCCGTCATGTCTAACCGCTCCGACCGGACACCGGTGCGGCGCTTTCCCTGGAACATCGACTACACCAGCCGCTGCGACCAGTGCGGCAGGTGGCGCGCTCAGGGCAACCACCTGAAATGCAGCCGGCGGCGCCAGGCGCAGAACGCGCACCTACGCCGCCAGAAGCCGAAGTCCTAAGCCGCGTCCACCAGAAGATGCGCTTCAAGATACTTGGCCCGGAAACGGGCCTTTTTGTTTCCGATCGTCAGACTGTCGTTACACGAGTACAGCGTTAGGGGTTTACATGAGTGGGGTCGAAGCTCGCGGTAATTCCGTGAGAATCTATTTTCAATACAACGGCGAAAAATGCCGCGAATCCATACCAGGAGGAAACAAGCCGGCAACATTGGCCCAGGCAAAACGCTTGCTCGCCATCATTGAATACGAGATTGAGTCCGGTAGCTTTGATTACGCACGCCACTTCCCCAACTCGGCCAGGCTGGTGGAAAACACCTTCGGTCACTACCTGGACCTGTGGTTGCGGATTAAAGCCAACAGCGTGGCGGCATCGAGTTATCGCGGTTACGCCAACAAGGCCGAGGTGCATGTGCGTCCGCGCTGGGGCAAGGTGCAGATCAACGTGATCGATCACCTGGACCTGCAGGAGTGGATTCAGGGCACCCTGTCTAAAACCCTCAAAAATAAAACCATACGCGACATCATCAGCAACGTGCGCCAGGTGTTCAGGCTGTATCGCACCAGGATGAAAGTCGCCCACGATCCCACCGAAGGTTTGATGGTGCGCCTGCCTGATCCAGAGGCGCCAGACCCGTTCACCCGGGCAGAAATCAAACAGATCCTAGAAACACCAACTCCCCGTACGCTTGAGTTGCTGATGGTGCAGTTCATGATTTGGGCCGGGCCCCGGGTATCCGAGACCATCGCCCTGGCGTGGGAGGACGTCGACCTGGAACACGGCACGGTGACCTTCCGCCGATCGAAGGTGCGCGGTGCATATCGCGTCACGAAAACTCGGCGCTCGATGCGCAAGGTTCGCCTGTTGGCCCCCGCGTGGGACGCCTTACGCAAGGTCGATGCACTGACGCGACAGCGAAAAGCCGAAACCGTTGAAATCGTAGAGCGGGACAATAAAACCGTACGCCAGCACACGCTGCACTTTGTGTTCTTGAACACCAAAACTGGCCTGCCGCACGCCAACGATTTTGTCGTGCGTGACCGTTTTTTTAAAGCTCACTTGCTCGCTGCCGGGGTTCGCTATCGTGGTCCTGGGCAGTGCCGGCACACTTACGCCAGTCAGTTACTGACGACGGGCATTGCCTCAATCGATTGGATCGCTGAACAGATGGGGCACACCAACGGCAACATGATCCGCCAGCACTACGGAACATGGATCAATGAGGACGGGCCAGATGTGGTGGGCATGCTGCAGTTGGCGTTAAAACTTTCGCCGGTCACAGTTCTACACTGAAACCCGTGAGGCCCATGGCCTCGGCAAAACGCCCCACGGCCGTCAGGCTCGACCAGGTGCGCAACGGCTCACGCCGCGAGCGTACTGGCACCAGGCGCGCGGTGGGACCGCCTAGACGGATGGACAGCGTCCACTTGCTGTTGTCGCCTGCAATGCGGCCCACCACGACTTCCCGGACCACGTGCTGGCTGACCAGGACTTTCAAGGTATCGGACTGAATGACCTGACCGATCATGGCGTCAGCTCTAAGCGTGTCGCCGGGTGCGACGAACAGCTTCCTCGCGAGCCTCGGACAGCAACCTGTACATCAGATCGCGCTGCACATCCGTAATCTGCTTACCGACTGCCAAGTCAAGGATGAAGTCCTTCGCCCTTAAGGTATCGGCCTCGATCTCGGTGCCGTCATTTTCGGCGCGGTGCAGGTTATCCAGCAGATCCCCCCAAGCGTATTGACGGTACGGCGTGTTCAGCTCAACTCGGGGTGGGCCGAACGAGAATGTGGCGGGCTTTGGATTTGCTTCAGGGGTAGCCATGAGCGGGTCTCCTTGTCGCGGCGAGGGGTTGGAGGTACGTGAACCAGCATATGGGGTGCTGGTACGCCAGTCCACGGAGTTCCGGCGAACGGTAGTTAGCAAAAAGGCCCCCACACCTGGCACAGATGTGGGGGCCTTTTGAACATAAGCGGCGTTATTCACTAGTCGTCAAAGCCGTAATAAGTCATGGGCAGTATCCGAATATCAGCCATAACTAATACAACAGGCAGCTATCTCCGCCGCAAACATACTCTTATCGGATTGCAACACAACTATAATTAGCTATAGGAAATCTTTCATTTCGATATCCAGGCTAGATCTTGACTTTATCTTATCGAGAAAAACATCAATCTTCTCACCGTCCAACATTCGAACCCCTGAAATTTCGCCAAAAGATTCATCATCTAGAGCTGACATAAACAACTCATTTATAGCTACGTTTTCAGAGTATAGATCCTTTATAATTTTTGATGTTGGGCTAACCCACTTCCCTATTGGTATTATTTTTTCCAGCCCATCAAAAATATGGTCATTCCTACTAGGCCCGAGGAGATCAGGATATTCTGAGCTTATAGCTTCCCAAGCCAACCTATGTAATTTTTCATGCTTATTAGAAAATGCAAAAGCAAGAAAAAACCGAACTCCATTAAGCGTACCATTTTTCCAGAGAGTAGTATTCAGCCGACCTTCTTCATGTATGCCGCCACCAAGGATATCATAATTAGCTTCACCTTCCCGCTCTATCGATTCAGAATTCCCTTCAACAGCCCAAAGTCCGATTTTGAAATTATAGATAAATCGACAGGTATTGATGGCATTGACTTGCTTATTTTCATTGGGGCGAGCTTTCTTCGCCTCAAGTGCAAATTTTTGAGTAATTACAGACTCAAAAAGTACAGGATTCATATCATTTAAAAACTCGAATACTTTAACAAAAGATGGAGCCAGCGGGCTTTCAAATATTTTTCCCAGCAAAGACAAGCTGCACTCGTTAAATATAATGTATTCCGCAGCAAAGTATTCCAACAGCGTTTTATGGAAAAATTTATATTCAGTACCATCTCGTTGCATAAGAGGGACCGCGACAAGCAAATCATCCAAGAAATTTGATGTGGAACTAGGATAAGCCAGGCTAATCTTGGCCGCGTTACCGATGAAACTGTCAGCCTCGCTGAGGCTTTTAAACGAGGTCTTCATCCTGAGCATCATGTAATGACAAAGGGCCCGAAGCAACTTTCTAAAATCCTCGAATCCGAGATCTGATTTTTTTTGCCTGGCGTATCCGTTTTTATTAATTAAATCGTGCCCTTTATAAAGCGCGTGATATATCTCATCATAAAATGTCGATATTTTATCTGCAATTGAATTATTTACTCCATAGGTCCTATATAGTAACGATACCAAAAGTGGACTTTCGATAAATTTAGAAGGCACGCTAGATATTTCTTTACTGAGTTTCTTCCCGACATCCAATCCGGATATTTTATCGTATCTACTTAGTAGAGATAAAGCTTGCTCGAGAGTAAAAGGTGCAAACCTTAAGGAGGTTGCGTTGATTAGGTCTGGGGTTATTTCTTGAGGACGAGTTGTAACAAGTATCGCGTTCTGCCCACCTTTTACTGACATTTCGTGGAGTTGATTTGCCAGCAAGTGCTGGTAATCGATTGGTGCCTCGTCAAAACCGTCGAGTATTACGTAAAACTTGCCTAATTTCAAAAGCCGATAGAAAAGCTTCCTGTCAAACTTTTCATCAGGAAAGTCAAGTTCAGTCGCGACGTTATCTATAATATCTAGTTTTGTATCCAACTTCCTAAGATCGAATAGAATTGGGATTCGGTCAGACTTAAATAACAGCCTTGCAACGACAAACTTTGAAAACGTACTTTTTCCCATGCCAGCGCCGTCGACGATGACAATAGGCCTTGACGGGGAGGAAACGAGCTCGTCAGCGGTGATCAAATCCTTGGACGTGTCGAAGTGCGTACCTCGCACCATGTAAAGAGGCTCATACGCATCATGTATATCCAGTTTTAGCTGAGGAAAGGTAATGGACGTTATCTCTCTTACACGCTCCGAAAGCTTTATTAGGTAGCGCTCAATTATTAGAGAAAGCGCATCGCCATCAAGTTTTCCTTTTAATTCTTTTTCTACGGCCCACCTTCTGACTTTCTCGATAGTTGGGAGTAACGCCGCATTTATAATTTCCATTCCCGGCTTTAACACCTCACCAACTATTTTTTGATCTATTGATGACATCGCGATCTCCTTATGCTCGTTTTAAGTATTCTGTTAATTAGTATTCGCTTCGCCGGCATAAATGATGAAATAGTTATTTACAAAGCGATCACTGAACTAATATTTACTGCGCACGATACAGTTGTCTTTTTAACATCATTGGTATTGTGACGGAGGATTCATTTCCTACGCTAGTCTCTGCATCGGGTCGTTTGATGCCGGTCATAGCGGCTCCTCGCGCAGCCTTAATCGCATAATCGCCTCTGTAATCGCTCTGGCGCCTGTATCCAGTGCTCTTAAAGCCGCAACAGCATTACCGGCAAACCATGTCTGCGCCAAGCCCTGAACTCCAATGGGTAACCTTTTCGATCGCCGTACTCAGCGCATGCTGGTTGTGCAGCAGCAGCAACGTTGCGTCAGTGACGATATTGGAATGCGAATTATTGGCTTTGGCCCGTACATGAATAGTAAGTCCGGAAGGCTAATTCGTGTGTGCCATATCAGATTAGCGCAGACATCTTTCCTTGACGTTTCATGGCACCGAAACAGCGCATCAGTCCCAGATCAGTCCCATCCAGCCATTTTTCGGACGCCAAAAACCACAAACCCCCGACTTTCTCTAGGAAAATCAGGGGCTTGCGTTTTTGTAATTTGGCGGTGAAGGAGAGATTCGAAAGTACCCGCACCCTCAATCGCGCGGCCGACGCCCCGGAATACAAGGGCTCCAGGGGTGCCAGTTGCGCAAAAGCATTCCCACGCCATTCCCACGAGCATCAGCATGCACCTCAGTACGCGTGCGCATCACACGTATAGGGGGCTGGAATTCGTAATCTAGAGGGGGGCAAAAAAAAGAGTAACATAAGTAATCTTGACCATTTTTTACGCTCAAGCCATTGAAATTAAAGGCTTTTACGTTTCGACCAAAAGGTAATTTTTAAGTAATATTGAAGTAATCTGATTACTCTTTATAAATGTAATTCTCATGTTTATAAAAATCCTTTAAAAACAACAGGTTGGCAAATAATTACCTTTTCAATTACTTCTCTGTTACTCCTTTTTGTAATACCGAACCCCACGGAATACGCGGCCTCCAGCCCATTGCCCAGACGTGGTTACTGAAATTACTCTTTTTGAAATACCCACCCTCTACCTGCACAGCGACGCATCCAGACCTTTCGAAGAAATACCCCCTCGGTGCAGGGTTCCGCAGGCTTTCAAACTCCCCACAACGCCGAGCAAGCGCCCAGCCTAAGCCGCTGGGAGTGGTCCGCAGGGGCGCAGAAAAAACGACCCATTTAGCCCGCAGGCGAGGTGGGGGGACGACGGCGCGCGCCGAGTGCTGAAGCACGCCACTGCCCCACTTGTGGCACGTCAGTAGCCCTCATGTAGCACGCCAACTCCCCGGCCTGGCAGCGGCGAGCCTGGGCCCGTCCTGGCTGGGACTGCTCGGTAGGCCGAAACACGCTGATAGCCCCGTGTTTATTGGTCCACATAGCCCCCTACGCTTGCCGTGACAGCCAGCAAATGCTATGTTGAGATGGGTTTTTTCACGCTGATGAAGGGCAATCTTTCATCTATCCCAGCTGACTTTTCCGGCCCAATCTCCGCCTCCCCATTACAGCTCGTCGCCTCAAATCGCGTCATGACCAAACGTCATTTACTGTATGCACATACAGTAATGGATTCGTGCCCATGAACGATGATGAAGACACCCTCGGATGGCTTGGCCTCCCCACCCCACTGCAGATGTACCGGCAGCATTGCCGTCTACTGGAGAACGAGATCCAGGAACTCAACCTGCAATTACGCAAAGCGCGGGCAGACGTTTTCGGGATCAGCCAGATGCTGCTGGAAACCCAGGCGAAGAACTGCGAGTTCGCTGGCTATCTCCGAGAGCGCGGTGCCGAAGCCGCAGCAATGCGAAAGCAGATCTCAGACCTGACCACGTCGAACTACGTAAACAAACGGGAAGCGGAAAAGCTGCGACAGATCGTCAATGAAATGAGGCCTCGACCCACCACGATTGTCTAAGATCAAACCGAGAGAGGGCTTAGCCATGTGTGGAAGACTGTCGCAGTATCGAGGTATTCATGACTTTGTCGCGGCCTTGAGCATGCCCAATGCCCTGGTCAACGCTGTGGGTGACCAGCCCATCGATCGCTACAACGTCGCACCAACGACCCACGTGGCGTTACTACACCTGCAGGGCGAGCTGCTACACGCCGATCCGGTGCGGTGGGGGTGGCGTCCACATTGGGCAAAAGACCGAGCCGCGCCCATCAATGCACGCGTCGAGAAGGTAGCCCACGGCCCATTCTTCCGGGCGATTTGGCCACACCGGGCAATAACGCCCGTAGACAACTGGTTTGAATGGGTGGATGAAGGCGGTCCGAAGAAACAGCCTTATCTGATCCGCAGGCGGGATGGCGCACCGATCCTGTGTGCAGCTATCGGCCAGCTGCCAGACGCTGATGAAGGCCCTGGCGAGCATGACGGCTTTGTGATCATCACCGCCGATAGTGCCGGCGGCATGGTGGACATCCACGACAGAAGGCCCGTGGTACTAACGCCAGACCTCGCCCGCGAATGGGTGGACCCGGCAACACCAAAAGAGCGCGCCGAGCAGATGGTGTTGCACCAGGGCGAGCCGGCCGAGGCCTTTGAATGGTTCAAGGTCAGCACCGCCGTGGGCAACGTGAGAAATAAGGACGCCAGCTTGATCGAGCCCGTTCCTTAGAACAGCCCGCCGAAGGCATCGGGTTCCCAATTCATGATCACCAGCTCTCCGCTGACCTCGGCTTTCCCCTGCCGCTGGTTAGCCGTGCTGTATCGGATGTCCACCGTTTCGAAGTGGAAACCGTCAAACACACGCCGAATATCTGGGTGGTCGTTAATGCTCACCATCACCTTGCCTTTGCAGCGCCGCATGAAATCAGCCATCCGCTGGTAGTTTTCAAAGGGAAAGTCCACGCCATAGCCTGCGGTCTGCCAGTAAGGCGGATCCATGTAGTGGAAGGTATGCGGCCGGTCGTACCGCTCCGCGCATTCCAGCCAGCCAAGGTTCTCGACGTAGGTACCCGACAGCCGTTGCCAGGCAGCAGACAGGTTCTCCTCAATCCGCAGCAGGTTGATGGCAGGGCCAGTGGTGGCTGTACCGAAGGTCTGCCCGCTGACTTTGCCGGCGAAGGCATGGTGCTGCAGGTAGAAAAACCGGGCAGCCCGCTGGATATCGGTGAGCGTTTCCGGCCTGGTCATTTTCTGCCATTCGAACACCTGGCGAGAGCTGAGCGCCCATTTGAACTGGCGCACAAACTCTTCCAGGTGGTTCTGCACCACGCGATACAAAGTCACCAGGTCGCCGTTGATGTCATTGAGGACTTCAACCGGCGCGGCCTGGGGCCGCATGAAGTAAAGCGCGGCGCCGCCGGCAAAAACCTCGACGTAGCATTCATGGGGTGGAAACAGCGGAATAAGACGATCTGCCAGGCGACGCTTGCCGCCCATCCACGGGATTATCGGTGTGCTCATAAGTGATCCTTGTTTAGACAATTGGATTCGCTTAGGCTTCGCACCCCCTGCGCAGTGGGGCGAGGCCTTGGTTGGAGCACTCGGCGTGTTCGAGTGTTTCAGCGTCGAACCGGTGTTGACGCACCGGTTCGTCGCCTCGTTTGCTGCGCAGGGGGTTTTAAGCCCCCACGGGAATTTCATAGGGTTTGAAGCGCACGACCTCCTCCCCGAGCCAGTCATTCACCTGCGCCATACGCGCCTGAATCGGCTCCAGTTCATTGGCTGCATAGATCTGCGCTGCCTCCCTGATCGAACCAAACCCACCCGCGTTCTGCGGCACGATGCCCATCAGCTGCGGCGGAATGCGCAAGCTGGCCAGCACGTCGTCGCGGGTCTGGTTTTTGATCGAATTGAATTCATCCTTGGCCGTCACTTCGCTGACCGGGATGATCTGCAACCCATCCTTTTTGCCGTTCGGCGAGTACACGAACAGATTGCGGAAGTTGCCAGGCCCCTTGGAATCCTTGAGCGCCTTGCGCAATGAATCGACGTCGGCTTCGTTCTGCGCGGCGTCGGTCATGTAGAGGATGAAGCCGGCATGGCTGCCGTTCTCGTAATACTTGCGGCGAAACAGCGTGGCCGATTCATTCAGCAACGCCGACTGCAAGGCGCTGATCCACTCGGGCAGGCCGTACACCTCCTGGTGCAGATCCGCTTCCCGCAGGTGAAAAACGGTGCC
>Ga0163162_10003294_pt1 | contig 15450 bp, 12 predicted proteins | sample S55metaG_FD_115310 | JGI IMG/M metagenome (GOLD analysis project Ga0163162, IMG submission 115310) | Switchgrass rhizosphere microbial communities from Kellogg Biological Station, Michigan, USA - S5-5 metaG | ecosystem: Host-associated > Plants > Roots > Rhizosphere > Soil | place: USA...
AATACCTGTTGCCTATCTACCCGGCCATCGCCCTGCTGTTGGCCTGGCGCTGGAGCCAACTGCTGACCCAGGCCCGGCACCCTTGGCAGCGCTGGAGTCTGCGCATTGTTCCGGCCGTGATACTGGCGGGATACACGCTGTTCTACTTGGGTCTTGAAGGGCGGGTGTTTGCCCATCGGATCGAAGGATTTGCGCAGATAAAAGCCGCCACCGATGCGTACCCAAACTTCCCGGCCTATAGCTTGGGAGCTGCGGACATTCGCCTGGTCTATTACATGGGGCGGCCCGTCAGTTCGATCACCGAGTCGCAAGCCAGCAGCGTAGCTCATACGCCGGGCCTGCTGTTTGTCCAGGAACCGCTTCCTGCGGCATTGCAAGCCCTGGCGCCTTGCACCCTGACGAGGATCGAGTCGTACCTGAAACCCAAACGTTCGGCCGTGTTGCTCGGGCTAGGCTCTTTTTGCGCTAATCAGGGCCAGATCAAGCCTTGAATCTGCGTCATTGAAGCTCTGCATGACTGGATGTTGGCCCAGCCTGATCTTGTGCCCAACGGATCGGCAACATGAGCTTGATCCAGTCTGCGCGCCTCAACAGTGAAAACATCACCAAGCAATAGCTTCCGCCACTAGTCGCCCCCGCACCGGTCTATCGATGCGGGGGCTGAAGCTGCAGATTTCGTTGCATCGTTTCCGCGCAGCCGCCATGGCTTTAGCCGTACGGTTAGGCTCTCCCGACGGATTCGGTAAACGACCGAGCCTGCATTCCGCTTGATGGTCGGAGTGACCTTCCTCGATGGCGAGCTGACTGATTCGGCCACTGCCGCTAATAGAGGCAATGAACCGGTGGGCGTGCCCGACGTACAAGCCAGCCTGTGGGCTGAATGGGATACGCCGTGGCTGGAGGGCTTTACCCTCACCGGTGGTGCGATGGTCGGGTGTCGCCTCGTATGGTGCTTTCTCGCCAGGCTACCCGCGGACCCTGCAACTGTCGGCCACCGTCGATTTCTGATGGGGGAGGGCATAACAGTTTGCTAGCCGGTAATTCGAACTTCCGAGGATAGAGCTTGATTGGGAAGGTCGGGCCGCCCGCCAGTTGTGCCGCAACATTTACCGGCTGATCTGTGACTCAATTCATCGCACCCGGCACCGGCCGCTCTTGCTCCAGCCAGTCGAGGAACTCGGAAAAGCCGCTTGAGCGCTTCACCCGCTTTGGATAGACCAGCGTGTAGCGTCCGCCGGTAATGATGCTGCCAGAATGCACTCGCACCAGTTGCTGAGCGAGCAACTCATCGCGTGTGAGAACGGCGTCGACGAGCGCTATCCCCTGACCACATTTCACGGCGACGATGGCGGACTCCAGTGTGTCAAACGTCAGATGTGAGTTATCGGGGCCGGTTGAACCCGGGTAGTATTCTTCCCATCGGCGCCAGTCCAGGCGATCCATGCTCGAGTCCACGAGTCGAGCGGTCTTGAGTACTTCTTCCGGGGTTGTCCCGGCGAGCAATACCGGCGAGCACACCGGAATCAATTGCTCTTCCCACAGTTCCAGCGCTTCGAAGTCGGGCCATGTGGCTGTGCCGTACGCGATCATGGCGTCGATCGATTCAAACGCAAAGTCTGGAAAACGGTGATACACCGTGTCGACACTGACGGTCACCTCCGGATACAGGCGATAGAAGGCCGTAAGCCGAGGAATCAGCCACCGCGCCGCCATGGTCGGATGCGCGCGCAGGCTCACACTTCTTCCCACCGTTGCGAGCATGTGCGATGCATCCGATAGCAGCCCGATGACCTGTTCGGCAACCGGCACCAGTGATTTGCCTTCGTCAGTGAGCACGATCTTGCGCGTATGGCGCTCAAACAGGCGGGTTTCCAGACGCGCCTCCAGTTGCGCGACCTGGCGACTGACCGTGCTCTGGCTCAGGTTGAGCTGCTCACCGGCCTTGCCGAAGTTGCCCGTCTTCGCAACCGTCAGAAATGCCTGCAAAAGCTCGATGGATGGCAGTTGACGACTCATGTTTCTATGCGCTCCTCACATGGGATTAATGCAGATACATCACTGTTCTTCCAGCGGGTCGGGGCACATTCTTAGCTGAAATAAAGACGCTGTGCTACGCGTCATTCTCAGCCTGACGGTATTCCTCATGAGCATTCCAAAAGCGGCATTGGCCAACGTGGTGGCGCCCCATGACAACCCTCTGCCTCGTGAAGTCGACGTGGCGATCATAGGTGGTGGTCTGATGGGGTGTGCGTGCGCGTATTACCTTAGTAAAGCGGGCGCAAAGGTTCTTCTGCTCGACAAAAGCGTGATCGCCGGTCAGCAATCGTCTCGCGCGTGGGGCTTTGTTCGCCAGCAATCGCGTGACGAAGCAGAAGTGCCGCTGATGCAAGCCAGCATCGAGATCTGGCGCTCGCTTGAGCACGAACTTCAGACCGACCTTGGATGGCGCAACGACGGTTGTCTTTTCGTCGCGGGCAATGAGGCCGAACGTGACGGATACGAATCGTGGCTGAGCGTCGCGCGCAGCTTTTCGGTGGATACCGTGATGCTTTCGCCGCGCGAGGTGGTTAAAAAACTGCCGGGTTACGCCGTTCCACAAATGGGTGGCTTGTTCACCGCCAGCGACGGTCAAGCGGAGCCCACACTCGTGGCTCGCGCCTTCGCGATGCGTGCCCGCGAGCTTGGCGGGCGCATCGTTGAAAACTGTGGTGCCAAGGGCATCGACGTGGCCGCCGGCCAGGTCGTGGGCGTTGAAACCGAGTGGGGCTACGTGAAGGCGAAAACGGTGGTGTGCGCCGCTGGCGTCACGACGTTCCGCCTTCTGAAGATGCTCGGCATTTCACTGCCGCAGCAGCTGGTGCGGGGAACGGTGGCGCGGACCACGTCCGGGCCGACACTGAGCGGTATTTCCACGATCGCAAACGGCGTGGGCTTCCGGCAAAGGCTGGATGGCAGCTTCAACATCGCCGACGACGCCCATGTCGACGTCGACATGACGCTTGGCCATCTGCGCGCACTGCATTGGTATGCCCCTTCGCTTTGGGCGCATCGCAAATCGTTTCGCTTCAATCTGAACGGCGCGTGCCTGACGGATCTGCATCAGCGCATGCCGTGGTCGGAATCGTCGCGGCTGGGCGCGGGGATTCACCAGCGCAATCCCCTTATCCCACCGAATAACAGGGGGCTGGGAACGGCCATGGCCGCGCTCAAGGACGCGTTCCCCGGGCAGGTGAATACTCAGATCGTCGACCGCTGGGCTGGCGCCATCGATGTCTTGCCGGATGGCATTCCCGTCATCGACGCACACACGTCGCCGCGCGGCTTGGCCGTAGCCACCGGATTCTGCGGCCACGGCTTTGCCATGGGCCCGATCGTGGGTAAGACCCTGGCTGACTGGATTGACTCTGGCGATCCGGGACTGGATATGCACCAGCTCCGTCTGTCGCGATTCGCCGAAGGCGACGTCAAGCCGCCTTCTTCGCTGTTCTAGTCGATACCCACATATCAACGCTCATGCGCATACCTCACGGGGAAACACGGTGACCACACAAGACATCTACTACGATCCCGCCTCAGTGGCAGGCAAAGCCCCGCCCATCAGCGACGAAACCGATATCCTCATCGTGGGTGCGGGCCCGGCCGGGCTCGCTGCTGCATTGACCGCAGCCGGGCATGGCCTGCGCGTCACCCTGGTTGACGAAAACCCGGTCCCCATTGAAACCATGGGCGAAGAGGTGCCGCTGCATTTCGGAGGAAGGATGGGCGCTGCGGTTTCCAACCGCAACAGCGTGCTGCAGACCCTTCTTGATGCCCGCCCGGAAATTTCCGAGGCGCTTGAAGCCGGTGTCGACGTGCGACTCGGCACGGCGGTATGGGGCCTGTTTCCACAACGACCCACCGCGGCGTGGATCGACGGCGCCGTTGCTGGCCTCGCCGATGACCAAAACGCCTGGCTGCTGCGCTTCAAGCAGGTGATCGTCGCCGCCGGAAGGCGCGACATGGGCCTCGCGTTTGACGGTTGGGATCGCCCTGGCGTAATGGGCGTCAGCGCCGCTCATCGCCTTGCGACTGTTTACGAGGCGCTGGAATGCAAACACGCCGTGCTGGTTGGCAGTGATACGCACGCACTGGTGTCGGCCCATGCGCTGATCAGCAAAGGTGTGCATATTGCTGCGATCATTGAACAGGCCGGTCAGGTGATCGGCGATCCAGCGTTGCTCGACCTGCTTGGCGAGCAAGGCGCTCAGGTGTTGACGGGGCATGTCATTCGCGAGACGGCCGGGGATGCATTCGGCGTCAAACGCATTACCGCTGTCGCTGTCGACACGGCGGGCAGCCACGTACACGGGTCTTCGAAGGAGATCGAATGCGACACCGTGCTGCTTGGCGTGGCAGCCATTCCCGCGATCGAACTGCTCGAGGCAACAGGCTGTAGCACGTCATTCCAGGCCGAACGCGGTGGCCACGTCCCCGACACAGATTCTTTGCTGCGCACGTCGTTGCCATTCGTGTTGGTGGCCGGCGACTGCGCCGGTGTCTGGGCGTCGAAAAGCCTCGATGACAACATTTCTCGGTGCGAAGGCCGGATCGCCGCGCACACCGCGCTTGCCGCGCTGGGCGTCGACATCGCTCAGAGCGACAACGTTCAGAACGGCAAGGCGCCGATACCCAACGAGCCTGTCTGCGATGTTGCCGCCAGTCGCACGGCATGGGTGCGCGCGTCCACCGTTCATGCTCAGAACGAACCTTTCGTTTGCCTGTGCGAAGAGGTGACGGCCAGCGAAATTCTGGCGCTCCAGCCGCCGCGTTATCTCGACTGGATACCCACCGATGAAACGTTGGAAAACGCGATGACGGCGCAGCAAAACGGCTCGCCCAACCCGGATGTGACGAAGCGTCTCACTCGGGCTTGCATGGGCCCGTGCCAGGGACGTCGTTGCCGTGAACAGGTGGCGACCTTGCTCGGAATTGGCGCGGGCGTGAGTGTCGACGACATTGCGCTGGCCTCGTTTCGTCCGCCTGTGCGCCCGTTGTCACTGCAACAGGCTGGTCAGATCGAGGAAACGCCGCAGATGCGCAGCCGCTGGGATGCATGGTTTGACATGCCGTCGCAGTGGACGCCGTTCTGGCTGTGCACCGAGCAGCAGACCGTCGCCAAGCGCCCGCAAGACACCACCCGTCCAACCAACCCGCCGCATAACGAGGGCTGACACCATGCAGGGACTTAAGAAATCGTCCACCCGTGCGTCCGTTGTCATCGTCGGTGGCGGCGTGACCGGATTGAGCGCCGCCTGGTGGCTGGCACGCGATGGCATCGATGTGCTTGTTCTCGAAGCAGGCTTGATTGGCTGGGGCGCCTCGGGCCGTAACGGAGGCGGATGCTCGCATCACCACAGTCCGCTCTTTCTCGAAGAACAGCGGCTCTGGCCGATGATGGACGAACTGCTCGGTTATCCAACCGAGTATCGCCCGGATCGCATCAGTATCGATCTCGATGAACGCCAGATTTCGCTCGATAAAAAAGTCGTGAATGAAGCCGCTTACTACGGATTGCGCGTCGATGAGCTGGACCCTCAGCAGGTTCGGGAACTCGTGCCCTTTGCCGGCGATAACGTGCTGGCTGGCTACTACTACCATTTCGGCGGTCACGCCAACCCGCACCGCACCCTGCAGGCCTATGCGTGGGCACTGCAGAACCTCGGCGGGCGCGTTCTCGAGCACGCTCCTGTCGTCGAAATCGTCCGGGACGGCGACCGGGTGACTGGCGTGCGCACCGCACAAGACCTGATCACCTGCGACCACCTGGTGATTGCCGCAGGCCCGCATACCGGTGAATTGGCGGCTAAAATCGGCGTAGATATTCCGCTGGTCACCGCGCGCGCCGAAATGATCGTGACCGAACCGCTGCCGTTGATCGAGGTCGGCGGAGTGGATGGCAATGGTTTGTATGGACGGCAAACCCTGCGCGGCAACCTGGCGTATGGTGGCGGTCCGCACGAATGGGTCGATCTCGCCGATCTGCGCGACACTCGTGCGCAGTCGACACCTCTGCAATGCAATATCGCCAAACGGCTCGCCGACCTGTTCCCCAGGATCGCTCACAAACGCGTGATTCGCAGCTGGGCAGGGTTCATCGAAAACACGCCGGACGGTCGCCCCGTCATCGATCGTCCCGCCGGGCTGGATAACGTCACTGTCGCGACAATGTCCGGTGTCGGTTTCGGACTCTCGCCGGCGAGTGGTCATGCCATTCGCGATCTCGTCATCGACGGGACATGCAGTTTCGCTGACCTGTCCGTTTGCGCGCTCTCACGTTTTGCGTCTCTGGAGCCTGACTGGCAAGCCATCCAGGGATGGTTGCCGTTGTCAGCATCCGGGGCGTAGAAGGCTTATTTAATCGCTGCACGCAATCGAACCGAACTGTTTCCAACTTTCCTCATAATAAAAAGGATCGACCATGAAACGAATGCTCCGCAATCTCACTTTGCTGGCCTCTCTCGGTCTGACGTTGTGTTCCTTTACGGCCCCCGCCAGCGCAGCGCAGGAGAAGCTGCGTTTTGGTGTTGCAGCGGAGCCGTATCCGCCGTTTCTGGTCAAGACACCTACCGGGCAATTCACCGGCTTCGAGCCCGACCTCATCCGTGCGCTCTGCGAGCAGATGAAAGCCGAGTGCGAAATCAAGGAGGTGGCATGGGACGGCATTATTCCGGCGCTGATCGCCAACAAGTTCGACGTGCTCTTCAACTCGATGGGGATCAGCCCGGAACGTCAGAAGGTCATTGCCTTCTCGCGCCCATACTATGAAACGACGGGTATCTTTGTTGCCGCGAAAGACGTCAGTCCGACGCTCACACCTGAAGGTCTGAAAGGTAAAGCCATCGGCGTGCAGGGCTCGACGACCAACTCCGAGTTCATCCGGACCGCTTATGGCAAAACGTCGGACATCCGCCTTTACAATACGCAGGACGACTGCAATGCCGATTTGGTGGCTGGCCGTATCGACGTCATGTTCCTCGACAAACTCGGAGACATAGCTTTTCTGGAGTCCAGGGACGGGGCGGCGTTCGAAGAGAAAGGGACGGGCAGCGTCAAGATGGACCCGTTGCAATATGGTCTTGGAGTAGGGGCGGGTATGCGCAAGAGTGACACCGCACTCAAGACGCGAATCGATCAAGCGCTCAATCAATTGCATGACTCGGGCAAGTACACGCAACTATCGCAAAAGTACTTCCCGATCGATTTGTGGCCACAATGAAGGCTGAATGAAGAACACTGTTCAAGGAATTGCCAAGCGACAACCTCAAGCGCGCGAGCGTCACTCAGCCAAGGCGCGGGCGCGGTTAGAAGGTCGGCGGGGTAATTACCCAGATCACCACCGCATCCACATCGCCGGGGTTGCCGTAGCGGTGCTGTTCCTGGCTGGAGAAACTGAAGCTATCACCTTCGTTGAGCTGAAAATAGCGCTCGCCCACCCACAACTCGAAACTGCCCGACAACAGATAACCGGCTTCTTCGCCTTCGTGGCTGTAGCTTTGCTGGCTGTACGTGCCCGGCGGGAAGCGCGAGTGGAGCATTTCCAGCTGACGGTTGGGCGGTGGGGTCAGCAACTGGTCGACGATACCGTCCTCGTAATGCACGCTCAGGCGACTGTTCTTGCGCACCACCACACCGTCGTCCTCGGGATTGGTGTTGGCTTCGCTGGCGAAGAACCACTGGATGGTTACCCCGAGGCTGCGGGCGATATTGAACAGCGCCGGGATCGACGGATAGGCGAGGTTGCGTTCCAGTTGGCTGATGTAGCCGGCGGTCAGCTCGCTCAAGTTAGCCAGTTCCGTCAGGGTCATGCCCCGACGTTTGCGCAGGCTGCGAATGCGTGTGCCGAGAAAGTGTTGTTCGGCGGCACCGGTTGCGGACTGTGTCGTGGTGTTGTTGCTCATGGTGATTTCCGAACCGGGAAGAGGCTTGAGCTAATTTGCACAATCGCTGTGGGAGCGAGCCTGCTCGCTCCCACAGGTTTGGTGTTAGCCGTCAAAGTCCCGGAGTATAAACAGCCTTAAAGCTCCCACGCGACTTTCAATCCTTCGTATATCGCTTCTTCAGCGGTGCGCGGTGCCAGGCAATCGCCGATGCGCCGAAACTCCACCAGCCCTTGCAACTCGGCGCCCAACGTGTCCACCGGCTGATGCCCCTGGCACAACACCAGCGTATCAATGTTTTCCAGCAGCATCGGCTCGCCACTGGCGCAGTGTTGCAGGTAGACGGTGTTGTCGTCGCAGCCGTACAAACGCGCATAAGGGGTGATGGGAATACCGAGTTTGTGCAATTCGCCGGCCAGTTGATCGCGCACGTACAGCGGCAGGTTTTCCCCGCAATGGGTGCCGTTGACCGCCAGTTGCACCTGATGCCCGGCGCGGGTCAGGCGCTCGGCTATGCCGGGGCCGATCCAGTCGCAACGCCAGTCCACTACCACCACGGAGCGGCCGATTTGCACCTCGTCGCGCAGCACCTGCCAGGCATCCACCACCTGCAGTTCGCCGCCGCGTTCGAAGTGCGGCCAGTAAGGTTCAGCACCGGTGGCGACAATCACCATGTCCGGTTTTTCCTGTTCCACCAACGCGCGGTCGACCCGGGTGTTGCGCACCACGCGCACCCCGGCCAACTCCATTTCCCGTTGCAGGTTGGTGCTGGCACCGCCGAACTCGCTGCGCCGTGGCAGCAATTGCGCGAGCAATACCTGACCGCCGAGTTGCGAACTGGCTTCGTACAGCGTTACGTCATGGCCGCGTTGCGCCGCCACAGCAGCCGCTTTCATCCCGGCGGGACCACCGCCGGCAATCATGATGCGTTTGCGGTTTGTCGCCGGTTGCCGCTGGCCAAAGATCAGCTCACGACCGGTTTCCGGGTGCTGGATGCAGGAAATCGGCAAGCCCTTGTGGAAGTGCCCGATGCACGCTTGATTGCACGCAATGCACGCGCGCACGTCTTCGACGTGGCCGGTGTCGGTCTTGTTGGGCATTTGCGGATCGCAGATCAGCGCCCGGGTCATGCCACACACATCGGCTTGCCCACGGGCGATGATCAGCTCGGCTTCCTGGGGCTGGTTGATGCGACCGGTGACGAACAATGGGATGTTCAGGCTAGCCTTGAACGTCCCAGCCTCGTTGGCCAGGTAAGCCGCTTCAATCGCCATCGGCGGCACGATATGCACCGCGCCACCCAGCGACGCCGAGGTGCCGGCGACGATGTGCACGTAATCCAGTTGCGCTTGCAGCGACTGCACGGCGGCGAGTGATTCGTCTTCGGTCAGGCCTTCAGGGTCACGTTCGTCTGCCGAGATGCGCAGGCCGATGATGAACTGCTCATCGGTCGCGGCACGGATGGCGGTGATGATTTCACGCAAAAAGCGAAGGCGCTGTTCCAGGTCACCGTTGTAGCCATCGGTTCGGCGATTGACCCGCGGGTTGATGAATTGCGCCGGCAGATAGCCGTGGCTGGCAACCACCTCGACGCCATCGATCCCGGCCTGATGCAGACGCCGGGCGGCAGCGGCATAGCCGGCGACAATCTCGGCGATCATCGTCTGATCCAGCGCTCGTGGCATCACCCTGAAACGCTCATTGGGCACCGCCGAGGCGGAGTAGGCCACGGCCAGCAAACCATCGCTGGACTCCATGATTTCCCGCCCCGGATGGAACACTTGCGACAGCACCAGGGTGCCGTGGGCATGGCAGGTTTGCGCCAGTTTGCGATAGCCCTCGATGCAGGCGTCGTCGGTGGCCATCAGTACATGAGAGGTGTACCGCGCGCTGTCATGCACGCCTGCCACTTGCAACACGATCAGCCCGGCACCGCCTTCGGCACGCGCACGGTGGTAGGCGATCAGCTGCTCGTTGACCAGATTGTCAGTGGGCATCGAGGTGTCGTGACCGCTGGACATAATGCGGTTTTTCAGGTGCTTGCCTCGTATCTGCAAGGGTTCGAACAGGTGGGCAAAGGCAGGTGTCGAGTTCGACATGGTGCAGGTACTCCAGGCAGGCTGACGCCAAAAGGTCGGGTCGTTGTTGTTTTTTCCTATAGAAATTTACCTTCAGTAAAAAATCAATCTGTTTTTTTACTATGGGGTCCACTAGTTACGTTTTTACCATGGCGAACATCTGGAAAACGCTGACTGGAGACTGACCACACTCTTGCTGTACAGTCGTTCAGCTCGCAAGTACAACGCGGGCCCCATGATTGAATCCAGGAGCGTGTCGTCATGAATCAGGAAGCCCGTTTTTCTCGCATGGAACCGGAGTTGCGCAAGGCCAATCTGATCGAGGCGACGTTGGTGTGTCTCAAGCGCCATGGCTTCCAGGGCGCTTCAATCCGCAAAATTTCCGCTGAGGCAGGTGTGTCGGTCGGCTTGATCAGCCATCACTATTCCGGCAAGGACGAACTGGTGGCTGAGGCCTACATGGCGATCACCGGGCGCGTCATGACCCTGCTGCGCGAGGCCATGGAACAGGCGGCGCCCAATGCCCGCGAACGGTTGTCGGCGTTCTTCCGCGGTTCGTTTTCCGCCGAATTGCTCGACCCGCAGTTGATCGATGCCTGGCTGGCATTCTGGGGCGCAGTGAAAACGGCCGAGTCGATCAACCAGGCTCATGATCAGTCCTATGGCGAGTACCGCGGCATCTTGCGCAAAGTGCTGATGGAACTGGCGCTGGAAGAGGGCTGGGAGAATTTCGACGCCGATCTCGCCGCGATCGGCCTCAGTGCCTTGCTCGATGGCTTGTGGCTGGAGTCCGGACTCAACGCCGGCACCTTTACCCCGGAGCAGGGTGTCCAGATCTGCGAGGCCTGGGTCGACGGTTTGCAGGCCGGCGGACGGCAGCGTTTTTGTGTGCAGACGAGCAACTGTTGATCACTTGTTCAACAGTGGATACTCTCTGGCGCAGATGCAACAAAACACTCTAATAAGAAATACGCGCCTTCGGGCCTGCGCAGGACACCAAGCAATGACTCCTCGGGTACTGATCGTCGATGACGATCCGCTGATTCGCGAACTCTTGCAGGCCTATCTTTCCCAGGAAGGCTACGAGGTACATTGCGCCGCCACGGCGGAACTGGCCGATACCTTCCTCGCCAGTCAGACCGTGGACTTGGTTATGCTCGATATCCGTTTGCCCGGCAAGGATGGCTTGACCCTGACCCGGGAGCTGCGGGTGCGTTCGGAAGTAGGGATCATCCTGATCACCGGGCGCAATGACGAAATCGACCGCATCGTCGGCCTCGAATGCGGCGCCGATGACTACGTGATCAAACCCCTCAATCCACGGGAACTGGTGTCCCGGGCGAAAAACCTGATTCGCCGGGTTCGGCATGCGCAATTACCGCAGCCCGTGGCGGCTGTGTCCAAACCGGTCAAACAGTTCGCCGATTGGGCGCTGGATACCGATCGCCGGCGCCTGATCGATCCGGCCGGCAGTGAAACCCTGCTGACCCACGGCGAATACCAGTTGCTCAGCGTGTTCCTGCGCAACAGTGGCCACACCCTGAGCCGCGACCAGTTGATGGACCAGATTCGCAACCGCGAATGGGTGCCCAACGACCGCTCCATCGATGTGCTGGTTGGCCGCTTGCGCCGCAAGTTGCACGACGATCCCGCCGAACCGCAATTGATCATCACCATCCACGGCGCCGGTTACCTGTTCACTGCCAGCCTGGCGGCGTGACGGTTGTGAGGCGACTGCTTTGGCTAATGCTGGCGCTGGTGGCCGGCAGTACCCTGGCGGCCGAAAAGGTCCGTTATTGCGATTACCCGGTATACCCGCCGATTTCCTGGAGCGACGGCACACAGGTTCGGGGTCTGGCGCCGAGCGTGGTGAAAAAGCTGTTCAGTCAATTGGGCTACGAGGTCGAGATCGTGGTGCTGGGCAACTGGAAGCGTTGCCTGCTGGATGCCGCTGAAGGCAGGGTCGACGTGGTGCTGGCCTACAGCAACGTGCAACGGGAACAGAGCATGCTGTTTTCCACGGTGCCGGTGCTGCGCGAAGAAGTGGCCTTGTTCATCAATCGCCAGCACCCGGTGAAATTCGAACGGCCGCAAGATCTGGCCAAATACCGTGGCGGCTTGCTGTTCGGTGAAAGCTACGGCGTGGAGTTCGATAAAATGGTCGCGCAAAACAACAACATCGAATGGGTCTCCGACAACCGCCAGAACTTCGGCAAGCTGATTCGCGGGCGCATCGATTTCATTGTCCAGGAGCGTCGCACCGGTCAGTTGTACATCGCCAACCTGCCCGGTGCACAAGACATCGTTGCCTTGCCCGATGTATTGAGCGTGGACCATCTGCGGGTGGCCGTTTCGCGTCTTTCGCCGCTGGCCAGGCTTATGCCGCAAATCAATGCGCAGCTGCAGCGCATGGTCGATGCCGGTGATATCGAGCGTCTGCTCGATGAAAGCGAAGTCACCTACCGCGACATGATCAACCTGCCGGCCAATACACAATGATCCGCGCCCGCCCCGGTGGACTATTGCGGCGTCTGCTGCTGTTCATTCTGTTGTTCAGCCTGTGCTTCACGGTGCTGGCCAGCAGCGTGCAGCTGTACATCGAATACCGTCGGGAAATGCGCGAGATCGATACGCGCATGGAGTTGATCCGCACCGGTTACCTGGCGAGCCTGGAGCGCAGTCTGTGGGATCTGAACCAGGAGCAGTTGAACGTGCAATTGCGCGGCTTGGTGGGTTTTTCCGACGTGGCGCGGGTGCACCTGAACAGTTCTGACTACGACTTGCTACAAGGCAACCCCAACCCGGTGGGGCCGTTGCGCATTGAGCGTTTTGCCCTGGACTATCAACCGCCATCCGGCCCGTTGCGCCAGCTCGGCGAACTGGAAGTCAGCACTGATCTGGGCGCGGTGTATGAGCGCCTGTACGCCACCGGGTTGACCAGTTTGTTGTGGATGGGCGTATTTCTCTGCGGTTTGGCGGTGGCGCTGTCCGGCTTGTTCTATCGATTGGTCACCCGCCACCTGCGAGTCATGGCCGAATTTGCCCGGCGCATCGCCGCCGGTAACTGGCACGAGCCGTTACGCCTGGACAAGCGGCGCAACGTTCAAGAAGATGAAATCGACACCGTGGCCAACGCCCTGGATGACATGCGCCGGGCGATCCTCGTTGATATCGACCGCCGGGAAACCGACCGCCTGGCCTTGCAGGACAATCGCGATGAATTGCTGCGCAGGGTCGAGCGGCGCACCGCCAGCTTGATGCGCGCCAAGGACGAAGCCGAAGCGGCCAACCAGGCCAAGTCGCGGTTTCTGGCGACCATGAGTCACGAGCTGCGCACGCCGCTCAACGGCATTCTCGGCATGGCCGAGTTGTTGCGCGGCGCCAGCTTGAACCAGCAGGACAGCAAGCGCCTGGATGCCTTGCACAAGGCCGGTGAGGGCTTGCTGGCCATCCTTAATGAAGTGCTGTATTTCGCCAAGCTGGAGGAGGGCGCGAGCCTGCCAGAACCGGTGGACTTCTCGATTCGCCAATTGCTCGACGAAGTGCTGACCTTAGTGGAACCCAAGGCGCTGAACAACGACACGATTCTCAATTGCCGGGTCGATCAGCGGGTGGCCGAACAACACCACGGCGCGGAACAATTTTTGCGGCAGGTCTTGAGCAACCTGTTGGCCAATGCGATCAAGTTCACCGAAGGTGGCAAGGTCGGCGTGGAAGTGGTGTTGCTCGCTCAGGCTGAAGGGCAGAGAGGGCAGTACTTGCGGGTGAGTGTCACCGATGACGGCATCGGCATTGCCCCGGCGATGCAGGCGAAGATTTTCGAGCGCTTCACCCAGGCCAGCGAGGAAGTGGCGCAGCGCTTTGGTGGCACCGGGTTGGGGTTGGCGATCTGTAAACATCTGGTGGAGCACATGGGCGGTTGCATCGGTGTCAGCAGCGAAGTCGGGCGCGGCAGTTGTTTCTGGTTCGAACTGCCCCTGCAGCCGGCCAACGATGTCATCAATGTAGCGCCGCTTCCCGAGGTGGGCCCGGCACTGGACATTCTGGTGGTCGAGGATGTGGCGCTTAACCGTGAAGTGGCCGAGGGGCTGCTGCTACGGGATGGGCATCAGGTGTGGCTGGCCATCGATGCTCAACAGGCGTTGTTGCAGTGTACGGCACGGACTTTCGATCTGATTCTGCTGGATGTGCATCTGCCGGGGATGAGCGGTGTCGAGCTGTGCTCACAGATCCGTAGCACCGACGGGCCAAATTGCCAGACCCGCATTTTCGCCCTGACCGCCAGCGTACAACCGGCGTTGGTACGCGGTTACCTGGACGCCGGCATGGACGGCATTCTGGCCAAGCCGCTGAAGCTGGACAGCCTGCGCCAGGTGCTGGCGGGGAAGACGATTGTCAAAAAACCCTTGGTGGCTGGCGGGACGATGGACTGGGCGTTGCTGCAAACCCATCGCACCTTGCTCGGTGAGCAAAAGGTGCAGGGCCTGCTGGCATTGCTGCACGACTCGATCCTTCAGCACCGAGATGCGCTGGACGAAGCAATCGAGGCCGACGATTGCACAGAGGTAGCGCAACTGGCGCATCGCCTGGCCGGTAGCAGCGATTCATTGGGTTTTCGTGGATTGGCCGAGGTATTGCGAAGGCTGGAAACAGCGGCGCTGGGCAACGACGAACCGGCGATCCGTGAGCTGGCGCCGACCGTTCAAGCGCAAATACAACGGGCGCAGCAAACCCTGGAAGATCTGTTGCAGCACAGATGAACAAGCCGCTCTTACAATATCGTTACGACTTTCTACAACTTCGATCTTTACGTACAACGCGACCTTACATGGCGTTCCAATAATCGACGCAGCCGCCGCAGCGCGGTCTTCGAAGCTTCTTGGAGACAATAATAATGAATTGCCGTAAAGCTGATCCTTCCCCGCGCCATGATCTCCTGTCATGCGTCGCACACCTCACTGACTGCTGAGGTGCCGACATGAACGAAAGCACTGATCGCAAAGGCATCCATCTGACCCGAGCCCTGAAAAGCCGGCACATTTTCATGCTGTCTCTGGGCGGCGTGATCGGCACCGGTCTGTTCATGGGCTCCGGGGTGATCATCAACCAGGGCGGTCCGATGGGGGCGATTCTGGCGTACCTCGTCGCCGGTTTCCTGATGTACCTGGTGATGGTCTGCCTGGGCGAACTGTCGGTACACATGCCGGTATCCGGTTCGTTCCAGACCCACGCCACCCAATACATCGGCCCGGCTACCGGGTTCATGATCGGCTGGGTGTACTGGATGAGCTGGGCTACCACAGTCGGCCTGGAATTCACCGCAGCCGGGATGCTCATGACCCGCTGGTTCCCGGCGGTGCCGATCTGGTATTGGTCGGCGCTGTTCGTTGTGGTGCTGTTCGGCATCAACGCCATGGCCACCCGCGCTTTCGGTGAAGCCGAATACTGGTTCTCGG
>Ga0163162_10003296_pt1 | contig 15448 bp, 10 predicted proteins | sample S55metaG_FD_115310 | JGI IMG/M metagenome (GOLD analysis project Ga0163162, IMG submission 115310) | Switchgrass rhizosphere microbial communities from Kellogg Biological Station, Michigan, USA - S5-5 metaG | ecosystem: Host-associated > Plants > Roots > Rhizosphere > Soil | place: USA...
GTGGCCCGCTACACGGCGATTTCCACCCTGGAGGCCAGCCTTGACGTGGCCTCGATGGCCGAAACCTCCACCAAGGTATTCATCCTGGAAGTGATGGGCCGGCACGCTGGCTGGATCGCCGCGGCCGCGGGCCTGGCCGGCGAAGGTGGTGATGCCCCGCCGCACATCATCCTGTTCCCCGAGCGCACCTTCAACGAAGCCGAATTCCTGGCCAAGGTGAAGGCCACGGTGAAGCGCGTGGGGTATTGCACGGTGGTGGCCTCCGAAGGCCTGCTGGCGCCGGACGGCAAGTTCCTGGCCGAGGCTGGTGGCCGCGATGCCTTCGGCCACGCGCAGCTGGGCGGCCTGGCGCCGGTGATCGCGGGGCTCATCCGCGACAAGCTCGGGTACAAGTTCCATTGGGCGGTGCCTGACTACCTGCAGCGCTCGGCCCGCCATGCGGCTTCGAAGGTGGACGTGGAACAGGCCTATGCCGTGGGCAAGGCTGCCGTGGAGTACGCCGCCAAGGGCATGAACGCGGTGATGCCGGTGATCGTTCGCACGTCCGATGCGCCCTATCGCTGGAAGGTGGAGCCGGCGGAACTGTCGAAGATCGCCAACCGTGAGAAGAAGATGCCGGCCTCGTTCATCACGAAGGATGGTTATGGCATCACCGCCGCGGCCCGGCGTTATCTTGCGCCGCTGATCCAGGGCGAGGCGCCACCGCCTTATGGCAGGAACGGTTTGCCGGCCTATGCCACCCTGAAGAACGTGGCCGTGAAGAAGAAGCTCCAAACCTTCGGCTAGATTTTCACCGTCGCTTGATCATGTCGCCGGACACACTCCGGCGGCATGACACGCAAACCCGAACCCTCCCCTTTGGTGGCGGCCATCACCGCCGAACAGCAGCACGCACGCGATGCGGGGCTGGTGTACGTGTGCGACACCGACAAGGGAATTACCCGCTGCCGCAAAGGCAAGGGGTTCACTTATCTTGGCATCGACGGCAAGACCGTGCGCGATGCCGAGGTCCTGGACCGCATCCGTATGCTGGCCGTTCCACCGGCTTATACCCAGGTGTGGATCTGCAAGAGCGAACGCGGCCACCTGCAGGCGACCGGCCGCGATGCGCGACGGCGCAAGCAGTACCGCTACCACGCCAAATGGCGCGACGAGCGCGACCGCGGCAAGTTCGAACGGGTGGTGGAATTCGCCCAGCAGCTGCCGGCCATGCGGCGGCGATTGAAGCGCGACCTGGCGCTGCCCGGCCTGCCGCGCGAGAAAGTGCTGGCGCTGATCGTAAGCCTGCTTGAGGAAACGCTCATCCGCGTGGGCAACGACGAGTACGCGAAGGAGAACAACTCTTTCGGCCTTACCACCTTGCGCTCGCGGCATATCAAGGCCCTGCCCGGCCGCCTTCTTTTCAGCTTCCGTGGCAAGAGTGGCAAGGAGCACGAGGTGGAGCTGACGACAAGCGCCTGGTGAAGGCCGTGCGCCAGGTGCAGGACCTTCCCGGCCAGCGCGTGTTCCAGTACCTCGATGACGAAGGCACCCGCCAGCCGGTGGATTCGGGGATGGTGAACGACTACCTGCGCGAGATCACCGGCGGGGAATTCACCGCCAAGGATTTCCGCACCTGGGGAGGCACCACCCAGGCGGTGGCGGTGCTGGCGCGCACCCCGCTGCCGGAATCCGGAGGCGAACGGGCGATCCGCGTCACCTTGAAGGAGGCCGTGCAGGAAGTGGCCGATACCCTGGGCAATACGCCAACGGTGTGCCGCAAGTCGTATATCCACCCCGAGATCTTTGAAGGTTGGCGCGACGGGACGCTGCACAAGGCGGTGCCACCGGAAACCGGCCGCCATCCGCGCCAGCTGGAGCTGAAAACCCAGGCTTTTTTGAAACGCCGGCTGCGGCGTCGCTAAGGGTGAGACGGCTGCGGGTACCATAGCCGCATGACCGACATTCTTCTTATCGCCCTGCTGGTGGCCGTGCTGGCCTGTCTGTTGCTGTTGGTCATCCTGCTCGTGCGCAAGCCGCGCGATGATGGCGACGCCGGCAAGCTCGATGCGCTGCTGGCTGGCAACCGCCAGCTCGAAGCCGCCTTGCGCGAGGAACAGCGCGCTGGCCGCGCGGAGCTGGGTGCCCGCGTGGACCAGCTCACCGAGCGTACCGACCGCGGCATGCAGGCCCTTCGCGAAGGCCTTGGCGAGGACGCCCGCAAAGCCCGCGAGGAAGGCTCGGCCACCCTGCGCCAGTTCGGCGGCCTGCTGGAGCAGCGCCTGGGCGCGCTCGCCACTGAAAACGAAAAGCGCCTGGGCGAAGTACGCCAGGTGCTGGAGTCGAAGCTCAAATCCATCCAGGACGACAACGCGGCCAAGCTGGAGCAGATGCGCCAGACGGTGGATGAGAAACTCCACGCCACGCTGGAAACGCGTTTGGGCGAATCCTTCCGGCTCGTGTCCGAGCGCCTTGAAGCGGTGCAACGGGGCCTGGGCGAGATGCAGACGCTGGCCGCCGGCGTTGGCGACCTGAAGCGTGTGCTGACCAACGTCAAGACTCGCGGCACCTTCGGCGAAGTGCAGCTGGGTTCGCTGCTGGAACAGATCCTGGTGGCCGAGCAGTACGCCGCCAACGTGGCGACGATTCCCGGTTCTTCCGAGCGCGTGGAATATGCCATCCGCCTGCCCGGCACCGACGAGGGCGTGCCGGTGTGGTTGCCGATCGACGCGAAATTCCCGGTCGAGGACTACCAGCGCCTGCTCGAAGCCCAGGATGCCGCCGATGTCGAGGCCGCACTCGCCGCCGGCCGTGCGCTGGAAGTGCGCGTGCGTGAGGAAGCCAAGCGCATCCACGGCAAGTACGTGGGGCCGCCGCACACCACCGACTTCGCCATCCTGTTCCTGCCTACGGAAGGCTTGTATGCGGAAGTGATCCGCCGGCCGGGCCTATCGGACCTGCTGCAGCGGGAATACCGCGTCACGGTAGCTGGCCCCACCACCCTCACCGCCTTGCTGAATAGCCTGCAGATGGGCTTCCGCACGCTCGCCATCGAAAAACGCTCCAGTGAGGTCTGGCACGTGCTGGCCGCGGTGAAGACCGAGTTCGGCAAGTTCGGCACGGTGCTTGAGAAAACCCGCAAGCAACTGGACACCGTGCGCAACAGCATCGACAACGCCGGCGTCCGCACCCGCGCCATCGAGAAGCGCCTGCGCGAAGTGCAGTCCCTCGGCAGCGAGGCCTCCGGCGACGTCCTGAAGATCGCCCTTGAGCCCGCCGAACCCGACGATGACCTCGAAGACGACCTCCCCACCTCCGACTAGCCCTCCGGGTGTGGAGGGGGTCAGAGTCATGACTCTGACCCCGTTTCGCTGACCCAGCGCGGAGGCAGCGCTACAATGGCTGCTTTCGCCGGCGGCAACTGATAACCCATGACCGAGCCAAAGAAACCCGACGTCACCCGTGAACAGGCCGAGGATGCCGTGCGCGTCCTGCTGCGCTGGGCGGGCGAGGATCCCACCCGCGAGGGCCTGCTCGACACGCCCAAACGCGTGGTCAAGGCGTATCGCGACTGGTTCGCGGGCTATGCACAGGATCCGGCCGACTACCTGGCGCGCACCTTCGAGGAAGTCGGCGGCTACGACGAGATGATCGTGCTGCGCGATATCGAGTTCGAAAGCCATTGCGAGCATCACATGGCGCCGATCATCGGCCGCGCCCACGTGGGCTATGTCCCCACCGATCGCGTGGTGGGCATCAGCAAACTGGCGCGCGTGGTCGATGGCTTCGCCCGCCGCTTCCAGGTGCAGGAAAAACTCACTGCGCAGATTGCCCAGTGCATCGACCAGACCCTGCAACCGCGTGGCGTTGGCGTGGTGATCGATGCGTCGCACGAATGCATGACTACCCGTGGCGTCCACAAGCGTGGCGTGTCGATGGTGACCAGCCAGATGCTCGGCAGCTTCCGCGAGGATCCGCGCACCCGTGCCGAGTTCCTGCGCTTCGTTGGCGTCGACCGGCGCTGATGCCAAGTCGCGACGCGGTGGTGGTTGGGGGTCAGAGTCATGACTCTGACCCCGGCTCGCGGCGCCGCGTGATTGTCACCGCCTTGCTCTTTGCGTCAGGCTTCCTGCCCTCGCCTGCGCAAGCCCAGTCCACCCCGGCCGAGTACCTGCGCCAGTTCGATACCAACGGCGATGGCAAGGTGAGCCTGGACGAGTACCTTACTTATATGACCGCCGGTTTTCGCCACATGGATACCAATGGCGATGGCGTGCTCGATGCGTCCGAACTTCCCGGCCAGCACGGCAAGCCGCTACGTCTGGAAGACGTGCGCCGGAACTACGAAGCCCAGTTCCACCGGCTGGACAAGAACCACGATGGCTACCTGAGCGCCAGGGAGCTGGCCCAGCCACCGCAATAGTGGTCAGGTATCAACGGTAACCCATTGAAATAGCGGCCCGCAGCGGCCATCTCGGGCGAACGGCTAAACTATGCCCATTCCCCATTCTTTTCCGGACCCCTCATGAGCCTCGACTCCGCCACCCGCGAACGCATCGAAACCCTGCTGAACGAGCACCGCGTGGTGCTGTTCATGAAGGGCAACCGCAGCCAGCCGATGTGTGGCTTCTCGGCCTCGGCCACCAACGTGCTGAACGAGTTGCTGCTCGACTACCACACGGTGGACGTGCTGCAGGATGCGGAGATCCGCGAGGGCATCAAGACCTACGGCCAGTGGCCCACCATCCCGCAGCTCTATGTGGAAGGCGAGCTGGTCGGTGGCGCGGACATCATCCGCCAGATGTACGGCAGCGGTGAACTGCACGCTCTGTTTGGCGCCACCCCGCCCGACCGCACGCCGCCGGAAATCACCATCACCGAGAAGGCTGCCGAGGCCATCCGCGCCGGCATGGCCGACGCCCAGGGCGTGGTACTGCATCTGGAGATCGGTCCGGATCATGGCGCCGGCTTCCAGCTGGCACCGGCTCAGGACCACGACATCGTGGTCCATGCCAGCGGCATCGAAGTGCACTTCGACCCGGGCAGCGCGCAGCGCGCCAAGGGCATCGTGATCGATTGGGTAAGCACGGTGCAGGGCGAAGGCCTGAGCCTGAAATTTCCCGGCGCCAACGAAGTGAAGTCGATGACCGTGCAGGAACTGGCCAAGCGCCTTGCCGAAGGCTCCGTCATCCTGATCGACGTTCGTCCGGCCAACGGCCGCGCCGCCGCCGCACCGCTTGCCAATGCCCGCATCCTGGAAGAAGAAGGCTACGAAGCCCTGGGCCGCCTGCCCAAGGACACCGTGCTCGCCTTCATCTGCCATCACGGCAACTCCAGCATGGCCGCTGCCAACCACTTCGCCGCGCACGGTTTCAGCAACGTGTTCAACGTGGCCGGCGGCATGGATGCGTGGTCGCAGGAAGTGGATTCGAGCGTTCCGCGTTACTGATCCATGGGGGTCAGAGTAATTACTCTGACCCCTTACCATGTTCCCTTACCGGGAATTTGAGCTTCCTTCCATATTCCCCGCTGCAGGATTCCCCTAGCGTGATGTGTCGGGCCCGGCGTAGCCGTGCCAGTGAACACCACCAGGGAAGACAACAGCATGCAATCCAGGAAGCTCCTGGCCGCCGCCATCGCGGCCGCCTTCTTCGCGCCGGCGTTCGCGGCCGATAACGAACCCAAGACGCTGGAAACGGTCACCGTTACCGGCTCGTTGATTCCGCGAGCCGTGGTGGAAACCGCCACGCCGACCATCGAGATCACCGCCGCCGATATCCAGAAGCAGGGCTTCAAGACCGTGGCCGATGCACTGCGCGCCTCGCCGCTGGCGTCCGGCGCCGTGCAGAACGCGCAATCCAGCGCCTCCTTCACCCAGGGCGCGCAGTCGATCAGCCTGTTCGGACTGGATCCGGGCTTCACCAAGATCCTGGTCGATGGCCATCCGCTGGCCAACTACCCGCTGCTCTATAACGGCCAGAGCAACTTCGTAGACATCTCCACCATCCCCACCTCGATCGTCGAGCGCATCGATATCGTGCCGGGCAACCAGTCGGCCGTGTACGGCTCGGACGCCATTGCCGGCGTGGTGAATATCATCCTGAAGAAGAACGTCGAGGGCTTCGACGTCAACTTTCGTGGCGGCGGCTATACCGATGGCGGTGGCGGCAACCAGCGCGTGCAGCTGACCGGTGGCCACAGCACCGATCGCTCGAAAACCGTCTTCAGCGTGGAGCTGGGCAACCAGGCGCCGATCTACGGCGCGGACCGCAAGCTCACCCGCTCGACCGCATCCGATCCCTCGCGCAACGGCGCGGACCCGATCGCCTCGCGGAACTTCCTCCGCCTGGCCTACGACGCCAACGGCCGAGGCTCGTACGTGGACCCGGGTGCCGAGGCATGCGAGAACGTCTCCTCGCTGTTCAACAACAGCACGTACTACGCCTATCGCCCGGGCTTGGGTTACTACTGCGGCAGCCAGGATGTCGGCCAGGCAACGCTTATGAACAAGAAGCGCTCGGCCACGGGTTACGTGTCGAGTTCGTTCAAGGTGAACGACCACCTGGAGCTGTACGGCAGCGGCCTGTATGGATCTTCCACCAATACATCAATCGCCGGTTCCAACTACACCTTCTGGAGCGCCAACAACGGGGGCCGCTTCATCGACCAGGCCACCGGCCAGCAGACGATCGCCCAGCACGCCCTGTCGCCGGAAGAAACCGGTGGCTACGACCGTATCGGCAACCGCAACATCGGACAGCAGTACCAGGTGATCGCTGGCGCCCGTGGCAAGCTGGGCGATTCGGCGTGGGACTACGATGCCTACTACAACCGCTCGGCGTACTCGCTGACCAACAAGCAGAACCGTCCGCTCGCCGGCCCGATCGATGCGCTGTTCGAAAAGCAGTTCATGGGTCCTAAACTGGGTAACGACGCCGCCACCGGCCTGCCGATCTACGCGCCGAACTGGGCGAACTTCTACCAGGCGGTCACGCCCGAGCAGTACATCGCCACCCTCGGCCAGATCAACTCGGTGTCGCAAACCTGGACACAGGACCTCAACGTCCAGCTCACCAACACATCGCTGGCCGCGCTGCCGGCCGGCGATATCGGTCTTGCCATCGTCGGCCAGGCCGGCAACGAGCACTGGAGCAACCGCACGGACCTGGCCGTGGTCAACCGCGACTACTGGGGCCTTTCAGGCACCCAGGGCCACGGCAAGCGCCAGCACTATGCCCTGGCCGGCGAGTTGAGCGTGCCGATCACCGCGGAACTGCTGGCCAGTGCCGCCGTGCGCTACGACCGCTACCAGTGGACGGGCAACGCCATCGGTCGACCCACCTACAAGCTGGCATTCGAATACCGCCCGATCGACACCCTGCTGCTGCGCGCCAACTACGCCACGGCGTTCCGCGCACCCGACATGGGTTACCTGTTTGCCGGCGATAGCGGCTATTTCATCGGCGCACCGGATTTCTACGGCTGCGAGACCTTCTATCCGGGCGAAGCACTGCGAGACTGTCCGGCGTATAACCAGTCCACCCGCGGTGTCCGTGCAGGAAACCCGGACCTGAAACCCATCACGGCCAAGTCGTATGGCGTAGGCGCGGTGTGGTCGCCCACGCAGGACTTCAACCTGAGCCTGGACTACCTTTCCATCCGCATTGCGAACAAGGTGGAAGACCTGAGCATCACCACCCTGTTCCGCAACGAGGCCGACTGCCGCACCGGGCGCCAGGATGCCGGCTCCGCCACCTGCCAGGACGCTCTGTCGCGTATCAGCCGTGACGCCACCGGCGCCGTCACCAACATCCGCAGCGGCCCGATCAACTCGTCCAACGAAAGGGTGGACGCACTCACCGCGGGCGCGAACTACCGGATCGACATGGGCAACGCCGGCAACCTCAGGCTGGGCGCGTCGTACAGCAACACGCTCAAGCACACGCTCCAACAGTACGCTGGCGAACCCACGATCGACCTGCTGCGCGCACCGCAGTACTCCACCGACTTCAAGACCATCACTACCGCTTCGGTGGGCTGGGATCGGGGCGACTGGTCGGCCACGCTCTTCGGCAACCGCCGCGGCCGCACGCCGAACTACCTGGCGCAGGTGAACAACAGCTATGCCGTGCCGGGCGCCGGCCGCCTGGGTTCGTGGACCACGTTCAACCTGAACATCGGTTACCAGCTACCCGACGACGCCAGCTTGAGCCTGGTGTTGAACAACCTGCGCAACACCAAGCCACCGATGGATCGGTCGTACTACACGTTGCCGTATTTCAATGTGGGGAATTACGACGTCTACGGTCGATCGGTATTCGTCGAGTTCAATTGGCATTTTGGCGGCAAGAAATAATCGCAATATAAAACGGTAATGTTTTGTCCAGGGGCGCCGTTTGGCGCCCCTATTTTTTGCGGATTTCGTAGTGTTTCGCGATTGTGAAGATGTCGTCATGTAGATGAAAAGAAATGAAAGGAACAAGAAAGAAGACCAGTGGAAGGTTGCTAATTGGAATTTAACAAGCAGCCTTGGCTTTTCTTAACGCCAAAGCCCGCAACGAAGGGGAGCACTCGTTGCTGGTGATAGTTCGATTGCATGGATGCGTTTGCCACTACTTGTCCGGAGATGCACATGTCCTTGGGGAATAACCACAGCAGCCGTCGCGCTATAGCGCGGCGCTCACTTACGATCGCCGTTATCACGGCGCTCTCGCTGGGCGCCACGGCGCCTGTATTCGCACAGGCCACCACGGGTTCGATCTATGGTGACGCGCCGGCTGGCACCAACGAAACGGTGACGCTGACCAACTCGTCCGGTCTTAGCCGCACGATCACCGTGGGCGCCGATGGCCGCTTCGCCGCCAGTTCGCTGCCGCTGGGTACCTATACGGTGTCCCTGTTGCGTGACGGTGCCACGGTCGACACCCGCAACAACATCACGCTGTCCGCCGGTGGCGCCACCCAGGTGTCCTTCAATGCCGCCTCCGGTGCCAACGCCGCTGGTGCGACGGAACTGGGCGCCATGCAGGTCACCGCCAATGCCTTGCCCGCGATCGACGTGAGCCAGGTGGATTCCCGCACCACCATCACCTCGCAGCAGCTGGCCAAACTGCCGCTGCAGCGTAGCGCCGAGGCGATCGCCACCTTGGCCCCGGGCGTGAACTCCGGCACGTCCCTCCTCACCGGTGAAGGTGGCCAGATCCTGAACTCGTTCGGTGGCTCGTCCATCGCCGAGAACGCGTATTACATCAACGGCTTCAACACCACCGACCCGCTGCGCAACTTCGGCGGCCTGACGCTGCCATACGGCGCCATCGACCAGGAGCAGGTGCTGACCGGCGGCTACGGTGCGCAGTACGGCCGTTCCGACGGCGGCGTGATCAGCCAGGTCGGCAAGCGCGGCACCAACGAGTGGCACTTCGGTGCACAGGTGCTGTTTACACCCAAGGCTCTCGAGTCGGACCCGAAGAACATCTACTACCCGGTGGGCCCGCAGTACGCTTCGGCTGACGACGGCGGCCGCCAGGGCCAGCTGTACCGCTACCGCAACAACAACAAGGACACCACCGAGACGGTGGACGGCTACTTCGGCGGCCCGCTGATCAAGGACAAGCTGTTCATCTTCGGCGCAGTCGAAGCCGAACGCCGCGTCGATGGCCGCAACACCGGCTCGTCCGACACCGGCCTTGACCAGACCTATAGCTACACCGACCCGAAGTGGTACGCGAAGCTGGACTGGAACATCACCGACAACAACATCCTGGAATTCACCGGCGCGTCGCAGAAGACTGAGTACGACCCGCAGGCATACACCTATTCCTACCCGGTGGGCAGTCCGAAGGGCGAGCGTGACCAGTACATCGGCAAGGGCATCGCCACCAAGCAGGGCGCCGACGTCGGCATCCTGAAGTACACCGGCTACGTCACCGACGACATCACCATCGATGCCCTGTACGGCAAGATGAAGCAGACGGACGTCACCACCATCGCCCCGGGCGCCGCCAACCTGATCATCGGCGCGGCCAACCAGAATCCTGCCTTCACCGGCGGCAATTCGATCACTGGCACGTCGGTGGCCACGAGCACCGTGGACAACCCCAACATCGTCGACAAGACGCGTAATGCCCGCTTCGATATCAACTGGAAGGTCGGCTCGCACTCGATCACGGCCGGTATGGACAACATGGACATCCAGTCCCTCAATGCCGGTTCGGAATATCCGGGTGGTTATGCCTGGAGCTACGGCAACGGTGACCCGAACACGCCGATCAGCACCCAGGCCGGCGAAGGCGTCGGCGCTCCGGGTGGCGATGGTTACTACGTTTCCAAGACGGTGTTCCAGACCTTCGCCCCGTCGGTGCGCGTGAAGCAGCGTGCGCAGTTCATCCAGGACGAATGGCAGGTGACCGATCGCGTGCTGCTGTCGATCGGTTTGCGCAACGACCAGTTCACCAATTACAACCCGGATGGCGCGGCTTACATCCGCCTGACCCGCCCGAACCTGTCGCCCCGCCTGGGTGCCAGCTGGGACGTGTTCGGCGACTCCAGCATGAAGGTGTATGCCAATGCTGGCCGCTACTACCTGGATGAGCCCTCCAACGTTGCCGTCCGCGGCGCCGCGGGTTCGGTGTTCACCAACCAGTACTTCACCTACACCGGTATCGATCCGACCACCGGCGCTCCCACGGGGCTGACCCAGATCCCGCAGGACCGCTACCCGGGCGTGTCGGCCAACCTCGAGTTCGGCACCCCGCCCGACCCGAAGCAGGTGACCAGCAAGAACGTGCAGGCCGAATACCAGGACGAGTACATCGCCGGTATCGACAAGTCGTTCGACATGTTCGGCGACAAGTGGACGGCCGGTGCCAAGGGCGTGTGGCGCAAGCTGCGTAACGACCTTGACGACGTGTGCGATACCGCCGTGTTCGGCGCTGCGGGCGTTGCCCAAGGCTTCGACGAAACCGCGGCCGAAGGCCAGGGTTGCTACATCATGAACCCGGGCAAGAACTCCACGTTCAACGTTCCGCGCGGCGATGGCACCTACGGCACGATGACCGTGCCCTGGTCCGCCTTCAACATGCCGGACCTGAAGCGCAAGTACGCTGCCCTGAACATGTACCTGGAGCATCCGTACGACGGCAAGTGGTACGGTCGCCTGGACTACACCTGGTCGCACAGCTTCGGTAACACGGAAGGCTCGGTGCGTTCGGATATTGGCCAGAACGACGTGTCGCAGACGGAAGACTGGGACAACCAGGGCGTGATGCAGTATTCCAATGGTGACCAGGCCAATGACCGCCGCCACCAGATCAAGGCGATCGGTTACTACCAGATCACCCCGGAATGGCTGGTCGGCGCGACCATGCAGGTCCTCTCGGGCACGCCCAAGACCTGCCTGGGCTTCCTCGGACCTCAACAGGACGACCCGTACAACTACGGCGTGGCTTACCACTACTGCGGACCGGAAGGTACGCCGGCACCTCCTGGCAAGACGGGCCGTACCCCGTGGACGGAGATCTTCAGCCTGAACGCGGAGTACCGCCCGGCCTTCGCCGATCACAAGCTGGCGTTCAACGTGCTGGTCTACAACCTGTTCAACCAGCAGCGTCCGACCCAGTTCGACAACACGTCGGAGTCCGGTGCATTCACCACCTCGCCGAACTTCTTCCTGCCGTTGTCCTACGAGACCCCGCGCTACGTACAGTTCGGTGTCACCTACGACTTCTAAGCTTCATAGCCATAACTAGAAACAGCGGCGGCCTTTCCCGGGGCCGCCGCGAAAAGCATCCCCAGACTCATGCCGAGGCCAAAATGGTCTCGGCTTTTTTTTGCCCCGAGATCCTGCTCCGGATTCTTGCGCCGACATCGCAAGTGCAATTTCTTGCGCGTAAGAATTATTCCTAGAAACCGCAAATTCCTTTCTGAGGAAACCTTCATGAAAGGGACGGAAAGCGAAGGTTAGCTTCATGCGGAATTAACGTTCCGTAAGGCTTTGCTCCGGTATTCCGGAGCCCGTGCGACGACTGGGGAGGTTTGTCGCCGGTGACTGCAGAACCGCATGGACGCTTTGCCGAACTTTTCTGGGGAAAAAAAAGATGACCACTCTCAACGTGCGCATCGCCCGCAGGGCGATCGCGACGTCTATTGCCTTGGGCCTGGCCCTTGGCGCCGGCGGTGCCGCCTTTGCGCAGAGCAACTCGTCGGGCTCGATCTTCGGCCAGACCGAAGCGCCCAACGCCGTGATCCATATCGAGAACACCGATACTGGCCTTGTCCGCGACATCACGCCGGACAAGGATGGCCGCTACCGTGTCGCCTCGTTGCCGATCGGCACGTACAAGGTGAGCCTTGTCAGCAATGGGACCACCCTCGACACCCGCAACAACGTGGCCGTGACCCTTGGCGGTGGTGTCAACGTTTCGTTCAACAATGCCACACCCTCGGCCGCCAATGCACAGAATCTCGGCGCAGTGACCGTGGTGGGCAATGCCTTGCCTGCGATCGACGTGTCCTCGGTGGACTCGCGCACGGTGTTGACTTCCGAGCAGCTGCAGAAGCTGCCCGTGCAGCGCAACATCACCGCTACGTCCCTGCTGGCGCCCGGTACTGTCGCCGCTGATGCGCGCTACGGCAACGTCGCTTCGTTCGGTGGTTCATCCGCTTCGGAAAACCAGTACTACATCAACGGTTTTGCCGTCACCAATTCGCTTACCGGCGTGGGTTCCATCACCCTGCCTTTCGATGCGATCGATCAGCAGCAGGTGCTCACCGGCGGCTATGGTCCGGAATTTGGCCGCTCCACCGGCGGCGTGGTGAACATCATCACCAAGCGCGGCGGTAATACCTGGCAGGGCAGCGTCGGCGTCTACTGGTCGCCCAGCTCGCTTGAGCAGTCGCCCAAGTCGATCTACCACCCGTCCTGTGCCCCGGGACTCAGCAATGCCTGCGGCACGATCTATCAGTACCGCGGCGACAATACCCAGTCGCAGCTGCAGTATTCGGCCGAAATCGGCGGCCCGCTGATCAAGGACAAACTGTTCGTCTACGCCGCAGGCGACTTCGTCCACGGCACCGGCCAGACCATTGCGTCCACGGCCACAGCGCAGGAAACCACTTACACCACGCGTGCCGCACGCTGGTTGGGCAAGATCGACTGGAACATCACCAACGATCACATCATCGAACTGACGGGCATCGGCGACAACGAGCAGGAAAACGACTCGTTGATGAACTACAGCTATGCCCAGGGTTCCACCACCACTTATAAGGGCAACGCCTACACCAAGAACTACAACGGTGTCGGCACCAACGCTACCCCGGGCGGCACCGTCTACATCGCCAAGTACACCGGTTACATCACCGACGACTTCACGATCAATGCCTTGTACGGCAAGACGCATTCGGACCACACCCAGGACGTCACCAGCGCCGCCAGCGACAACTGCGGCCTGATCACTGACAACCGAGCCGCCCACCAGGCCAATCCGCAGACCGGCTGCAACATCGTCAACTCCGTGCTGTCCCCGGGCGCCAACGACAAGACCAGTGGCTGGCGTATCGACCTGGAATACAAGCTCGGCAGCCACGACATCACCGGCGGCGTGGACAACTACAACATCCGCGACTTCTCCGGCCTGGTCGATCCGCCGGCAGGTGAAGCCCAGTACTACGACAACGACGGCGGCCCGGGCTCCTATCCAGGTCATTCCGATGTGACGTTCCCGGCGGGCACCACCGAGTACGTGGACCTTCGTTATTTCGCTGCCACCGCTCACGTGAAGGTGACCCAGCAGGCCCAGTACCTGCAGGATCGCTGGCAGGTGACTGATCGCGTCCTGGCCTCGATCGGCCTGCGCAATGAGCAGTTCGACAACTACAACGGCAGCGGCGTGGTCTACGCCAAGCAGCGACATCAGCTGGCTCCGCGCCTGGGCGCTACCTGGGACGTCTTCGGTGACTCCACGCTGAAGATCTATGGCAATGCCGGTCGCTACCACCTGGCGATCCCTGCCAACGTGGCCATCCGCGGTGCCTCGGCCTCGACCTACACCACGCAGCTGGCTACCTTCACCGGCATCGATCCGGTCACTGGCATGCCCGAAGGCGTGACCAAGTACGGTGCGACCCAGTTCGAGAACGGCGCCAACGGTGTGGCCCCCGATCCGAAGCTGATCGCCGCCCGCAACTTGAAGGCCTACTACCAGGACGAGTACATCCTGGGCGCGGACAAGCAGCTGGCCGACAATTGGACCACCGGCGTGAAGCTCACCTACCGCAAGCTTCGCAGCATCATCGACGATACGTGCGACAGCCGTCCGTTCGAGGCTTATGCGCTGGCCCACAACATTCCGCTGACCAACCCGGCGTACCTGTACGATCCGGCGAACCCCGGCGCGCCCTGCTTCCTCTCCAACCCAGGTAGCTCCAACACCTACACGGTGGATACCACGGGCAACGGCACGTACCAGACGTTCGACCTCAGCAAGAAGGACCTGGGCTTCCCGAACCTCAAGCGCAAGTACGTGGCTGCTGACTTCTACCTGCAGCACGACTTCGCCGACGGTTGGTATGGCAAGCTGGAATACGTGTACTCGCACAGCTTCGGCAACTCCGAAGGCCAGCTGGATTCGGACATCGGTCAGCAGGACGTGTCCACCACCGAGTCGTGGGACTTCCCGGAAATCATGCTGGGCACGAACGGCTCGCTGCCGAACGACCGCCGCCATGTGCTCAAGGGCTATGGCTTCTACCAGCTCACGCCTGAGTGGCTGGTTGGCGCGAACCTCAACATCGCCTCGGGTGAGCCGAAGAGCTGCATGGGCCTGTACCCTGCAGATCCGTATGGCTATGGCCACAACTACTTCTACTGCGGTGGCCAGGTGGTTCCCCGTGGTTCGCGGGGTCGCCTGCCGTACACCGAGACGCTCAACCTCAATGCTTCGTATGCACCGGAGATCTTTGCGCACAAGCTGACCTTCAGCTTTGACGTGTTCAACGTGTTCGGCCAGCAGCGTGCGACATCGTTCTACGAGTACGGCGAGAAGTCTTCGCCGAACGCCGCCGGCACCGGTGGCGTGGTCGATCCGGACTACGGCCGCGTGATCAGCTACACCGCTCCGCGCAGCGCCCGCCTCGGCGTCCGCTACGACTTCTCGCTGTAAGCAACACGGCTAAACCATAACTAGAAAAACACGGCGGCTGTTCCCGCAGCCGCCGAAGAGCATCTCCCTAGACCAGGCCACCGTTACCCCAAGAACGGTGGCCTTTTTTTATGTCCTAAGTTTCTATGTCCTAGACATGAAATTACGATTTTCGTAGGAATTTTTCCTAGTTCCGCAGCATTTGACGTTTGTGAAAGCGAGTCGAAAGGTTCCGAGCCTCACCTTCTCCTCATGGGGTTTTAACGATTGCGCAGGCGGCAAACGCCTTCGCTACGAGGCTCGTGGGGAGACGACCCTCGCTTTTCTGA
>Ga0163162_10003297_pt1 | contig 15445 bp, 17 predicted proteins | sample S55metaG_FD_115310 | JGI IMG/M metagenome (GOLD analysis project Ga0163162, IMG submission 115310) | Switchgrass rhizosphere microbial communities from Kellogg Biological Station, Michigan, USA - S5-5 metaG | ecosystem: Host-associated > Plants > Roots > Rhizosphere > Soil | place: USA...
AGCGGCCGGCCGGATGACGATCCGGCCGGCCTACTTATAGAATTCGCTGCCCAAGATCTATCATCCGTGTGGCGTCAACACGACGCGGAAGCGCGCTTTACCTTCCAGCATGCGCGCATAGCCCTCCGCGGCACGCTCCAGCGGATATTTTTCGATCATCGGCCGAACATTCGCCATGACGGAAAATTTCAGCGTGTCCTCGGAATCGGCCGAGGTGCCGGAGGGCCAGCCGGAAATCGAGCGGCGGCCGGTGATCAGCAGCACCGGGGGTACCTGGATCGGCTCGGGAGAGGCTCCGAGCACCACGAGCTTGCCGTCGACTCCCAGCCGCACGAGATCATCAATGGCAGCGAGAAAAGCGGCGAGAGTTTTGCCTGAACCGGTAGGCGCGGCAATCAGCGTGTTGCGACCCTGCTTGATAGCCGGCCAGGCGTCTTGTTGCGGCGGAGTGGCGTCGGGAAACGTCTTCCCAAACCAGCGCGCTACCGCTGGATGAAAAATTTCGAGGTTCATAAGGGAAGCGGATTATAACCTGAGAGCAGGGAAATTGCACGCATGAAACAACGGCCTAACGCTGCAATTCAGGGAAGTTCTATCCACAGATTACGCAGATTAGAAGGAATGAGGTCAGTACCGCCTGCGGTAGCGGGTGGGTGCCTCCTCCCCTCACCGAACCACCCACCCGCTACCGCAGGCGGTACTGACCTCACTTCGGCGTAACGTCAGTAGCGCTTTACTCGAACTGTTTCTTGAACCCTTGGAACTGTTCGCGTAGTTTTTCAAATTCAGACTTGAGCGTTTCCACTTCGCTTTCGAGTTTTGAAACTCGATCAGACGAGGTCCCACGCGGCGTGGAAGCGGCGCGCTCTGTAACTTGGTTTTCAATCGCGACTTCTCCCGATAGCAGATGGGCGAAGCGGACTTCTTTTTGGCCGGGTTGGCGCGGCAGGCGTACCACCAGCGGGTCCGGTTCGCGCGTCATCAAGGCATTCAGGGTCGCGTCGACTTCTTCTAATCCCGAAAACTCATGCAGGCGAAAACCGCGGGTCGTCAATTCGCCAGTTGTCTGTGGCCCTCTGAGCAGCAGCACGCACATCACCGCCAGCTCGGCGGGGCTGAGGTGCAAGACTTCCGTCATCACGTGTTTGAATTTCGGCACGCGGCTGGTGCTGCCATAGAACACGTAGGTCAGATTCTTCTCGCGCAGAGTCTCGAGAGCCTGGGCCACTTCCTCTTCTGAATATGACGTGACTGGACTGCGGTTGTTTTTTTGGTTGCAGGCAAGCGTCAGTGAGTTGAGCGTTAACGGATAATACTCGGGTGTAGTCACCTGCTTTTCAACCAGCGTTCCGAGCACACGGACTTCGATGTCACTAAGTTCGGTTAACAACGATGTGTCTTCCCCATAATTAGCGAGCAAAACATTGTAAAGCAAACTGTTAGTTTGCGTTGGTTGGCAGCCGTTCAAGGTGAGAGCCAACCAACAAGCCCAAACTAACAGTTTTGTTTTAGGACGAGCCAATTACCAGTTTCTGAAATTTTGCATCTCTTCGAACTGACTAGTCGCGTACTTAGCTTGCATTGCGCAAGTTATTTACCGAATCTGGAGTCAATGAAGCACTTTGATTACAAGTTATCTTACCACCGAAACCTTCCTCACATTCAGCCACTCGGCGCGACTCTATTTGTCACATTTCGTCTGGCGGGATCGCTTCCTCAGGCCGTCGTTATGCAATGGCAAAAAAAAAGGCGTTGGCTCCGGCACCTTATCAAAACCAACCCTTCGCATTACGAACAAGTGAAAGACGATTTTGAACGAGCATGGTTTGCTAAGTTTGAAGAAATACTTGATGGTGCTAGCGTTGGTCCGGTCTGGTTAAGCGACGAACGAATTGCGCAAACAGTTGCTGAGAGTTTGCATTATAGGGATGGAAGGGTCTACAGACTCGACGCTTTTTCGATAATGGCCAATCATGTCCACACAGTTATCAAGCCGCTTTCCAAGATGGCAGAAGAAGCTGCGTGTCATGCCCTGTCATCTGTCATGCAGTCGCTAAAGGGTTACACCGCTTTCAAATGTAATCGACTCCTTGGTCGCGAAGGAGAATTCTGGGCGCATGAGAGCTACGATCATTGGATTCGCGACTATGACGAGTGGCAACGAATCGTCGCATACGTCCTAAACAATCCAGTCAAGGCTGGTAGCGTTGAGCACTGGCAGGACTGGAAATGGAACTATCGTCGCGTGTAAAGCAAACTGTTAGTTTGCGGTGGTTCGTTAGAGCTCAACATTAATGGCTGGCAACCACCGCAAACTAACAGTTTGCTTTACAGATCCTTCGCGCAGCGGAATCCCGAGACCATCCAGCGCTCGTGCGCGTGAAAAAAGTTTCGGTAAGTCGAGCGAATGTGAATCTGTGGCGTTGCGTATGAACCACCGCGCAGAACTTTCTGGTTAACGAACCATTTATCGTTGTACTCGTCAAACTCGGATTTGAAGCCGGGGTAGGGAACGTAATCCGAGGTGGTCCATTCCCAAACATCGCCAATCAACTGGTGACAACCGTAACTGCTTTGGCCAGCCGGAAATGAGCCAACCGCCGCAGGTGCCCAAACACCATTCTCAAACAAGTTTGCCTTCGTATCATCCGGCGTTTCATTTCCCCAGGGAAAGACAATGCGTTCATTGTTATTCGGAGTGAACGTAGCCGCTTTTTCCCACTCGGCTTCGGTTGGCAAACGTTTGCCGGCCCACTTTGCAAACGCGGAAGCTTCGAAAAAACTAACGTGCGATACCGGTTCGTTCGCTTTACTGGTTGCCGGATGCAGACCCGAAAAGTCGCGAATCATCCAATCGTCATCGTGAAGTTCCCAGTAAAGCGGCGCGCGCCACTGTTCACGATTGACAACTTCCCAGCCTTCGGAAAACCACCAGCGAAAATCCTGATAACCGTTGTCGCGAATGAACTCCAAATAATCGCTGTTACTGACGAGCGCGCGGTCAATGGTGAAATCTTGCAAAAAAACCTGATGCGCCGGCTTCTCATTATCGAAAGCAAACCCGTAATTTGAAGCCGGACTTTGGACTTTGGACTTTGGACTTTGGACTTCGTTACGGTAACCGAGCCAGAACAGTCCGCCTTCAATCTCTGACATGCCTTCAACTTTCACGGGTGCTGAGGGCGCCTGTTTGATCTCGGCGCCAAACTGATCGACTAGCAGGTGCTTGATGTCGTAAACAAGTAGTTCCTGGTGCTGCATTTCGTGCTCGAGACCTAGCCGCACTAGCGACAAAACCGTTGCCGCATCTCGCTGCGTTTCAATCGATTCCAGAAACCCGAGCATCTGTTCGTCGACATGATTGCGATAGGTTACCGTCTGTTTCACCGTTGGCCGCGATTTGGTGCCGCGCTTCGGTCTTTCGATACGGGCGCCAAAACCTTCATAATAGGAATTGAAATAGAAGAGAAACTCTTGCGAGTAAGGTTGATAGCCGGCTTTGTAAGTTTGCAGCAGCGTTTCAAAAAACCACGAGGTGTGACCGATGTGCCAGCGGGGCGGGCTCATGAATTCTGCCGTTTGAATGACATAGTCTTCAATCTCCAGCGGAGCCACGATCTCCATGGTACGGGCGCGCACGCTCTTGTAGAGCTCGATGATTGGGCGTGCTGCAGGAAACTGTTCGCGCGGGTCGCTGCGCATTTCCTCGATTGTAGAAGCCATCCTGAGTTCCTATGCAGAATTTATGACGATGGAGTGTTCACGACGTTCCTGAACCCGGCCGATTTTCTGAGCTTGAGGATAATTTTCCCGAAGCCGCATAAGCAAGTCGTCAGCGCGATTAGCTGAGATCGCAATCAACATCCCACCAGCAGTTTGTGGATCGAACAGCAGTTTGATCAAGTTCTTGTCCACCGACACCTCGATTTCGATATCCCCGCCGATGTATTCGCGGTTTGTCTTGTCGCCACTGGTCAGCATTCCTGCTGCCGCCAGTTCCAGCGCGCCTGCTATTAACGGCACAGCGGCGGCATCGATTTCGATCGTAGCCTCGCTCGCCTTTGCCATCTCCCAGGCATGGCCGATTAGAGCGAAACCGGTTACGTCGGTTGCCGCCACCACTCCGAATTCGCGCATAGCCTCAGCGGCGAATTTTCCCGGCGTCATCATTGTCCGGACTGAAGAAGTTACTGTTTCTTCCGAAGCCTTACCCAACTTGATGCCGGTAGAAATCACTCCGGTGCCGATCGGTTTCGTCAGAATGACTACATCGCCAGGCTGGGCGCCGGCGTTGCTGGCGATCTTTGCCGGGTCGATTACGCCCGTCACGGCATAGCCAAACATTATTTGTTCGCTATCGACGCTGTGCCCGCCGATCAATGTCACACCATACTTATTCAGCGTTTCCTGTCCGCCGCGCATGATCTCGCCAAGTATCGCCGGGTCAACACCCTTTTTGGGAAAACAGGTGATTGCCAGCGCCGTCAGCGGCGTTCCGGCCATGGCCCAGACATCGTTGATGGAATTCAAAGCAGCAATCTGGCCGTAAACAAAAGGATCGTCAACAATGGGCGTGAAAAAGTCGACTGTCTGCACAATCGCGAGGTCGTCGCGCAGTCGATACACTCCGGCGTCGTCGGCTTTATCAAAACCAACCAGGACATTGTCGTCTTTGGGCTGTGGTGGTAGCCCGCTCAACACCTGAGCGAGTAAGCTCGGTGACAGCTTAGCCGCTCAACCAGAGCACGAAACCATCTCAGTGAGACGCATCGCGAAACCTCCTTTCCGGCTGATGTCGGATTAGTAGGCTTCGTTTATACCATCGATAACGCGAGTTCGCATCGTGCGCCAAAGTAAAGCAAAATAAAGGAACATTGGCCGCGGATGAACGCGGATGAAAGTGGCATAGACTTTAGTCTGTGTCTGGGAGACAGCACAGACTGAAGTCTATGCCACTCCGGAAAAATTAATGACAAACAAAATCCGAATCGGACCCGCCGGCTGGTCTTACAAGGACTGGGAAGGAATTGTTTACCCTCACAAGCCGGGCGCAAAGTTTGATCCGCTCGAGTATCTGGCCAGGTTTTTTGACACGGTTGAAATCAACAGCAGCTTCTATCGCCCTTTCACGGCCGGAACCGCGAAGTCGTGGGCGCGGCGCGTAATTTCCGCTAAGGAGTTTTTGTTTACGGCCAAACTTAACCGAGTTTTTACCCATGAACGCGGCAAAGCGACTGAGGCGGACGAGAAAGCGGTGCGCGAGGGCTTTGATGAACTGGCCAGCGCAGGGAAACTTGGCGCAGTGCTGCTGCAATTCCCCTGGTCATTCAAAAACACTGATGAAGATCGTGTCTATCTGGGAAAGCTGCTCGATCGCTTCAAAGACTATCCCTTGGTTTTAGAGATTAGGCACTTGTCCTGGAACACGCCGCAGATTTACGAATGGTTGGGCGAAGTGGGAGTGGGCATCTGCAACATCGATCAGCCGCTTTTCAGTAAGTCGATCAAGCCAGCGGCGCTGACAACATCACAGATCGGCTATGTCAGACTGCACGGCCGAAACTATCAGGACTGGTTTCGAGAAAAGGCGCCGCGCGACGATCGTTACAACTATCTGTACTCGCTTGATGAACTTGAGCCGTGGATAACAAGGATCAAAGAAGTGGCAAAGAAGACGCGGGAATCTTATGTGATAACGAACAACCACTTTCGTGGCCAGGCAGTGGTCAACGCGCTGGAGATTAAGTCGACGTTAGCTGAGAAATTAGTGCCGGCGCCAGCCACACTGTTTGAAAAATATCCAAACCTCTCCGACTCTGCGGTCCCAGAGCAGGAAACATCCGAACCTATGCTTTTCAGCTAAACCTCAACTTCGTGGCATGGAGTGAGTACCACCACGCGGTAGCGGGTGGGTTCATCCACTGCGAATTTTCGATTGCTGATTGCCAATTGGCCCGATCGCTAGACACCAATCGGAAATCGGCAATTGCCAATCGGCAATCACCTTACCCACTCGCTACCGCCGGTGGTACTGACTCCATGCCACAAAGAACCCCCGTAAATTAATAGTCTGCACTACAAATTCTAGCTTGCTGCGGTCTGTGCAATCAGCTGCGCAAAAGAAACGGGCAAACCGTCAGGATCGATGGCTACGGCCAGTCTAATTCCTTCGCCTTCGCGCTGAGTCGGCGGCATCACGAATCTGATCCCTTTGGTTCTCAGCTCCTCGTAAGTCTTGTCTACGTCTTCGACGTTAAAGCCAATCGAGCAACTACCAGCTTGCTTGGATGGATCGCCGGCCGGTGGACCGCTCGGCGCGATCCCGCCGCCATGGAGCGCCAGCGTTGTTGTTCCAGTCTGAAACTCAGTCCAGTCCGGCGATTGAAACTTCAAAGGAATCCCCAGCTTGTCGCGATAAAATTCCACTGACCGCTGCATGTCGGAAACCACGACCATCGTGTAATCAATCTGCTTAAACATTCTTTCCTCCTCGCCGCTTCTTCGCGGCATTGCCGGCGCCAAGCGCAACGATCACATCAAACTCATCCTTTGTTAGCGGCATGACGGAGAGTTGGGATTGTCGTATCAAAGGCAGCTGGCTCAAACGCTTGTCATAACGAATCGCAGCCAGGGGCACTGGATTCTTGAGTTTTCTTAGTGGCTTTAAGTCTACCGCCACCCACTGTTCATCATTCGCAGTTGGATCCGGATACGCGGGCTTTATCACTTCTGCCAGCCCTACCACGGCTTTGTCTTTCCCCGAATGATAAAACAAGACTGATTCGCCTGCCGACATTTTGCGTAGGTTATTTCGCGCCTGATAATTTCTGACGCCGCTCCAATCGGTCTTGCCGTCAGCGACGAAATCGTCCCAGGAGTAAGTCTCAGGTTCCTGCTTGACCATCCAGTAATTACCTTTTTTGTTGGTGGTCGGTTTTTTTGGCATGACAATTTGTCCAGAAAGGCGCTCCAGCCTAGAATCCTTGGCCACCTAATCTAGTTGAACTGGAGTAAAACTATGCTGAAAGAAGGAACCGTTGCCCCCGACTTTACTGTAAAGGACGCAAATGGTGAAACCGTCCGACTAAAAGATCTTCGCGGTCAAAAAGTTGTGCTCTATTTTTACCCCAAAGATGACACTCCCGGCTGCACGAAAGAGGCGTGTTCGTTTCGCGACGCCTTCGCGGAATACAAGAAGAAGAAGATCAAGGTTCTCGGAGTCTCATTGGACAGTGAGGAGAAGCACAAGAAGTTTGTCGCCAAATACAAACTTCCATTCACGTTATTGGCCGATACCGATCATGCTGTTTCTGACGCATATGGAGTTTACGGTCAGAAAAAGTTCATGGGCCGCAGCTACCTGGGTGTAAACCGCATGACCTTTTTGATAGACGAAAAAGGGAAAATCAAAAAGGTGTTTGAAAAAGTCAAACCGGAAGATCACGCCAGCGAGGTTTTAGAAGCGTTTTCAGCGTGAACCCTTTAACCGTGAACCGTCAACCGGAAACCGAGGTAAACAGTGAACTGGGAACCGTGAACCGAAGCCGAGCTCAATATCCCCGAATAATCTACTTTTAACTGTTATCGATTCCCGGTTCCGATTAACGGCTAGGCTGCCACCCAGCCGCCAATTTTTTCCGTTTCCCCTTCCGGTTTCTTCCCTGGCATCAATCCATGGAGGGCGCTAAAAGAACTGGGCACGTCTCGTTTACGCTGCGGCAGATTGTTTGTCTCCTGGCTTGCCTGGAGCGCTTCCGTCGCCTCACTAATGAAGTAAAGCCGAGTGTTGCCAACTGTTTGAGTTCTAATTTCTCGAGTCCACAGCAACAGGTTTGCAATCGCATCGCCGATCTCGTCTTTTCCGAGCCGTGTTTCCTGCGCGATTTCCTTTTGCGTGCGTGCTCCTTTCTTAATTGCTTCCCTGACGCGCTCAATTGGCGACAACTTACTCACAACTCGGGGAAACATTGTTGAAGAATTGCCGCCGTCGTTCAAAAGAGCATCGGCGGTCTCGAGCAGGGGTTGACTGACATAACGCTTGCGCGCCGAACGGTATTCCTTAAGCGCACGTCTGCTGTCAGTTACTTTTTTTCGAATACAACTCTTGCAGTAGAGATTTCTTCCATCCTTGCGGGCGCGACAAACGCCAAATTCCGACAGGGGTAATTGCAGGGAACAAATAGGGCAGTTTTTGCCCGGATCAACCCGTTCTTCGGTCATTTCTGGGACTCCAATCTACGCACGTTGGTATTGAATCCCGTTTGGAAGGAACACTTCGCGCACAGTCCGGGCTTGGATAAAAATCCCGGCACGGCAGATTGGCGTTGAATAATTGGGGACGACTACGTCTAAGAACGCAACAACATCGCCTGGGTTTGCCTGAGACTCTTCACTGCAAATGAAGAAGACTCATCCTTCTCCTGATCGGGGCACCGTGTAGCAGGTCAGCGGGGACATTTCAAAAAATGTATAAGAGCAATTAACCTACGGCACGATAAAAATCAGGTCCGACTCCAACGCTTCACATCCGGCAAACATCACTTCCGAACGAGGGAGTCGCATTATAGTGATCCGAAATTTTTTTGCAACTGCTTTCTCGATGAAAAGTGGTCCATCAGCGGCGGCGCACAAAATGTTTCTCGTTTTTGCGGCGCAACGCGAATTTGAAAACGCAAACAACTCTCTTGCGAGAGGATAGATGATCACATAAAGAAAATTCTAAACACCAAAAGTGATCGCTATGCGTTGAAGATTGCCTCTGCGCACGTCAAAATTCTTTCGCAAAACCGTAACTTTATTTATTAGGGACAAACCGTTCGCCGTCTGTTGCACGCAACACTTTCCACACGGGAACGGTGGTCCTACCATCACTAGTCGTTTCAAGATCGAAGTCCAACTTCAGCGGAGATGGATCGAATCACCAGAAAATTTTTTGAGCGGGAGAGTGAAGTTATTTGGACAACAACTGTCGAGCGATCGTTTGTGGGTGTCATGCAACTGAGTTACAAGGATTGCATTCCAAACACAACACGGCTCACCGTTGAACAAAGGGTTGTTTGTAGTAGATTTAGAGTGAAGCGCGATCTTGCAAACGGTAAACAAACTTTAGTCCGGACCAAATGTCATTTACAGCGCAAATTTTCACATCGACCAGTCCAATTTTCAGTCCAAATTGTTGAACAACGCCGAAAGATAGATTTGTTTCAACGCCCGAACTTTTTTTTGGCCAGGAAACCCACAGCGTGCCGTCGCGTGTCAGCTTTTTCTTCAGTTTTGGCAGCTCTTTTTCCAACGCATTTGCCGAACTGACAAAAAGCATTATGAAATCGAGCGGCCCGCGCGCCGTTACCGGCACCAGTTTGACGTTCTCGGGCAAAGGCTGCAGTTCCTGCTCAAGAAATTTGTTGGGCGGATTGACGATTGCCACATTTTGGCCCGCCTTGACGCCTAGTTTTTTCACCAGCGAGGTGCCTGAATAGCCTGCCATGCCAACTCCTGTCGTTATCACTCCTCTATTTTCGCAATGGGCAACGTACTGTGCGAACGTAGTTAGCACTGCTAAAGAATTCGATTTTAGTTAGTTCCGAATCATTCAGGCACAAGTTCCGGCTCCGCAGCGGACGCAGTGGAGCCGGCACTACTGCCGAAACGGATACCGCGGTGCTCGCGGCCGACTGCGGTAATCACAATTGCGCCAGTGAAGACAGTTACAGCGGTTAATGCCATGGCTGTGGCGTAACTCATGTGTTGGGCAAAGATCGCTTCGATATAAGCGACGGATCCCGCCAGCAATACGCCACACTGATACGCAAAGCCCGGCAGAAAACCGCGTACAGAATCTGGTGAAAGTTCTGTCAGGTGAGCGGGAATGACTCCCCAGGCGCCCTGGACCATGAACTGCATCAGGAAGCCGCCCGCAACCAATAACCCCAATGAAGGCGAAAAGGCCCAAAGCGGAATAACCGCGATCGCGCAAACAAGCGCTGCAATCATCGAGCGCCTGCGTCCAAAGCGATCTGAGAGTAATCCGAAGAGAAGTCCGCCAGCGATGGCCCCGACCATTGAAAACGCGGTCACTGCTGCGACTTTCTGCGGGCTAAAATGCCACTGCCGCTTCAGAAGTGTGGGATACATATCCTGCGTGCCATGTGATACGAAGTTCATCATCATCATCAATAGCACCAGATAGAGAAACAACTTCCAATGCGAAAGAATGCCGCGACCGAGTTGCCCCCAGGTTTCGTGTCGCGTTTCTTCCCACACTTCCGATTCTTTTACGCGCAAGCGCACGAAAATGGCGAGCAATGCTGGTAAACCACCGATGAAGAACATCGGTCGCCAGCCCCAGCGCGGAAAAACGAAGAAATAACAAACTGCTGCCAGCAAATATCCTGCGGCGTATCCTTCTTGCAGCAGCCCTGACAAAACTCCGCGCCAGCGCGGCGGCACTTTTTCCATCGCCAACGAGGCGCCGACACCCCATTCACCGCCCATGCCGATCCCGAATAGCGCGCGCAACACAATAAAAGTGCCAAAATTTGGAGCGAGACCGGAGAGCACTTCTACGATTGAATAGAAGACGAGGTCAATTATCAGTGGCAACCGTCGGCCGTAACGATCCGCAAGCAAGCCAAAAATAAATGCGCCTACCGGCCGAAAAGCGAGCGTGACGGTAATGGCCAGCGCAATATCTTTATCTGGCCGGTGAAACTCTTCGGCTATGGCTGTGAGGGCGAAAATGACCAGGAAAAAGTCGAATGCGTCGAGTGTCCAACCCAGAAAGCCGGCAATGAGTGCCGCGCGATGCCCCTCGGGCTGAGACGTTGGGGAGTTGGTTTTAGTTCGCAGAGCTTCGCACCTCAAGGACCAGGTTCAATGTGTTAGAGCGCGCGATACTATTACGTTAGAATCAATTTACTCAAGGTTTAGCCTTTCGGACAAAAGTTTTTGTTAGGTTTTTGGGTTTGGTCGCGACAAATATAGGAGACAAATCATTCGTCGCCGGCATCCTTAGATATTGCTGAGGTGGACCAATGACATTCAAACCGCCTGACGAAATTAGATCTGGCGAAATCACCGACAAAAAGGACTATCTTAATCGCCGTCAGTTTATTCGTGGCGCTGCCCTGGTTGGTACCGCGGCCGCCACGGGCCTGCTTTATCGCAAGCTTAATCCGCCGGCAGTCGACAAGCCGAAAGGTGAAACGCTTGTAACCCCGGCAAAACCGAACGTTAGTGATGGGGCGGGCAATGGATTTACTACGAACGAGAAACTGACTCCCATCGAAGACATCACCAACTACAATAATTTCTACGAATTCTCAACGGATAAAGAGGGTGTCGCCAGGGAAGCGATGGGTTTCGTTTCACGACCCTGGGATGTTGCAGTCGGCGGCCTTGTCAACAAACCTACAACCTTCGGCTTGGAAGAACTCTTAAAGTTTCCACTTGAGGAACGAATCTATCGTTTGCGTTGTGTGGAACGCTGGTCGATGGTTATTCCCTGGATTGGTTTTCCGCTGGCGCTGTTGCTAAGTAAGGTAGAACCAACTTCGCAAGCCAAGTATGTCGCTTTCCAGACGCTTTTCGATCCAAAGCGGATGCCGAATCAGTCGACCGGCGTACTCGACTGGCCTTACGTTGAGGGGCTTCGACTGGACGAGGCAATGCATCCCCTTACAATCCTGGCAACGGGCCTTTATGGCGAAACTCTGCCACCGCAGGACGGCGCTCCGATTCGGTTGGTAGTGCCTTGGAAGTATGGGTACAAGAGCATCAAGTCTATTGTGAAGATTACGTTGGTCGCGGAAGAGCCGCCCACGACCTGGAACCTTCAAGCGCCGAACGAATACGGCTTTTATTCGAACGTCAATCCAAACGTTTCGCACCCGCGTTGGAGCCAAGCGCAGGAACATCGCATTGGCGAATCGAGCTTTAGTGCCCGCAATACATTGCTGTTCAACGGCTACGCCGAACAGGTTGCGCATCTGTACGACGGAATGGACCTGCGGAAGGATTACTGAAAGGGTCCGTCAATAGTTCGTTGGCCAAGAGCACGTTATTTCGATTTCGGACAACTGACAACTGACCACTGACTTCGGACAACTGACTACCTACAACTGACAACGGACAACTGACCACTAACACGTTCTTATGAATGACACCCGCTTCGCGAAACTCGTTTTATTCGTTAACGCCCTGGTACCGCTGGCGTTGATGCTGTGGGATGTCTATCACAAACGCGTGGGCGCCAACCCCTTGGAATTTGCGACGCGCACCACCGGCATGCTCACGTTGCTTTTCCTGATGATTACGCTGGCTGTAACACCGGCGCGGCAGATAACGCGGTTAAACTGGCTCATAAAATTTCGGCGGATGCTGGGGCTGTTCGCTTTCTTCTATGGTTTTCTGCACCTGCTGACTTACATCTGGTTTGATCGTTACTTTAATCTCAAGAGCATTCCTGATGACGTTGCCACGCGCCCCTTCGTTGCGGTCGGAATGCTGGCCTTTTTTCTGATGGCGCCCTTGGCGATAACTTCTACGGACAAGATGATCAAACGACTCGGCGGCAAGGGCTGGAAACAGTTACATAAACTGGTTTATGCGGGCGGTGTGGCCGGTGTGATTCATTTTTGGCTGCTGGTCAAAGCAGATACGCGCTTGCCTGTGACATTCGGTTTTGTGCTCTTGCTGCTTCTCGCCCATCGTCTGTTCGTAAAGCATTACCCGCCAGATAGTGATAGACCTGCTTCTCTGCTACCGACCAAGTAATCCATCTGCTACCCTTACCGGACTCCAAAATATTGGTTTTTTGCCATAATGAATTCAGTTGACCGTTTTTCCAGTCGCGTCGAGAATTACGCGAAATATCGACCAGGTTATCCGCCTGGAATCCTGGATGTACTGAGGTCAGACTGCGGCCTGACTAAGGAATCGCTGATCGCGGACATCGGATCCGGTACCGGTTTGCTTTCCGAAGTTTTCCTGAAAAACGGCAATGTTGTCTTAGGAATTGAACCCAATGAGTTGATGAGAGCAAAGGCAAATAAGTTGCTGAAAGGTTTTGCAAACTTCCGAAGTGTCGCAGCAACCGCCGAAGCCACAGCATTACCTGACGGCTCGGTCGACTTCATTACTGCCGGCCAGGCCTTTCACTGGTTTGAACAGGCAGCCGCGAAGCGAGAGTTCACTCGAATTCTGAAACGAGATGGTTGGGTAGTGCTTGTTTGGAACGCCCGGCGATTGGATGCAACCCCTTTCTTGCGCGATTATGAAGAATTGTTGATTCGTTACAGCCCGGACTATCCAGTGGTGAGGCACGAAAACGTGGACGATCGCATCGCAGGCTTTTTCGCGCCGCAACCGATGAAATTAGCAAGCCTGGAAAATGTGCAGCGGTTTGATTTTGAGGCGCTCAAGGGGCGTCTTTGTTCATCGTCCTATGCGCCTGAACCGGGGAATCCTAACTTCGAATTAATGCTGACGGACTTGCAGGACATCTTCAACGCTTATAACGAAGACGGCGTAGTAAACTTTGACTACGATACGCAAGTTTATTACGGCCACTTACACGGCTGAACAAATCCAAACTGATCCCGACCAGTGTTTGAACAGCGATGAATCTTTCGAAAACAGCTCAACACCTTGGTGGCCTGCTGGATCTCACGTTGCAAAAAGCACGCTATTCACTGCGTAAACGCTTCTCGCATTCTGATGAACAGGAAATCCTGAAACAATACATCGACGAATTGATTCCCAAAGAGGGTCCGCGAACCGTCGTGGACATTGGTGCTGGGAATGGTGTGCGTTGGTCAAACAGCTATGCGCTGGTGCAGGAGGGTTGGACTGCCCTGGGCATCGAAGCCGATCCGCACAAGTATGAGTTACTGACGCAGGTCTATCGCCGCTTTCCAAACGCGCGAGCCTGTAACCGTCGTGTTCAGCCTGACAGCATCAATTCGCTGCTGGAATCTCTTAAGATCCCTAAAGACTTCAGCGTTCTTTGTTTAGACATCGATGGGAACGACTACTGGCTGCTTGATGCGATCCTTTCGTCCTATCGTCCGCGCTTAATCGTTACCGAGATCAACGAGAAAATACCGCCGCCCATTCGTTTTGTAGTCAAATACGATCCCGCCTTTAAGTTGCGCCACCATTTTTACGGTTACTCAATTGCGGCGCTGGGCGATTTATGCGCGCGTCACGATTACGGCATTCTTCGGCTGGAATACAACAATGCCTTCATTTCGCCAAGAGAACTTGCCGGTGATCGCTTCATTGATGCCGGCACGGCTTACAAGCAGGGTTATTGCAACGGCGCTGAACGGACCAAGCGTTTCTGGCCTAACTTTGATGTGGATGTGCTGCTTTCGATGGCACCTGAAGACGGCGTCAAGTTTTTGCGGCAGTTTTACGCAAAAGACGAAGGCAACTATTTTCTTGGACTAAAGCCGGAAGACATTCCTGTTCACGATCTGGAACCAGCCGTCTTTGCTAATCGGTAGTGGCAGCAAGCGAATAATTCCAGCAGCAGGCGGATCTGTTATTCACTACCAGAAAAAGCTTGACGCCGTTTGGCGCTGGGGTCATAAAGTTTATGCGGATGGGATCTATCATTCGCGAATTCTTGAGCAACAGGACAAGCCTTATGGATAAAAACAGGCGCAGCGATGAGCGGATTGCTACAAACCTCCAGGCGCGCTGGGACGGATTGTCTGTAAAGAACGAGGCGAGAATTGAAGATCTCAGTATGGGCGGTTGTTTTGTTAATACTCGGGGCCGTGTTGATATCGGCGAAATCGTACGAGTCGAAATGAGGCTTCCTTCAGGCGAATGGCTGAAGTTGCGTGGAGAAGTGGCGTCCTACCTGGCCGGGACCGGATTTGGAGTTTCATTTACGTTCATCACGGAAGATGAAGAACAAATCCTGCGGGAATTGATTAGTTAATCCAGCTATTGCACCGCTCGCGTTTCAATTACCGTGATTGCGTGAGCGAGCTCAGTCCGGCTTAACACTGCCTGCGGCCGGAAGTTCGTACTTGCCTGAAGCAGTCCTGTCGAAATCGCCACCGCAACATAACCTTTCAGTTCATTCGGAATGCTGGCAGTGTCGAGGAAGGGCAGAGGGCTTCCCGCCTTTGCCTCAGCGTCAGAACGCAAGCCAGCGGCACGCACCAACGCTATGGCTGCGGCCAGACGAGTCGCACCGCCGCCAGGCTGGAACTGTCCGCCTTTTTGCGCATCTATAAAGAGTGAGCCGGTAGGCGACGCCTGAACGCTTTCAACAAACAATCGTGTTGCCGGGTCGCGAACGTCAATATAATTCGACTGTCCGGGAAGGTATTGCGGTACGCGCCCCGCCGACACCAACGCCATGGCCAAATCCAAGCGAGAAACTCCGAACTCACCTCTGAAGCGTGAACCGATCGGCCACATCGAAAAT
>Ga0163162_10003298_pt1 | contig 15443 bp, 16 predicted proteins | sample S55metaG_FD_115310 | JGI IMG/M metagenome (GOLD analysis project Ga0163162, IMG submission 115310) | Switchgrass rhizosphere microbial communities from Kellogg Biological Station, Michigan, USA - S5-5 metaG | ecosystem: Host-associated > Plants > Roots > Rhizosphere > Soil | place: USA...
CTGATAAAAACCCGCAGGTAATTAATGATGCAGGTAAAGGAGTGCTGGTGCCCTCTGTAGTGCATTTTGGCAATACCGGTGATGTACTGGTTGGTAATGAGGCAAAGGAGTTTCTGATAACCGATCCGCAAAACACCATATTTTCGGTTAAGCGTTTATTGGGCCGCAGTTACCATGATATTGAAAACTATAAAGACTTTTTTAGCTATAAAGTAATTGACGACGATACCGAAAGCCTGGTTAAGATCAAAGTAGGCGATAAATTCTACACCCCTATTGAACTATCGGCCCAGATTTTGAAAGAGCTTAAGGCCCGCGCCGAGCATGCCCTTAAAACCCCGGTTAACCGTGCTGTGATCACCGTACCTGCCTACTTCAATGACTCGCAGCGCCAGGCCACCCGCGATGCAGGTAAACTTGCCGGGCTTGATGTTTTGCGCATTGTAAATGAACCTACAGCCGCCAGTTTGGCGTATGGTATAGGCTTAAATCCCGAAGAAACAAAAACTATAGCCGTTTATGACCTGGGAGGTGGTACGTTTGATGTATCCATACTGCAGATCCAAAACGGCATTTTTGAAGTGCTGTCAACCAATGGCGATACCTTTTTAGGCGGCGACGATTTTGACCGCATTATTGTTGATTACTGGATTGAGAAAAACCAGCTTAACAGAGCAGAAGTACTTGCCAATACCGAACTGGCCCAACAACTGCGCTTAAAAGCCGAAGAAGCCAAAAAAGCCTTTGCTCACCAAAGCATAGTTAATGATAAAATAGGCGAGATCTGGTGTACGCTTGACCGTACCACTTTTGAAGAACTGATATTACCCAAAGTACAGCAAACTATAACCAGCTGCCAAAACGCACTTAAAGATGCCAAACTAACCATCGATCAGATTGATGAAGTGGTTATGGTTGGCGGATCAACCCGTACAGCTTTAGTTAAACGTATGGTTGCCGAATTTTTCGGTCGCCCGGTGCATGATGATGTAAACCCGGATGAGGTTGTTGCCTTAGGCGCGGCCATACAAGCCGATATTTTGGCCGGTAACCGTAAAGATATTTTACTGCTTGATGTTACCCCCCTATCCTTAGGTATTGAAACTATGGGCGGCCTGATGGATGTGATCATCCCCCGCAACTCTAAAGTGCCAACTAAAGGCGGCAGGCAATACACTACATCGATAGATGGACAGGTAAACATGAAAATTGCCGTTTATCAGGGTGAACGCGACCTGATCAAAGAGAACCGTAAACTGGCTGAGTTTGATCTGAAAGGAATCCCTTCTATGCCGGCGGGTTTCCCTAAGGTTGACATCAATTTTTTATTAAACGCAGATGGTATCCTTACTATACAGGCTATTGAGCTTCGTTCGGGTGTAAAGCAGGAAGTTGAGGTAAAACCAACCTACGGCATTACCGATGAGCAGGTGGAGCAAATGCTGATGGACAGCATTACTCACGCCAAAGATGATGTGAGCCAACGAATGCTTATTGAGGCACGTACCGAAGGCGAGCAAATGGTTTATACTGTTGAACGCTTCCTGCAAAAAAATGCCGACTACGTTTCTATTACAGAAATAGCCGACACAACCAAACTGCTTCAGAAATTAAAAGACGCGCTAACCAGCGGCGATAAAGACCTGATATTGAAAAGCATTGATGAGGTTAACGAGTTTACCCGTCCCTTTGCCGAACGTTTGATGGATCAGGCTATAAGCACGGCTATGCGGGGCAAGAGTATAGAATAGGCACAGATATTGCTTATCAACACAAAAATCTTAAAATTTGAAAAGGACAATATCTGTTTTCGCCCTGTTTATTTTTATTGCCGTAACCAATACGGCCTGCGCTGCAACCCGCAAACACTTTCGCGATACTTCTGCAAAGTCGTCAATGCTGGATACTTTAAAGTACGATTCGTTGATGAAGAAAATCGCCAATGGCGATAAAAGCGGACGCTGGCCGGTAAAAACCAAAGAGTATCCCCTGCCCGGTGCTATTTTGCCCTATAACCGCATTGTAGCTTTTTACGGCAACCTTTATTCAAAAAACATGGGCGTGCTTGGCCAATATCCACGTAAAACCATGCTTAATAAATTAAAAGAAGAGGTTAAAAACTGGGAAAAGGCAGATACAGCTACCAGCGTGGTACCGGCCTTGCATTATATCTGTGTAACCGCCCAGGCCGATGCCGGACGCAACGGTCTGCATAACCTGCGGATGCCCTTTAAACAGATAGATACCGTATTAAGCTGGGCCAAAAGCATCAATGCCATTGTATTTTTAGATATACAGGTTGGCTTCAGTACGGTACAAACCGAGTTGCCTTTATTGGAGAAGTATATGAAGATGCCAAACGTTCATTTAGGTATCGACCCGGAATTTTCTATGAAGGAAGGCAGCGTGCCCGGCAAACGAATTGGCACTTTTGATGCCGATGATATCAACTATGTAACCGGCTATTTAGCCAAACTTGTAAAAAAGAATGACCTGCCGCCCAAAATATTTGTAGTACACCGCTTTACCAAACGTATGGTGACCAACTATAAGGATATTAAATTAAGGCCCGAAGTGCAGGTGGTTATGGATATGGATGGATGGGGCGGCCCGGAACTTAAAAAAGGCACTTATAAATATTTCATTTCTGAAGAACCCGTTCAGTTTACAGGATTTAAGCTTTTTTATAAAAACGACATCAAGAATGAGCCGCACCGGATGCTTACTCCGAAAGAAGTATTAAGCTTAAAGCCTGCTCCTGTTTACATTCAGTATCAGTAAATATTTAACATTGAGATTAAACAAGTTTCATAGATTTAGCGCGACTAAGCTTTATCCATGAAACTTGTACATAAATACATTCCTGCCTTTTTCCTGATTACATTAGCAAGTATTTCATATGCTCAGAGTGGATTGCCCGCTGTTAACAGTACGCTTAACAGGCAAAACATGGATCTGCAAATGGGAAATCAAACACCCTTTGCCATGTGGTCGTTTTGGAGCAATAACAATAAAAGCACCAATAATCCTGAATACACGTTTCTGGTGACCATGCTTAACGGAACTAAAAAGGAAGTCAAGTCCAGAATTTATGTAGATGCCTATGCTCATAAAAGTTACCTGCTTTTTGTTGATCAGTCATTATCAAAAGCGGACACCAATAGGGAGCAAGTGATATACCCTCAACAAACTATTGAGATAGCACGTAACATTGCACATCCATCAACAAAAAAGCAAGCTGAAATTATTTCGGCACCAAACTATTATACGGGCATTGCTAAAGATAGCTGCTGGATGTTCAAGTTTATAAGTAGTCACATCAATGCCTACTCTCTTTTAAGTGAGTCGGAAGGGAAAATGTTCAACCCCAAATCCATAGTTGCCATTCAGCTTAACAACGGGCCAATTGTTCAATACAATGAAGAAAATCTACGAGCAATGGTTGGTGATGATCTTGATGCCATTGAAAGCATCCAATGGAAAAATTATCTTCAGGCAATTAAGAGGTATAACCGGAATGCGGAAAGGGCTATAAAGAAGGAATAACTGGAGTTATAGTAAGGGCTTATCATAGCTTTATTTGTTATATTGGTAGTATGGAATATCAGGAAGAAGAAATAGACTATGATAAGCAAATAGAACTTGCCGATGATGAAATAGCGGGCGGAGACTTTGTTAAACATGAAGACGTTGAAAAGCTATTCCAAAAAAGAAGAGAAAATCTTTGATTTGAATGTCGATTCGGTAACAGAAAAATCCCCGGTTTCCCGGGGATTTTTCTGTTTTGTCTTATTTCCCTAAAGCTTCTTGCTCCTTCAGGGCAGCTATATTGTTGCTGTCGCTGTAACTTGCGGTTTGATTGGCAAAGTCCTCAAGGATGGCAGCTATGGTATCCAGATTATCAGATACACGCTGATGCATATCAGGCAGGTCCCTTTCCAGGCGTTTATCGCCAAGTTCAATGTTATCAACTTCTATCTTGGTCAATTTGGTAATGATAGCTTGTTGACTATTTTTCAGGTCTTCCAGTTCATGGACAATTTTTTCCATCAGTCCAAACTTCTTTAACTTATCCATAATAGGTGGTTTTAATGATTAATTATAAATCTAACCACCTTAATAAAAAATTGTTTCAAATTTGGAATTGTCGCTCATAACTAATAATTTAGTTTAACTAAACATTTAGTTATGAAAAGCCTATTTATTAGCCTACTCCTCGCCTTATCAGTATTGCAACTACATGCACAGCAAAGCGCAAATGATTCACTCCTGCTTGATTATTATCAGAACCAGCGTTTTGCAGATGCAGCCGATTATCTCAAAAAAACATATCCGGAGCCTATTACCGATGTAAAAGTGTTAGCTAAACTGGCCTATACTTCAAAAATGGCTTCCCGCCTGCCCGATGCCGAAAACTATTATGAACGCATTTATGCTACCGATACAACCAGTCTTACTAACTTATATAACATGAGTGAGATCATTAAAAGGCGGGGTAATAATAAAAAAGCGTTGACGTATGTAAAGAAGATCCTGCTGAAGGACACCACCAACTTTGACGTATATAAACAACTGGCAGATCTGTCTCAAAATATAGGCGATATAGAGGGAAGCATCGTGTACCTGCAAAAGGCCAATAAACTCAATCCGCTTAATCCTGATGTGGCGTATGACCTGTCGTCATTTTACATCAACCTTAAACTATATGGCAATGCCGAAAATGTGATTGACAAAGCTCTTGTTGCCGATACCGCTAATTTACTGCTCCTGAAAGGTAAGGCCCAGGCATCCTATGCCTTAAAAAGATACCCGGTAACCATTGCTATCACCAAAAAACTAATGGATGCAGGCGAACAGGCCGGCAGTATTATATCTATGCTGGCAACCTCCTATTACATGACTGCCAACTATCCCGATTGTATCAAAACTTTCAAAACGTCAGAAGACGGCAATACCGGCACCGAAGCCTCGTATTACTACACAGCCATGAGCTACAAAGCCTTACATAACAACACAAAAGCTATTACTTATTTAGATAAAGCTATTGAAGAAGCGATATCCACCGGCGTAAGTTCATATTACAGCGAAAAAGGCGATTCGTACGATCACCTGCATCAGCTTAAAAGCGCTGTTGAGGCGTATCAGAAAAGTTTACTTTACAAACCCGATCCGATCACCTATTATGCCCTCGCTACGCTCTACGACACAGAACTGAAGAACAAAGCTACAGCCATCAAATACTACAAAAAATACCTGGCAAGCAAACCAAAGGATACCCAAAAAGCTTATATAGCCTACTCCAAAGAGCGCATCAAATCCTTAGGGATTTAGCGCTGCATTAAGCGGGCAACATATTTGCCAATAATATCAAACTCGAGGTTAACCTGGCTACCAACTTTTACATTATGCAGGTTGGTATGCTCAAATGTGTATGGGATGATAGCTACAGAGAAACTATTGGCGTGTGAATTAACAACAGTAAGACTGATACCATTTACACAGATAGATCCTTTTTCAACAGTTACATTACCGCTTGAAGCATCGTATTCAAAGGTGTATTCCCAGCTGCCATCCAGCTCTTTAAAAGCGGTACAAACAGCCACCTGGTCAACGTGGCCCTGAACAATATGGCCATCAAGCCTTGCATTCATTTGCATGCAGCGCTCCAGGTTTACCGGGTCGCCAACTTTGAGCTGGGCAAGGTTTGTTTTATTGAGGGTTTCTTCAATAGCGGTTACTACGTGCAAACCGTCGGCTAAAGCTACTACGGTAAGGCAAACGCCATTGTGTGCTACCGATTGGTCGATCTTAAGTTCGTGTGATATAGCCGACTCAACAGTAATATTAAGGTTGCCTTTTTCCTGTTGCAGATCGGTGATCTTACCTAAAGTTTCTATAATTCCTGTAAACATATGCCTCCCGGCCCGTTGAAAGGGCTATTTTGATTGGCATCAAAGCTAAAATATTTTACAGTATGGTTTGTCAGCAGGAAATGAAATTATTTGAAACTCGAGAACAAATCTTTACGCTTATTACGGAGATCTTTACCGCCTTCCAATACTGATTTCAGGTTGGCTAAATAGAACGTCCAGCCAAGCTGGCATTGTACATAAAGGTTTTTTTCGGGATCGGCCTCCTCCGGGATATTTTCCTGTACCAGCTCAACAACTACAACGCCTAATTTACAGGTTATTGAAACGCTCACGATGGTGCCTCCCGTAAAGGTAAATTTTACAAAATCGGCGCCGTTAGCTTCCAGCACCTGTCCGTTCTCAACAATGGTATCGTCAAAACCATGCCAGTGCCAGGTATAAGTATCCTCTTTTTTGATAAACTCCTGCGGTTCGCGCTGGCGGCCGGCGATGGCAAAAAAATCGGCCTTGCGTAAAAACCAGGTTTCAAGCCCTTCGGGCGTAGCCCAAGCTTCATACATGCTGCGTACGTCAATGTCAACATCAGCTGTTACCTTAAATTTGCTCCATCTGTCGTCTGCCATAATAAATTGTATATAGGTTCGGGGTGTTTGTATCAAAAATAACAATTATAATTAAGGCTTTCATTAACTTGCCTTTAAATCTTAAACATGCCAAAGCAAAGCGCGGGGATCTTATTGTACCGAAAAACAGTTCAGGGCTTACAGGTATTTCTTGTACATCCAGGCGGCCCCTTCTTTAAAAATAAAGACGATGGCTCATGGTCAATCCCCAAAGGCGAATACCTGTCGGATGAAGATCCTCTAACAGCAGCAAAACGTGAGTTTCAGGAAGAAACCGGGCATGAAATAACCGGGAATTTTATAGCGTTAAGCCCCATTAAGCAAAAAGGCAGCAAAACAGTACAAGCCTGGGCTGTCGAGGGCAATATCGACGCGGAAAATATCAAAAGCAATACTTTTGAAATAGAATGGCCACCACGCTCGGGCAAAAAACAAACTTTTGATGAAATTGACAGTGGTGCCTGGTTTGATATAGCCATAGCAAAACTAAAGATCAATTCGGCACAGGCAGCGCTAATAGATGAACTCGCTGCAATGAATGATCATTAAACCTGCTTCCTGTTTTTAATCCAGTTACTTGAATTATCTCTTTCAGGTGGTGTGATGATTGAAACCTTTTTTGTACCTAAAAGCTTTTCCATCACTATTGCTGCAATCATAGCTTCGTCCTCATAACTTTCCTGAAGCACTTCGGGCGTAAAATATTTTTTCACAAAATGGGTGTCAAAATTGCCTGAAGTAAAAGCTTCATGCTGCATCACGAAACGCCCGAAACCCAGGGTTGTTGTAATGCCGGTGATCTTATATTCATCGATAGCTCTTATCATGCGGTCAATAGCTTCAGCACGCGTATCCGCGTAGGTTATCAGCTTGGCTATCATCGGGTCATAATAAATAGGGATCTCCATGCCCTGTTCAAAGCCATCGTCAACCCTTACACCAGGGCCTTTAGGCGTTATATAAGTTTGCAGTGTACCGATATCCGGTAAAAAATTATTGGCCGGGTCTTCGGCATAAACACGCAATTCAACAGCATGGCCCCGGATCTTTAAATCTTCCTGTTTAAAACTGATGGCTTCGCCTCTTGCTATTTTGATCTGTTCTTTTACCAAGTCAATACCCGTTATCAATTCCGTTACCGGATGCTCAACCTGTAAACGGGTATTCATCTCCAGGAAATAAAAATTAAGCGCTTCGTCCATGATAAACTCAACCGTACCGGCACCTGTATAGTTAACAGAACGGGCTACATCAACCGCGCAACGCCCCATTTTTTCCCTGATCTCAGGAGTTAATATTGCAGATGGAGCCTCTTCAATTACTTTTTGATGGCGGCGCTGTACAGAGCAGTCTCGCTCAAACAAGTGCACTATATTACCATGTGTATCACCGAGTACCTGAATCTCGATATGCTTGGGAGAGGATACATACCGTTCAATAAAAACAGAGCCATCGCCAAAGGCGGATGTAGCTTCAGAAACAGCTAACTGCATTTGCTCTTCAAAATCTGCAGGGCCGTCAACAATGCGCATCCCTTTACCACCACCACCAGCAGCCGCTTTTATCAATATAGGAAAGCCTACTTCAATAGCCCGCTTTTTAGCTTCGTTAACATCAGTAATAGCCTCCTCTGTTCCCGGCACCATCGGAATATTGTATTTGAGTGCAGCAGCTTTGGCCGATAACTTGTTGCCCATCACTTCCATAGCCTCAGGCAAAGGACCAATAAGAATAAGCCCCGACTCTCTGACCAACCGGGCAAAAGCAGCGTTTTCGCTTAAAAATCCATATCCAGGATGGATACCTACGGCTCCCGTTTGTTTACAGGCCGCTATGATCTTTTCACCTACAAGATAAGATTTACTGGATGGGGCTTCGCCAATATTAACTGCTTCATCAGCATAACGCACATGTAAGGCATCCCGGTCTGCGTCTGAATAAACGGCAACGGTTTTGATACCCATTTCGCGCGCCGAGCGCATAATTCGCAAAGCTATTTCACCACGGTTGGCAACCAGTATTTTCTGCATAAAACAAATGTAATTGATTTACCGAAAAACCTACTATATGCTTACTGCTTATAAAAACTGTTGAAATATTATTTAGGAACCCACCTGTAGGTTTTACGGGAGCATTTATAACAGACGTATTTTTTAAAAGGCAAACCAAACAAGAAAAATTTAGCCAGATTGCTCCGTTTAATCCGGCTCAACTGGGTTTTGCAACTCCGGCAGGTTAATTCGCCCGAATTTGTTGATGTATTAGGTGTTGCCTGTGGCTTGATCTTAAACTCCGCAGTCATGTGTTAATTATGATAATTATTAAAGGTCCTAACAATTAATCCATCAGTTTTACACCTAAATTTGCAGAGCAGTTAGTAATCTAACGCGCAAACTTTTTATAGAAAACCAACCAATTATTGCCGTGTATAAAAATAGTTACAAAGCATGAATTTTTCATGAACTCAACTTGAAATTATTCCCAAAAAGAATACACACTCAGGGGTTAAATACATAATTTTTATACAAAACGATAAAAATACAATAGATAATAAGCCGTTATGAAACAAAAATGCCCTTGGTTTTACCAAAGGCATTTTACTTATAAATAAAGTACTTTATCAATTATGGCTTGGTTGGCGCAGGGCTGCCAGGAGCAGGACCACCCGGCGGCGGACCAGGTTGACCACCCGGACCAGGACCCATTCCCGGGCCACCCGGACCTTTTCCGTCTGGTACCACAGCCTCTGGATGAGCTGTGCCACGGTGACAGGTATTACAGTTAACACCACTTTGCATGATCATACCCAAAGAATCTTTTTTGGCATGAAAATACTTCTGGTTGATCTTGCTCGTCATTTTAAACATATCGCGGGCCATTTGCTTTTCGGGCTTGGCATCGCTTACCCAATCCATCTTTTTAGTTTCCTCGTTGCGGGCATGGCAAAAGTTGCAATGTACACCCAACGAATGCGACCAATCTTCCATTACCTTATGCAGGTTCTCGCCAGAAATGTTTTTTGGCAATACTTTAAGGTTCTTAAAACCCTCGTCCTGTGGTTTGATGTTGGTCATGGCGCCAAACACTACTACGGATAGCAGGCCAAGCGTAACTAATAGTTTTTTGTTAACAGGCATAATTGTCATGTTTAAGTCATCTAAATTAACTTATTGGTTTTAATGTTGCAACATTTTTAAGCAAATGATTGAATTATTCACGGTAAATTCATAATTACCTAATCACCCATAAAACCTAAACCATTGATTTACTGATCAGTTTATCGCTTATCTGCCATAGTTTTTCCTGTACAGCGTTATCCTGCACTATAGCAGCTGTCTTAGCAACCTTCTTATTTTTAAAATAACGGCCATTAAATTCATCAAGGCGGGATGCTGTTGCAAGATATATAGATGTTTCCGCCCCCTGTTCTGATGTGATCATAAAGGGCCGGGCCAGTTTCATCAAAGTCTTTTCAAAACCCTTAAGCTTGTCAGCAAACCCACTGTTTACAACGCCGGGATGCAGGGAAAATGCCAGGATCCCCTTATTGCCAAACTTTTGTGCAAGCGCCTGCGCAAAGTAAACATTGAAAAGCTTGGCCATACCATAGGCTTTAACAGATGAGTAGTTTTGTGCCGATTGCAGATCGTCGAAATTGGGTTTCCCTAATTTATGCCCTTCAGAACTTACATTGATAATGCGTGCCTGCCCACGTTCAAGCAATGGCATCAGGGTTGTTGTTAATAAAAAGTGTCCGAGATGATTGGTTGCGAAAGTCATTTCAAACCCATCCTTACTTACCTGTCTTTCACTAAAACCAGCCCCTGCATTATTAATGAGAATATTGATAGCCATCAGCTTTTGCGAAAGTTCGGCCGCAGCCTCGCCAACACTTTGCAAATCGGCCAGATCGCATTTAATCACATAAATATACTTATTACCTGTTTGTGCAGCGATCTCCTGCTTAACCGCTTCGCCTTTAATGATGTTACGAACCAGCAGGTAAACCGCATGATCCTGTGCAGCAAGCGCCATAGCAGTTGCTTTCCCAATGCCGGAGGTAGCCCCCGTAATAACTGTTGTTTTTATTGGCATAAATCTTTATGCAGGAGATATAGATGAGCAAGATACCAATTTCTGTTGCACACGAGCCTGGGTAATGGAGTTTTTACTTTGGGAATCCTTTCCTTCCAAACTTACGAAGTTTTAAAAACTTCGTAAGTTTCATCGCAGGAGGTAACAACCAGATTCTACTTCTGCATTACCATTACTCCATTCATCAGCAATGTACTGCCGCCATCGGCAACAATATTATATACTTTTTGTACGCCACCGGCATGTTCTGTTTTTTGCAATACGGTGAAAGCCTCGTATTTACCGGTTTGTTCATTCAGGCAAAGCACTTCCTGCCCGGTTGCTACCTCTCCTATTTTGATATTCCCTTGTTTGGTTAACATTGGGTGATTGGGTGTAGCCTGTAAAACTTTGCTGTTCAATTTAACCTCATTACCCTCCGCAGTACTTTTTGTTTGGGCCGATACCAATACCAATTGGGTTATCGCATAATTTTTAGCCTCATGAGTAGTTAATTCTTTCACCTTAACTATCATATTCTTTTTAGTAGCGGGATCAACCGAGATCACCTCATCACCGCTTTTCACGGCTTTCAGCATCTTTTTGTCGCCATTAGCCATGGTTACCAGCTCTTCACCAGGAAAACAGATATCATTACCATAGGTTGCAGCTTCTTCTTTCAGATCCTTACCGCCATTAAGTACCTTATACTGCTGAAAGCTGACTTCTTTTGACAGTACATAAGATAGTTTTAGGATAAAATTCTGCTCCACTTTATTGATATTATCAATATCCAGGAAATACTGTTCCCAAACTTTGGCATCGGCAGTAAAATCAGGAACAAGTGCTTTGTACAGCTTGCCTTTTTCGTTGGTGTAAAATACCATCAGGCCAATTTCCTGCATACCCTCTTTGGCTACGAGTTTATACAAGTCGATACGTTTTTTTAACCCGTCAGATCCGGTTATAAAATAAGGCTTGCGGCTTTCATAACGATCCAATACATAAGCATTTTCAAACTTAACGTAGGTATCGTTATCCAAATTAGCTACAGTGAACGATTGCGCCTTTTTATACTCATCCATAGTAAGCGGACGAGGGTTTACTGTTTGCCCATTGGCAAAATAAAGAGTTGAAGTTAGGAGTAGTGTTAATGTGAGTTTTCTCATTTTAGAAAAGATTCAAGATATCAGGAGTCAAGAGTCAAGAAGTTAGCACAATTTTTAAGGTCAGGAGCGAGAAGCTTTCCTTCTTGTCTCCTGACTCTTGATTTCGTGCTTCTTCGACTTAAGATAATTGTTTAAACGCATCGGCGAACGCTTCCATTTCGTCCATACGGCCAATGCTTACGCGGCACCAGTCCTTGCCGTTAAACTGCCAGTTGCGGACGCCTACGCCACGTTTCATCATTTCACCAACAAACTTTTTCCCGTCCATTTTAAGCGGGAACATCACAAAGTTTGCCGATGAAGGGATGTATTCATAGCCCTCCTTTTTAAGTACCGAATACAGGTATTCCTTGGAGGCATTTGTTTTTTCGAGGGCATCTTTTAAAAATGCTTCTTCGCGATAGGCTGCAATTGCACCTGCTATAGTGGTAGCAGCGAGCGAAAAGCCTGTGGTATACATCGATAACGTTTTAATAGTATCGGGCTGGGCAATTACATAGCCGCAGCGCAAACCTGCAAAGCCATATAATTTTGAAAAAGTACGGGCCACAATAACATTTTGCCCGGCTTTTACAGCGTTGATCATCGTACTGGCCTGCGGATCGGGCAGGTAATCGATATAGGCCTCATCAACAAATACAGTTGCCTTTTTAGATACACGTTCGCAAAAAGCTTTCAGCTTAGCAGTATCCAATATCGTAGCCGTTGGATTGTTGGGGTTGCAGATATACACCAAGCCGGTATTATCATCAATCCTGGCCTCCATAGCATCCAGGTCAAGCTTGTAATCGGCTGTAAGGGGTACTTTGATCCACTTACCTTCCAGTTGCTGTGCGTGCGACGGCAGGTCATCATATGATGGGTCGCCGGTGATGATGCTTTTACCGCCTTTGCTGTAATGTATAGCTGCCGCCAGTAATAACGGCGACGAGCCCGACTCCATCAGGATATTATTGTAGTTGATGCCTTCATATTGAGCTATTTTATTGTACAGGGTTCCCTGCGTCATAAAAGGGTACTGATAGCTTTTATCAATGGCATCCTGGATAGCCTTTTTCGCAGCCGCCGAAGGGCCAAAGGGGTTTTCATTAGCTAACAGCCTTGCTTTTAATTCGAAGCCTGCGTTGGTAACAGCCTCCTGATCGGTTAATGCCCTGCTTAATGGTTTAAATACACGGGCCGGCATGGCTGCCAGCTTGCCAATTGTTCCTGAAAAAAGGGCCAGTCCCCCGGCCATAAATGCGCTGGATTTGATCCAGTTTCTGCGGTTAAGTGTACTTGACATGGTGGTGGTATTTAATGCTTTTTGCGTTGATATTATTTCTGAACCGGATATTGTGTTCGTTGGTTAGTAACCCTGGCATGTACAGCGGCAACCGTGCTCCTGGCAGATTCAAATGCACCGGCCATCCAGGCATTGAGGTATGTTAAATGCTCGCCTGCAAAATATACCTGCTTATCGGGTTTTAACAGTACCGGGTATTGTGTTTTACGGGTTTCGGTAGTATAAACCGCCCATCCGCCTAAATTGTATTTGGTTTTATGCCAGCTTACCGAAAACGAGTTTTCAAACTCCTGATCATATTGCGGGTGGATAAGCCTGCCTTTTTCCAGTGCGAACTTCTCCCTCTCGGCGTAGCCTAAAGCGCCGATCTTCTGCGCTTTTTCGTTAAAGTTGTAATATCCAATCAAGATACCTTTTTTTCCTAAATAATCATAGGATGGATAAAAAATCTGCGTTAAATCATTGTTAGTGTGCGTTATACCACCATAGATATGCTCATCCTCTTCCCAAAACCTGCGCTTAAACTGCAGGCCGATCTTCCCGGTTTGGTTATAGCTGATATAATCAATAGCGCGACTAACATCGCCGCTAAAATTATTACTGATATTACTCAAAACCGGCAACGGGATGGTACAGATACACAGGTCGCCATTTAATATATGTTCTCCTGTAGCATCTTTATAAGTGATCTTAACTCCGTCGGGGACATTATTGATGGCAGTAACCTCTGCTCCCATTTTTATTGACGGTGCTATCTTCTTTTCCAAAGCTTTGGCTATCTGATCCATACCGCCAACAGCCTGAAACATGGTCATCTGCAGCTCGTAGGTATATTCAGCCACATTATAAAAGTCCGGATCCATCAAACCCGAATGCAGCAGATCGGCCAGTTTGTGCGGATCGGCTATTTTGCCGGCCTTGTCGCCGGCACCGGGGCTTTCGGTATAACCACGCCGAGCCGATGCTTTGTATAGTTTATCAATATCCAGCCCGCCTTCAGCTTGCAGGTATTCGATAATCTTTTCGCCATCTTCTTTGGTAAAGCTACTATCGAGACTGCCATGATCAATGCTTTTGGCCAGCATTTCGGTCATGTAACCGCGGATGTCATTATGTACTTCCCTAACCTTTATCTTTTTATTGGATAAAGGCCCTTTACCTTCAGCAAAGTAATATGCCCCCTCGTTTACATTATTATAAACCTGGATCGGCACACCCAGCTCTTTGCAGTAATGCAGCGTAAGTTCATGATTGTGCGGAATGCGCGAAGGGCCGGCGTTAAAATACTGTCCGGCATCAAAGCGGGCGATAGCGGTTGGTTTATCAATTTCGGTATTGGTAGTACCGTTGCGGATACTGAAACAGCGCCCGCCGGTGCGTTGCCGCGCCTCTAAAATAGTGCACTGATAGCCGAGTTTACCAAGTTCGTAGGCACTCGTCATGCCGGCCAAACCGCCACCTAAAATAATAATATGTTTTCCTTTGCCATTGCCTTCGAGGTTAAAGGCATGAGCCGGCGATGGTTTTAATAAGCCAAGAGCAAGCATGGCAGGATATGCCCCACCAGCCAGCATGGCACCTTTTCCTAAAAAGTCCCTGCGGGTAATAGTTTTCAATAAGCGCGTATTTATGTTTTACAATCAACTCAGGCCTAAATATAACTTTTTCTTTGTTTGGTATATTAAGGCAAAATCAACTTTTATTGGTGTTTATATAAAATTAACGGGATTTTTTAAGCTGGTGACGGATTTATGTTAAGATATGGGGGGAGTGGTGATTAGAGGTTGGAGATTAGAGGTTAGGTTTGTTGGGGAGATCTTTTTAAGCACGCAAAGGCGCAGAGGCGCTAAAGGAAAAACTTTGCGGCTTAGCGTCTTGCATGAATTGCTATCCGCAGTTATTTGTCTGAACCGGGATTTGGGGGGATTTTTAGGAGGACAGGATTTTTCTTGGATTTTTTTGCAAAATCAGATCAATCTGAAAAATCCCCCAAATCCCGGTTCAGACCACCAAACGTTAATTTCTGTTAAAAAGTAAAAATAAATTTGCTTTGCTACGAATAGTTCGTAGATTTACGAAACAATCGTAAACATAATGGAAAAACTATCGCAACAAGAGGAAGAAGCAATGCAGGCGGTGTGGCAATCGGGCCCGGGATTTATCAAGGATTTTTTAGATCAGCTGGCCGAACCAAAGCCTCCTTACACTACCCTTGCCTCTACTATAAAAAACCTGGAGCGCAAAGGATTTTTGAAAAGCGAAAAATTAGGCAACTCGTTCCGCTACCTGCCAATGATTCAGGAAGAGGAATATAAAAAGCGCTTTATGAGCGGTTTTGTAAGCGACTACTTTCAAAACTCCTATAAAGATCTGGTAACGTTTTTCGCCAACGAAAAAAAGATCAGCGCTACCGACCTGA
>Ga0163162_10003299_pt1 | contig 15442 bp, 25 predicted proteins | sample S55metaG_FD_115310 | JGI IMG/M metagenome (GOLD analysis project Ga0163162, IMG submission 115310) | Switchgrass rhizosphere microbial communities from Kellogg Biological Station, Michigan, USA - S5-5 metaG | ecosystem: Host-associated > Plants > Roots > Rhizosphere > Soil | place: USA...
ACATAATGTTAATTATGAGACAAATTGCAAAATGAAGAAAACCCGCCGGTTGTTCAGGAAACTGCGGTTTTCGCTTTAAGTAGTAATACTGTTGAGTGTTTACTCGCTCTTGTATGGTGGCTCAATTAAGAGGAAAAATAAAATAAAAACGGTTGGTCGTTTTTTACAATCAGTGTTTTCACCGATTGATTTTTTAGAACGTAACATTTATTTTACAACCTCTTAAACTATTATTAACCTTATGCAATTAGTCACTTTGACGTTAAAAAAGGTAACCTATAATTTAGGTTACATTCTTCCGGTTTGGGTTGGTTCAACACAGCAATTTGTTATTATTCCGACATTCGATTTTAGACCGCCTTTTATGCTTCTGCGGATGGAGCGTTGTCACCTCCGTATGAAAGATCAGGCGATTTCTTATTTGCAGTCGGGTAAAACATTGCCGGTGTTGCAACGGTCAAAACCGGTAACAATTGAACCTGTGCATAATATCGTTTTGAATGAGGTTGTATAACTATATATAAAATTATTTACCTCTTACTTTTCACTTTTTACTATGCATTTTATACAGAAACCCGGTAACACGTTTCGGTTTACGAAACGTGATCTCGCCGTTTTAACCCGGTTATTAGAACGTATGTATGTCAATGAAATGATGAACTATAAGTTCTTTAACGATTACCCTGATTCGCAAAAGAAAAAAACGCAATTGACGGTAATAGACCGAAAATATAGGCTTGAGATTAAAGCAATGCAATTGCTGTTACACAGACTTAAATCACCTCTATTATTAGAACAAAATGGCAAACAACGTCCAAATTTTAGAAAAACCCTTGATATTGAAACCCGGTGAATCCGGGTTTTTTCGTGTTAAAAACCGTCTATTGATTATAGAAATAGTATCGGATGACGGTGTGAATGTGGCGTATAAATATCCGTTAAAAGCGGATGACGAAGTACATACAGTACCAAAGCACGAAGTTTTTTTGCCTTTGGACGCTGTAGGCTCATATTTTAAATACGCATGACTACATCACAGGCACAAATTGACCGTATTAAATCGCTTGAAGACTTTCGTTCGAAAGCGTATGCGGATGGTTTCGTTAATGACGTGCAAATGTATTCTATTGGCTATGGTCATCAAATCCGTTTAACTGAAACGTCATTGCGTACCAAAACTATTACTAAAGCGGATGCCGAAAAGCTGTTAAGGTCTGATATCGCACCGCTTGAAATTCAAATCAATCGTGATTTGCGTGTTAATCCAACTCAAAATCAATTCGATGCGTTAATCGATTTTGGTTACAATTTGGGTTCAGGCACTTTGAGTAAAATTATAAGTACCTGGAATACTACGCACAACACAAAGACGGTAACTGACCAAATGTTGCAGTACACTAAGTACCATGATAAATCAGGCAGCTTAGTGCATTCAGATGATTTGCAGTCTCGCCGTGAAAAAGAAGTTGCTATTTTTAATAGTAGCCTCCCTCCTGTCTCAATTAAGTACGCCGTTATGGGCGTAGCTGGTTTACTTGCCGCTGCATATATCTTTAAATAGCATGCCCCGCCGCAAGTTTTACGCTGTTATTGTCAAGGTTGACAATACAAAGTTTATTAAATGGCGTGGAATAACGCATTTCCCTAAACTGTATCGTAGTCTTGATAGAATGTTTCCCGGATGGCGCTGGGGAAACGTGTTTTTTAAGTTTAAGCAAGTTGGTTCTTTTCAAAATAAAAACCGGCCTATACACTTTTAAATACACTCTACCTAAAACCATTCATCAAAAATTAACTGTGCATTTCCCGTTTGCAAAGACTATAGGCTTTGCGGCTCTGCAAACAAGTAAGGTCACGTAGTGGCCGGGTTGATAAAGGGCTGCAAAGCCCGGTCTTTGCTTTTGGGAATGCGCTATTTTCTCACTTTTCACTTTAATTTTTATGGATAAAAAATTGATTGGATGGAATTTAGAAGATTGTTATGTCTCATTTCCGACAGATTATTTGGGTTTTTACCCTTTGTTATTAGATGCCATTTCAGGGCTGATTTTCAGGATACTTGTCGTTTACCAAAGGGATAGGTGTTTTATTTATTTTTTAAACACCGATTATACTACAATGAAGTTGATTAGTGTGCATGTTGATGCGCATTGGCCTCAATAATCTACCTAAAACCATTCATCAAAAATCTACACCTAACTTTTAACCTCATGTACATTTTAAAAAAGCAATTGCCCTTTATGGGTGATAACTATTCGTTTTATAAAGCTGATTTTTCTAAGGTAAAATATTCACTGGAAAGATATGCTTTCGGTTCGTTTATGCGCTCCCGTGCAAAAATTTATCGTTGGTGGCTTCACGCATGGTTTGTAAACCTTTTTTTCAAAGGGCAAATTGAAAAAATCCACATTCAACTTTGATTGATACCCTTACTCATCCTGCTACTAAAGTTGTAGCTGGCTCCCTCCCACTGGCCGCAAGCGTACCACAAGCAAACACGCTGGGAGACATAATAGTTCATTATGGCGGCGCTTTGATAGCTTCTACATTAATACACCTCTTTTTTACTATTGTTAACCGATTTAAAACCTCCAAAGATGGAAACCAAAACAACCAAAGTAACCAAAACACAGAACAAAAATAACGCTGTAAAACCCGTTAAAAACGCCCCTAACGCTGCTAAAGCTGCCGGTAAGCTTGAAGTAGTAACAAGCTTCGATTTGCTTCGTACGGTCGCTAAAGAAGATGACAAGCTGGTGAGCTTTAAATGTGACCCGGATTTGTTTAAAGACCTGCAATTGCTTGGTATAAAGACCGGCGTTGCATTCTGTGAGGTTATCAAAGGTTTGGTTATTCGTGAACTTGCCGATGTAAACGGCGGCTCTACTTTAACCCACTTTATACCTGCTTTAAATGTGTGATGTTCCGGGTTTGTAACACGGAACATTCAGTCCAACCCGTTAGACTTCTATCTTTCTACTCTCTGCCTCTCACACTGTATAGCTAAACGCTAAATACAATTTATGAGAACTAAAACACGCAATAAACCACAAAAACAACGTGTGCGTGCTTTTAAAAACAAGTATAAACAGCTAAGAAAAAAAAGCATGGCATTTTTTAACCGTGGTCGCCGCTTTGGCCGCCGCAATTTTTCAAGGGGCTTTAAGCCTCGTTTTAATAACTTCCGCCCTCGTTTTAGCCGTCCCCGGTTTCGTAGAGGTGGTAACCGCATCCCGTATGTAGGTCGCTTTATACCTCGTGCTTTACAACCTCTCTTAATCCTTGCCGCAATAGTGGGCGGCGTATGGTACTTTTTTAAAGACCAGTTGAAACCACTAATTGAAAAACTTAAAAATCATTCAAGCTAATGATTATCCGTAACAGAGAAACTCAAACAGAGAACGTACGTAACCAAACAGTAAATGGCCTTTCGGTAAAAGGCTTTTTAATTACCTCCTCCGGCACGCCTACGAGTGCGAACATTGACTTTGAACAATGTGTTGTAAAAATTGTTCTTAACCGCAATGGTACGCAGGATATCATATTGCAAGATGATTTGAAAAAGTTAGGGCTTGCTTCAAATGTTGATATGCTGGCGCAATATGCGTTCTCTACTACCCCTATTACAGTGGGTAGCGACCTTGGCGCTTTGATTTGTTTTTCAATACCTTTCGGTGGTCATATCAATCTCAAAAATGATGATTATCTTTTTGTTGAGGTAACTAACCTGAAAGATTTGTTTACCAGCAACGCGCAATCAACTTCTTACATTGAAACCAAACTGATTAAGTCAGTTGGTTACGAGGAATTTATACCTCAAATATCTTCTAAGGTGATTCAGGCTAATGAAAGTACTCGTAAATATGATCTGGGCGATAATGTTAAACGAGCTGTTATATTGAATTACGATAAAACGGACTTTACCGATAACGTTGTGCAGAACATCACCATATCGAGTGACCGGTATAACGAAAACTTAACGTTTCCCGACTTGGTTCTGTCGAAAATCAATCGTTTCGGTAAACAGTTACTTCCTTCTGCTTCAAACTCGGATATATCGACCGGTTTGCAAGAAGACCAAAGTTTCGTGCTTATGGACTTTCACCAACATTTCAACGGTGTGGAGTTGGATATTAAGTTTAGCCCGGCGCAAGTTGTTCAGGGTAATAACGTAATAGTTTACTGGACATACCGTACAGATGCCGGTATACTTCAAAAAGCGCAAAACCTCCAAGCTAAACACGTGCAAAAGGCTATTGATGCCATACCAGCCGGTAATAATAAAAAATAATGTCGTTTTTTAGCGTTCTTGGTAAGATAGGTAAAGGCGCTGTTAGTGTTGTCAAAGGTGTCGGTATTACTGCTGGTAATGTTGTAGGTAATTATGTTGGTGTTGGTTCGTTGGGCAGTAATATAAATTCTGCATTATCTAAAAATAATGCTACTGCTGGCGTTCCCACTGCTTCGATTGATGGTGCCGGTGTGCCTATGACAAGTCAACCGAATGTTATTTCCCCTACTCCGTCGATATGGGGTTCGATTGTTGGTGCTATAGATAACTTTGGAGGTTTTTTCTCTGGGAAAAATCATGTTCAAGTTGATGTTAACACTGGCGTAGGAGGTCGTGTTGGTGATTCTACTACATCTTCCGGCCTCCCCTCTTGGTTACCTATTGCCGGCCTTGCTGCTGGCGGCTTATTGCTTTTTACTTCTATGTCCGGCAAACGCCGGTAATTAAACAATGCCCCGGTTGTTGCCGGGGCTTCAATTAAACTTATGAGATTACCAAACTTAATTAAATCCGTTCTTGAAAAGACTGTAGATATTAATCCTACTGATTTAAATGATATGATCAATAAATGTCATTTATGGTATGACGAAAATGTACAGGAAACGGAAAAAAAAGAGCGTGAAAAAGAGCCGCTCACTCTCAAAGATAAGATATTCAAACACCTCGATAGCTGGTATGTACGTATCGGCTTAGCCTTTAGCTTTTTTGTTATCGTTCGTTGGGTTCAGGATTTTATGAATCCCGGCGATGATACGCCGAATGATGTTAATATGCCTGGGTAATGTTTGATGGCGGTAATATTTCGGGGTTCTTTGCGCAAACCGGTAAAAGTGATGGCACGGGCGATTATAATAATTCGTCAAACGGAAACTACAAACAGCGTTTGAAAAACCGTGAAAATCACTATTACAGGTCACAGGGCATAGACACCGAAACAGGCGAAGTTTTAGATTTCAAGCCTAATACTCGCCTCAAAAACCCTTATAGTATGGCGAAATCTTTTAGAACAGGGTTTAGCGGCATTTCTATGCCGTCACCCGATAAGATTTTGAATTTGGCTATTATTGGCGGTATAGGTTTAGGCGGTTTTCTTCTTTATCAAAAGATATTTAAACCGCTTTTGTCGTCCAATCCTGTCGATAAGGCGAATGCCGATGCAGATAAAACTGTGGCTGCTGCTTATGTGAATACTACAAAATCGCAATTGGATCGTACGAAAGCTACCGCAACATCTTTAGCAGGTGGCGGTATTGCTTTGAGCGATTTACATAAGAGCAACGCAGATTATTTGCATAAGTTGTTAGATAGTAATTGGGTTGACCATGACCAAATTGTAAAAACGATAATGGGCATGGCAAAACAAACCTTTCAGCTTACTGCGCAAGCTTATGGAGTACGTTCGCTGCCAAATTATGTAAAGGGATACGCTCATATAACTAATGTGTCTATTTGGACTACTATATCGTCTATGTGGACTGATGATGTATGGACGGATAACCTTTACAATCATTTGACTGCTATCCTTACCTCGTCCGAACAATCTAAGCTGTCGTCATGGCTAAATGCCATTAAATAAAACTTCATGATTTTAACCAAAGAAACCCTTTCGCAATTATTCGTTAAGTCGAATGATTACGGTACAGAGGAATGGGCTAAACAGTTGTTGCAAAATGTGACGTCTAAGAAGCTGGATAATGTTAATGCCTTTGCCGGTGTTATCAAGTTTCCAAGTGATGACTTCTTAGACCACCAATTAAACCAACATCAGACTACTCAATTTCAAAACTCTGTTTATGTTGGTTATATGGATATGTTGTTACCTGATCTTGATGGTACAGGTAATACGCTTTCTTTTAGCCGCTTGACTTTTAACCTCGACGGTGTTAAACGTCTGTATGTTCAGACTAATACGAGTGTTCTTACTTCCGATGCTGATAAAACGGCATTTAAAAACAAAATTCTGACAGAAAACCCGGGGGCTAATGCAGATATCGTCTTTAGCCGCAATTGTATGCATTACTTAACTGATATTCAGTTGAGCGGATCTGTTTACACGCAAAGCGGTTCAACGTTTACGCCGGTAACAACGGGTAGTTTTACGCCGTCAATAGAATTTGAGTTTTTAGTGTCCGGCTATAAATGTTTACTGTTATGAAGTTGGGACGTTATATTATGTCGTCTTTCGGCGAAATTCGCTGCTGCGACCAAAAGAGTACTGTAACAGTTCCCACTGACCCGGAAACACCAGTTTATGCATGGCGTGTACATACCGCCTCTATAACCTGTGTTGTTGACGGGAATGGTAAACAAACCGGTTATGCTCATGTTAACGATTTGGAAAAATATGATGTGTCGACTGGTGTTGCAACCGGTGATTTAAAGTCGAATTTGCCAAGTGAGCCGGAATATCAGGCCGATTACATTGATACTAATACCTGTCCGATACCACAACCTATTACTTTCACCGGTCATAATGGTACGCCTAATAGCCATACTGTAATACATATGGTGTCTATAGATGGTACAAAAACCCATGATATAGACCTTTATCCCGGTCAAACTAAGGTAGTTAGTATTGAAGATACGTACTGGAATATCGATGTCTATAATGCTCCTGCGGGTTCAGGTGGTGCAACGCAATTCCGTGTTACCGTTAACGGAAATACGATTCCGTTGAACTTCGGTGAACATCACACTTTTGAGACTTCCGGTACTGTTAACCTTGACGTAGTTCCGAATTAGTAATGAATGTATTTATTTCTAATCCGCTGCCGATTACACAACAACAACTAACAGAGGCATATCAAAATGGGTATGATCAATATCCAATTGACCATCCTCCCGTAACGAATGAATATGAGTTTCATTTTTTTAATTATACCTCGTATCCAGTTACTATAAGGGTATATGATGAAAATGATGTGTTGTTGAATAGTACGGATGTACCGCACCATGTTTTAGGTGTCGATGTTACTTCACACTATATATTAAAGCCCTCGATGTATGCGGGCGCTCACCATTTGAAAATTGGCGGCGCTTCTGTTGCCTCCGGTAAATCGCTTTGGTGTTCGCAATTTTTCGCTTACGGCGGTCAAACAGGATTTCTTTACTTCCCGTCCGCTGTTGGCGTTGAGGGTGTCAACGGCCCTGCGGAATGGGTTGCGGGTTATATCTATAACATTGTTTATCTCGAAATTTAATGAATGTATTTATTACAAACCCGCTACCGGTTACGCAACAGGATTTAGTTGCTGCTCATGATGCCGGTTATAGTGAGGGGTATGCTCAATACCCCGTAGACCATCCCCCTACTGCTGCTTTTCAGGCCGGTTTTAGCGTTATTAATAACGGTAATATAACCGGTATAGTGGTTACCTCTTACGATTCGTCTAATAATGTTCTGTCAACTGATACGTTGCCTCCAAGTTCGGCGACATGGACAAAACATATAGCCGACTGGCCTGCAGGTGCTGTTAAGTATACAATGACCGTACCCGATGGGTTCAGGTTTGTTACTGTCGGCTTATCCGGTGACGGTGTTTATAATACGGCTAACGTTCCTACTGCCGATGTTCATATACAGGATTTTACAAAGCTTATTTTGCAAGGTCTTGGTATGTTTATGACGGCTGTTGTATTACCTAATTTTTCACCCTCTTAATGAAAAAACAAGATTTAGTTAATCGGCTAAAGGCCGATTCAGTTGAAAATAAATTTTCGCTTGATGGCGAATACCTTGTTTTCGATAAAACTTCTAACCTCAAATATCAGCCGTACGGCTATGGTTTAACGCTGGGTGATTTGCTTACGGCTAATCCTATAAGCAATACCCGGTTAAACGTTGGCCTCCTTGTCACGTTGGCTAATGTACAGGCAAACGAAATGTTTAGCGATTTGAAAATAATCGCTTCATATCGTTCGCCCGAATACGACTTTTTGAACTTTGGGCAATCCGATAGCAAGTTGTACACGAAAGGTGATGCGCTTGCTATAAGTACAAAAGACGTAGACGGCCTGTTAACCGCAATTAAGTCAAGTTTTACCCCCGGTGAACTTGGCGTTTATAATTGGGGTGTTCATATAGGCTGGACAAAAGACGTGAAAGAGTGGGATTACCGTTCTGATACTTCCTTTAAGCGCAAAGCGCTGGACTTTTTAATCAATGACAAAATGAAAAACATTTTATTGATCGCCGGTGCTGCTGCTGCCGGTTGGTTCTTTTTCCTGCGTAAAAAGTAATTATTTATGGCTTCAAACTACCCTCCGGATGGTATGATCTATCTTGGTGAGTTGATGGTCGGTTTGAAATTTACTTTTAAAAAGAACGGCCATCCTTACCGTATTGTCTCCCTGTTTAAAATGTCGTGTATGTATCGTTCTCTTTGGAATGATCAGGTGTACACGAAGTTTAACCCCGATCAGGTGCCGGTGTACCTTTATTAGCACCTAATTATAGGCCGGGCATGTCCCGGCCTTTTGTTTAACCTCTAATTTTTAACTATGTCTGATACGATAAAGCTTGAGATATGGTACAATACGGAAATTGTCGACGGAAAGACTATTTATGACTTTAATTTTTATGGCTTTCCTACTGATATGATACCGCACGTTGTACGTGCGCTCACTTATGAATCGCTGGCACGTGCCGGAATTAAATATGATCAGAGTGCAGCGGAAAAACAGTATAGCATACGTATTGATTACTTCCGTGCCTTAGAGCAGGCGGTAAACGCTGGTAAGCAACTTATAGAAGATGATTTTTCCAAAGAGCGTGCAAAGAATAATGCTAACTATTTAGACCACTGTAAAAAGACTGGTCTTACTCCTACTCAAATATTTATTGACTTCCCAAATTCTTAATGTTATGAATCCTTTAGAAATTGTTATTTATCATACTATCCCATTTTTTATTATTGGTTTAGTTTGTCGTCGTATTTATGAGGCGGTTAAAGATTATATAGCGTTACGCCGGTTAAAAAAGCGGTTGGCCGAATCTCATCGGCGAAATGTCGATTTGAATTTATTGTTAGCGGGTCTTCTTGTTGTTATTGAGCTGCAAAAGCTTAATAAAAAGAGTGCTGTTGAAAATAGGACACTTGAAGTTATTGAGAAAGAAGATTCCTAACCCTCTACCTAAAACCATTCATCAATTATTTACCATGGTAGACACCATAGAATTTAAGCTAAACAATGTCGATAAATACCCTCTTATCAAAACTCAATTTGAACGTACGTCGAAAGTCGGTGCAACGACAATCATTGTCGACGAAGATACAGGTGAAGTTACTGAACGTAATAAAGTACGTGCTATGCTTCACCATGATACTGGGCATATTACTGCTTTTACTAAGCGTAGTAGCATTTATATTGCCTCAAGTCACTATCATTTATCTTATATTTATAACATTTCGCAAAACTTTATCAGTTTTAACTTCGCTGTCCCGAAATACCTATTCGGGACAAACATTTTCCAGTTCATTAGAATCTACTCCCAAAGTAGTGATACAATCCACCAATACTTAATGGATTTTATGACCGGCTTTTGTAAAAAGCATTTTATACAGTCGGTTGATATGATGGATGTCGAGTTAACTCGCCTCGATTTATGTTATAATCAGTTTTTTAACTCGAAAGCGGATGCGCTTTCTTATTTGGAACAACAAAAACCCCTTTTAAAAAAATATGGCCGGTCTTCCAAAAATCGTGTACGTGACTATGAGACAACTTTGTTTTACAATACTAAACGTTACTCGTTTAAGATTTACCACAAGGGAACGGAGTTCAAAGCAAAAGACAGGAAAGAACTGATAAAGAAAAACAATACTGGTGAGGGTTTGGATCATTTACAGGAAATAGCAGATAGGATATTGCGTTATGAGGTGACTTTTCGTGCTGCACAAATCAATTACCTGTTTGAAAAAGCTGAATTGCATAATTCCTATATACCATTTGCGTATAATGACCAAACAACGCACCTGTGGGCGCGGCAATCGTCGCCCGAATTTTATAAAAACACAATGCGTTTTGTAGAGCAAAGCAAAAAGTTTGTATTTGAGCCTGTGGCGAAATATGATGCGGTACTAACGCAATGTGTCTTTTTCTCAAAAGAAGTATTTAAACAGATGTTTGATTTCTTTTGGGATAAAGTGAGAGATTACCAGTTGTCCCAAAAGTTGAGCGTTTATGACGTTTGTAAAAAGGTCGATGCGCTTAATGAGAAAAAGGATAATGTAAGAAAAGAGAACGATAAACTACGGCGTGAAATGTCGTATAACAAGCCGACAATAGTTTTAATGACGTTGTTGGCTCAATACTATTCGCTCGATGAATTGCGAAAGTCCGAATTGATGCCTCGTTCGACATTCTTCCATTATCAAAAGAAATTAAAGGAGGTGGGAATCACCTCCGAAAGTATATTGACGGGGATGCCTCCCCCTCCCCTTGATTATTCGGACTATAAATATTATTTTGGTCGTCATCATTTAAAATAACCTTGTCATGAAAAAGCTTTTGTTTTTCGTTTTAATGTTTTTGGGTGTGAAGTCGTATTCACAAACCCTCAACTATTATAAAGTTGATTCAGATGGTAAATGGCAAACAATAACGTTGTTTATTCCTGCTGGTGACACTACTAAGGCTGTTATCTATTATAATTCGAGTACTGCAAAGTCGCTTGTGAAGATGAATCTTGTAAAAGATGTGTCTAAAGATGGTGTCGATGCTTCGTTGGTCACCATGGGTATTAGTAAGGCTAAGTATTTGCTGATAACTACTGACAGTGGTAAGCATATTATAATGACTGACGAAAAGCAGATGTTTACTAATGTGTTTGATCTTGACAGTAAGATATTGAATCCATCTGAGCAAAAACCAGTTAGTACTGATTACACAGGATTACTTATAAAAGCGTTTAAATATTTGCTTTTATAGTATAACTTTCTCTTTTTCAGTGAAAAAATATTATAATATTTTTGGAAATTCCAAAATATCAGTATATTAGCGATGTAAATCACGTGAAACACGTGTTTTTACTTAAAGTAAAGTTCTTTAGATAACTCTTCTAACTCCCTATTTATAAGCGCCTAACGCTTTTTTATCTCGTAAGGGGAAATTTTGCAATGTTCTGTTAACTCAATGTTAATTATGAGAATAAATTTACAAAACGATTTTAGAGTATGACCTGCTCAAATCTATACCGGATTTCACGGGTATACATCTAATATTTACAGCCGTTCACACGTGTGTAAACTAAATGAAACGTAGTTTACAATTTCAGAGCCAATAAAGCACCATGGGCTGTTAATGGATACTAATTAAATATATTTGATATAGCAAAGATTGCTGTATTAGCCGACTCGTAGTCATTGATTTTTTGATCGAACCCCAATTAAAATTGAAGCTATTTAACATAATAGGCTTTTCGATTAAATAGAAAATGTGAGTCATATGGCGAAGCATTGTACAGTGCTCAATGCAATCCGGTTTTTATCAATTTATGAAATCCCGGAAAAGTTCCATTTATAATAATTCTGCAAATAAATTTTACTTTTTTTATGATAACAGATCAGAACTTGATGGTTAGTGTTTGCTGTACTACTTATAACCATAAAGATTTTATCAGTCAAACTATTGAAAGCTTCCTGATGCAGGAAACCAATTTTAGGTATGAAATTGTTGTTGGAGATGATTGTTCAACCGACGGAACAACTGAAATACTGAGGTCATACAAGGAAAAATACCCTGATAGGATCAAGATAATTTACCCGGAAAAAAACCGTGGCGCTCACCTGAACACGATTGACACCCTAGGGGCATGCGAAGGAAAATACATTGCACTTTGCGATGGAGATGATTTTTGGACAAGTCCGCAGAAACTGCAAAAACAGGTCGACTTTTTGGAGAACAACCCTGAATATATCATTTGCTGCCATTACACCCGGGTAATTGACATCAACAATAATACATTAAATCTGGAGCCCAACCCGGTGCCGCTTGAATATACTTATCACGATCTTTTGGTTGGCCGACAGGTAGAAACAAAAACCGCCACTGTTGTTTATCATAATATCCCGGATGTACATGAATTATTTCAAAAATCATGGTATACAAGCTGTTATGCCGCTGATAAGTTTTTTAAACTTTTCGCAACATTCAATACGGGGCGTAAAATATATGTAATGCCCGAGGTTATGAGCTGTTATCGCAATCATGCTGGCGGCATATGGAGCATGATAAAAAATGAAGCCCGCATGGAAATGGTTATCAGCGATTTCAACCTGATCATCAGGCGCTTTCATTATCGAGGCATGCAAAAAAAAATGCTCTTATTGCTCTATCTTAAAAGATATATACTATTTGAGTTAGGCCGGTTTCGGTTACGCAAAGCTTTTGATACTGTAAAATATCTGCTTTAAATAAAATCACACCCCTATCTTCCTGATACTATCAATTTGCACCCCAACCATAGTGCCCGGATGGATTTTTTCTTTTTTTCATAAGGCGTCGAATATTATTGACTGACCCTGTACCCTATGCCCTCCCCCGGGGCATTCAATTAATAACATTATACAACAATTAAAAACCTACTTATGAACCACCGAAGTTTTACCATACGTAATAGAAAAGATTGGGACGAATATATCAGTCGTGCATATATACATGAAGGGTTTCACACCTGGTATTACCATTCTTTAAATACCGAAGGAGAACCACTTTTATTTGTTTATGAAGAAGAGAAATTATTCATCGCGTTGCCGGTGATCAAAAGGAAGATCGAGAGCTCGGAATACTTTGATATGACCTGTGTGTATGGTTATGCCGGTCCCCTATCAAGCGTTCCTTTTACAAGCTTATCAGCCTTAACAATTGCGCAATTTAAAGCCGAGTTTACAATCTTCATGAAGGCAGAATCGGCAATTTGCATCTTTTCAAGATTGCATCCATTTCTTGATCAATATCATCTGTTGGAAAATATTGGAGGTATCAAAGACAACGGAACAACATTGTACGTTGATCTTTCGATATCTGAGGAAGAACAACGGGACAGGTATGATAAAAGGCTTGGTCGCCAGATAAGAAGCCTGCGCAAAATGGGCTTTATTATTAAGGAAGCCGATACGGCACAGGAAATTGAAGATTTTGCCGAAATGTATTATAGAAACATGGACCGGCTGAATGCTTCATCTAATTATTATTTTGATGTTCAGTACTTTATCAATCTCCTTAATGAAGAGTACATGAAAAATAAACTCATTTTAATTTACGATGGAGTTAACCTTATGTGCGGAGCTCTTATTTTGTTATCAGATGCTATTGTCCGGAATCACCTTTCGGCAACTTCGCCTGACTACCTGAATATTTCTCCAAGTAAATTGATGACAGACGAAATAAGCATGATCGGTAGAAGAATGGGGAAAAAGATCTTTCATCTTGGCGGCGGCGTTGGCGGAAAAGAAGATTCCCTTTTCAATTTCAAAAAGCTGTTCTCAAACCTGCAGGTAAAAGACAGGATCTGGTGTTATATTAATGATGAGCCTGCTTATAACGATCTCGTTTTAAGATCAGGCGTGGAAATCGACCCGGAAATTCCATTCTTTCCCCTATATCGTCATCCAAAAAGAAAAGCACAAACAGCTGCCTCTGAACCTGAAACCACCACAATTTAAAACCTTAATTAATTACAACAATGAAAAATAAACTTAAATATGCCGATGCTGACCTTGTTGTATTTGACCAGATAATGGACGAATTCGGATGGATCATATATGAAGATGCCCTTGACGATGCCTTCGTTGACGAAATAAGAGATTCATTGGTGCCGGCATACGATGTGAGGCGAAAAATTCAGATAGCCAATGGTATAGGCGACAATATGAACGGCACGCTCCACCACCTGGTTGAACGGGAAAGGTTTTCATTAAAATTTCTTGAGCGAAAATACTGTGCAGACCAGATGACGCACTTTTTAAAGGGCAATTACATTATAAACTCACTTGGCGCTGTTATTAACTTAAAAGATGAGAAACCTTATGTTCAGAACATACACCGGGATATTAGAAGTTTCACCGGAGATTTTAAAATGATGATCCAGATGATGATCGTATTAGATGATTTTACTTCTGAAAACGGATCAACTTATTTTCTATCCGGATCTCATAAAAGTGATGAAAAACCAGAAAGTGATTTCTTTTATAAAAACGCGGATCGTGCCAACACCAAAAAAGGCAGCATTATTTTATTCGACTCCAATTTATGGCATGCCGCCGGTAAAAACTATACCGATGCAACCAGGCGGACGTTAACTATGGCTTTTACGAAACCCTTCTTTAAACAACAGCTTGATTATCCAAGATTTTTAGGGTACGAATTTGGCGAAGGATTGAGCGACGACTTGAGACAAATTTTAGGCTATAAATCCCGTGTACCTGAAAACTTAGATGAATACTATCAACCCGTTGAAAAACGAATGTATCAACCAGGCCAGGGTTAAATTAATATACTTAAACTCTGCTTCAATTGTCAGTATTGTTTAATCTTTGATTTTAAAATCAGCTAATAACTAACATCTGTGTTACACTTGTGTTATAAGCTAAAAATAAAATCATGGACCTTAAACTTAATGATAAAACAGCACTTGTAACAGGATCAACGGCCGGCATTGGTTATGCTATCGCCAAATCATTGGCCAATGAAGGCGCTATAGTATATGTAAATGGCCGCAAACAAACCAAAGTTGATGAAGTTGTAAAAAAGTTGATCGACGAAACCGGCAATAATAAAATAAAAGGTATTGCCGCCGATTTTTCAAATATTCAACAAGTTGAAGCTTTAATAAATCAATTGCCCGAGATTGATATTTTGGTAAATAACGTAGGCATTTTTGAGCCGAAACCATTTACTGAAATTAGCGATGCCGATTGGCTGAGATTTTTTGAAGTTAATGTACTAAGCGGAGTACGTTTGTCGAGGGCTTACTTCGACAAAATGGTCATCAAAAACTGGGGACGTATTATTTTTATCTCCAGCGAATCGGCATACCAGATCCCTGAGGAGATGATCCATTACGGAACGACAAAGACCGCCCAGATTGCAGTTGCTCGTGGCTTAGCCGAACTTACTAAAAATACAGGTGTTACCGTTAATACCGTTTTA
>Ga0163162_10003300_pt1 | contig 15440 bp, 14 predicted proteins | sample S55metaG_FD_115310 | JGI IMG/M metagenome (GOLD analysis project Ga0163162, IMG submission 115310) | Switchgrass rhizosphere microbial communities from Kellogg Biological Station, Michigan, USA - S5-5 metaG | ecosystem: Host-associated > Plants > Roots > Rhizosphere > Soil | place: USA...
CGGGTGGCGTGTAGCGAGCTCTCATAGAACACGGCAATGTCTATCTTCGGAAGGCCGCTTCTCCAACGTCGGACACTTGTACCCACTTGGGATCCGGCGACGCTTCGTTCTGATAGTTGTCGTGCCAGTTCCACCACTTGTACGGCGCGCTTTTGGGATAACCCTCAGGCGAGTCTTCCCAGGTTTCCTGACGACCGAGAGGCGTGAGGTCGAGGTAGCTCCAGAGGCTCCCCGTAGCTTCGTCGCCGCGGTTGTTGATGAAGTAAGTGCGAAACACTTTGTCGCCATCGCGGAAGAAGACGTTGTGGCCATGCCATTCATCAACGCCAAAATCTTTGTCGAAGCTGTCGGTGATGGTGTACCACGGCATGTCCCATTCCATCCGCGCCTTCAGGCGAGCGATGTCCGCCTGCGGCGCGCGTGAGGCGTAGGCGAGAGTCGTGTCGCGGGCGTTCAGATGTGCGAGATGCGAGACCTGGTCGGCACCAAGGGAGCAGCCGCGGCACGCATGATCAGGCCAGCCGAAAACTCCCGGCTCGAAGAAAGCGCGATAAAGGACCAGCTGAGGACGGCCCTCAAACAAGTCGAGCAGGCTCACCTTGCCCTGAGGCCCCTCGAACTCGTACTTCTTCTCGACGGCCATCCATGGCATCCGTCGGCGTTCCGCAGCCATCGCATCGCGGGCGCGGGTCAAATCTTTCTCCTTCACCAGCAGTTTCTGGCGGGCCGCCTCCCACTCCTGCTGCGAAACGATCGCGGGTATTTTCATGTTCATCTTACTTTCCTTCTGGCTGTCCATGACTCTCTCCTTCCTCGAAATTATTTTTATGGGTGCTCGGATTCTGTTTTGTGCCGCGAAGCTTCTTGCCGCGGAAGCTGCTCACGACCAGTGCAGAAATGCCGCCCGTCGAGGCGGTGCCGGCAGCGATCCAGGCTGCGGTTGCGATACACGCAGGGCACATAAGTCCCCTTTTCGTTCAGCGTTTGCTTCCAGACTTCAATGCAGCCGTGCGAATCCGGGTCATCAGGTCGGTCCAGCCGGCATTCACGCCGCGTTCCGATTCGCCGATCCACCCCATCGCCCGATGTACAAAGCGAAGGCGCGTCAATCCGTTCTCTTCGGTCAGCCGGTACTGGATATTTGAGACTGCCGGTGTGGACATAAACAGCGGCCCGCAAATCTCCAGCAACGACGGAGGCTTGATCGCCTGCACCACGCCCCAGAAATGTCCCGTGTTGTTTCCCAGATCGCGAAACCAACGCCCGCCCGGCCACGCCTCCAACTTCATTGGCATCGGTTTCTCCGGTGTGGAGTTCAAAGGTCCCATCTGCTCCAGGATCGTCTCGAACACGATTCCGATGGGCGCCGCAATCTCTTCTTGCTTGACGATCTCGAACGTCTGAACCGCTTGCGTTGCCTGTTCCTGAATATTCGCTGCCATCAGTGCTCCTTTTTTGTGATGTCGCTTGAAATCATTCGCTCCAGGGCCTTGCGCTCCGCCCGTTCCTTGATCTGGCCGAGTTGATGAGTCCAGTAGCGCTCGAAGGTCTTCATCCAGTCATGCACCGGCTTTAGCTGGGCCGCATTCAATCGATACATCCGATGTTGTCCGCGCTTGATCACCGATACCACTCCAACCTTGCGCAACACCCCCAGATGTTTCGAGACAGCCGGCTGAGGCATTCGCATTCGCGCCACTACTTCGCCTACCGCGTACTCCCTTCCATCCGCCAGCACAGCAATCACCTGACGCCGCCGGGGTTCCGCGATTGCGTTGAAGACATCCGCCGTGGTTGCCGCTCTTGCCATGCTGTTAATATATTCCTATATACGCATATGTCAAGGGTGTTTTACTGCGGACACAGTAATCGCCTCGGTGTGACAAATCTCATTGAATGTTTTGTTTTAAGTTTGGTGGCGACGCGGGACTACCGTCTGCCGGAAACGATCAATCAAACAACCGCCGGAGCCGCGACTTTCTTAGCATCGCCAATCGTGGCATTGGTGATCAGCGGTCGTGCCCAGAATCCGACGCTGAGGACAAATCCGAATGTTGCGTAGAGAAACGCCATGCCGCTGCGCAGTCCGGCGTAGTCGCCGATTCGTCCGATGACGACTGGGATGATCGCGCCTCCCATGAGCGCGGTGCTCAGAATGCCGGAAAAAGAACCGTGATGTTCGGTCACGGAATTCAGCGCGAGTGAAATGATGATGGGCCAGAGCACGGACGTGAACAATCCGACTCCGGGAAAAGCGAGCAGGGAAACTTTCGCCGGTCCAAACAACGCTGCCGTCAAACAAATCAACGAGCCTACCGCGCCACCTATCAGCACTTTTCGGCTGTCGATGAATTTCAAGAGCAGCATGCCTACGACGCATCCAGCAGTGAGTAATCCCCAGAACCAGGAGACGGCGTCGGCGCCTGTCGTCTGAGGATCGAAGCCGTGATAGGTGTACAGAAATTTCGAAATCCAGTCGGCTGTTCCTTGCTCGCAGCCGATGTAGGCAAACATCGCGAGGAAATAGAGCCAGACCACGCGCTTGCGCGCCAGGCTGAGATACATGTCCCACGATCCGGCGCGTTCATCTTCGGTGCGTTCGACCTTGGGAAATTTGGACAACAGCAGCCAGATCACCATCAGAAAAGATGAAGCGGTAAAAATCCAATAGATCGATACCCAGGGAAGGTTGTCAGGCGTCAGCCGTCGCAGGATGCTCAGCAGCATATTTTCGCTGCCTGCCGGCTTGCTGAGGTTCAGCACGAGATAAGAATAGATTCGAGGACTGATAAACGACGCGCTGCCGAAAACAAGTTGTGACAACGTCGAATAAAACGCGTAGTGCTCTTCACCACCCGCCACCCGCAGAAGTGGATTGACGACCACCTGCAGCACCGCCATCCCCGCACCGATCACGAACCACGACACAAATGCGACGCGGTAGTTCGGCACCAGAGCAAAGGCGAGTGCGCCCAGCGTGCTGACCACGAACGACCAGACCATCACTGGCTTCTCGTGGAAACGCTCCATCAAGAATCCGGCGGGAATCGACATCACTCCGTAGGCGATAAAAAATGCAAACGCCAGGAATCCGGCGGCGGTCAGGCTCACGTGAAAGCTGCTTATGATGTCCGGCAGGATCGGGCCCAGGATGTTGGTCAACAGCGACATTACGAAAAATACAAGGAAGACCACCACGATCATGTACTTGCTTCTCATATGGGCCCACTTTCTCCGTATTTTTCGTTTTGGTTGCTGTGACTAAGAGGTCCGCTCCAGAACTTTTCCGAAGCGATGATGCCACACCATCGCTGCGCCGATCAGGTTGGCATTCTCTCCCAGCGAGGCCAGCAGCAACTCCGTTTTTTCAAATGGAACAAAACGGCAACCCTGGCGTATGGTGTCGCGAATGCCGGGAAGAAAAAGATCGGCACTCTTCATGATGCTGCCGCTCAATACGATCGCGTCGGGAGTAAACAGATTAATCAGATTGGCGAGACCAAGTCCCAGATACCGCGCTTCGCGACTCACAGCCGAGCGGGCCAACTCATCGCCTTCGACCGCCAACTGGCAGATGAGCTTCGCGGTCAGCCCAGCGCGCTGCGGATAATCCGGAGGCGCTGTGCTTTCAAGCCATGCGGCCATGGCGGGACCCGCAGCCAGCGCCTCCCAGCAGCCCCGAAAACCGCAGGAGCAGGGCGGACCCGACGGGTCAATCACCTGATGACCGACTTCGGGATGAGCGCCGTCCACGCCGCGATAGAGCTTTCCATCTAAAACAATTCCGCCGCCGATGCCAGTGCCCACGGTCACATAAATCAGCCGTGCTTTGTTTCTGCCGGCGCCCCATCCAGCCTCACCGAGCGCGCCCGCGTCGCCGTCGTTTTCCAAGGCAACCGTGACATTGAACATCCGCTCGAGATCTTTTACTAGGCTTTTGCCGCGCCATTTCGGAAGGAAGTCAACTTCGCCGAAATCTCCGGAGAAGGGATCGACCGGCCCGGTGGAACCAATCCCCACGCCAGAAAGCTGGAGCCCGGCATTCCGCTCTACTTCCTTCAGCATGTGCACAATGATGTCGAGGGCGTGCGCATATTCGCAATCAGCGCCAGTCGGAGATTCCCGGGAAGCCAATACTTTTCCCTGGCTGTCCACCACACCGACAGCGACTTTTGTCCCTCCAATATCAATCGCGGCGATCATTCCTTCTTCCACATTCTTTCTCCAACATTCTGCTTCCAGTTTGCAATCTGTCCTTAGCGGAGAATGTCTTGCAAGAAATGACTCATTGTTGTGGGTTGTAGTCTAACGGCATTTCATATTCGCGGACGTAAATTCCTGGGAGCCGGCTGCCCCGGCTTACGATTCCTGCACCAGGTGCGGAGAGTCTATGATGGACGCGACATAGCCATCTTCTCGCTGGAGGAATTTGACTCTTGAGTGACCACGCCAAACTGGTGCAGCTTCGGGATGCCGCAAAGATGAACCGTCGGAGCACGCATCTCAGCAGGCTGCTCATCGCCGTTGCTCTTTTCTTTATCTTTACGCTTACAGGCGGGCTCTGTGCCGCGCAGGAGATCACGGTCGCTGCCGCAGCCGACTTGCAATTCGTAATGCAGGACGTTGGTGCGCGCTTCCAGAAAGAAACGGGTAAGACGGTGAAGCTGATCTATGGCTCGTCCGGCAACTTCGCACAGCAGCTTCAGAACGGCGCGCCCTTCGACATGTTTTTCTCGGCGAACCTGGACTATCCCAAGCGGCTTGAGGCCGCGGAACTCACCGAGCCGGGAACGTTCTATCAATATGCCATCGGCAAGATTGTCATCTGGGTGCTGAACGATTCGAAACTTGATGTCGGTTCGGGGCTGAAAGCGCTGCTCGACCCGTCCATCAAGAAAATCGCCATAGCCAATCCGGAGCACGCGCCGTACGGAAAAGCCGCGGTTGCAGCAATGCAGAAAGAAAATATCTACGATCAGGTCAAAGACAAGTTCGTGCTCGGTGAAAACATTTCCCAGACCGCTTCGTTCGTCGCTTCAGGGTCGGCGAACGCCGGCATCGTGGCACTGTCTCTCGCACTTTCCCCAAATATGAAAGACAAAGGACGGTACGCCGAAATTCCCGCCACCGACTACCCTGCCATCGAACAAGCCTGCGTCATCATGCGCTCGTCGAAGAACAAAAAGATCGCCCAGCAATTTCTGAAATTCATTCAATCCGCGCCGGTCAAAGAACTATTTCAAAAATACGGCTTCGTCATATCGAACTAGTTCTTGGTTTTGTATCTTGTTGGCAGCCCGGGAACACCGATCTGCGAGTGCAAGATGAGAGTCTGCCGAAGCCGGCGATACTATTCCATATCTTTCTGCCACTGTTCAATTTGCCGCTGCATGAGTACATAGCATTCGCATGCTGCCTCTTCCAGTTTCGGCCGGTCGACAATGACTACGTTTCCGCGGGTATAGGAGATTAAGCCGGCCTTCTGCAGAATGCCGGCAGCCAGAGTGACGCTGGAGCGCCGGGTGCCCAGCATTTGCGCCAGCAGCTCCTGGGTCAAAGGAAGAGTGTGCGTACCCACCCGGTCAGCGCTCATCAACAGCCATCGGCCCAGGCGCTCTTCGACTTCGTGTAACCGGTTGCAGGCAGCGATCTGGGTCGCTTGCATGGCCATGACCTGGGAAAATTGCTGCAGACTTCGTTCGAGCTCAGGGCACTCTCGCAAAAGTGTTTGAAGGCTGTCAGCTCCGATACGGAAGGTTGTGCCTTCTATTTGGGCCACAGCGCGCGTCGAGGCGCTGCGAAAACCAACCACTAGTGGCAGACCTAAAAAGCCTTCCTTTCCGATCAGGCCTACTTCCACACTTTTGCCGTCGGAAAAAACACTCAGAATGGAAATCAAGCCCGTGTTGCAGAAATACGCAGACTGCAATGTGTCGCCCACGTCGTGCAGCATCTGCCGGGATTGCAACCGCACCAGTTCCAGCTTCGGTAGAACCTTTTCGCGTTCATGGCGCGGAAGAGCGAGAAGGATTTTGTTGTGGAGTGGAGTTCCGTCGGCATTAGGCCGAAGCGAATTTGCAGGCGCCTTCGTAGTGAAACCACGAGACTGTTTTGCCATGACGGTTCCTTGTACAGCGAGATGCTGTTTGCCTTCGCAAAGAGCCGTCACCCTGCTAGCACCGAAGAACCGGCTCACGTGACGGAACAGGCTATTATTCTTTTGAGATTCGGTCGGTACGGTACTGCACTGCAGGGTGTGCGATGACGTACAGGACAATTCCAAGCTTCGGAAGCGACGCGTGGTTGCATGCGCCGGCAGAACCACAGATTGCGCTCGGACGATGACCTGTTATTTGACCGGGTGAAGTGCAGAATGGGATGAGCGATTCGAAGCCGGAAAGGCTGGCGGCTATCTTTTTTTCTTTTTCTCTTTGTCTTTCTGCTTTTTTTCCGAGTTCATTTTCTTGGCAATTTCTTCCACCAGCTTTGGTCTCAACTCCGCCAGCATGCTATCAACGATGCTGGCGATCGCTGTCGACTCTCCTGGCGCCTCGATCGACGCAGTTTCAACGTCAGCATTTTCGTTGTCCGCGTCTTCTTCTGCCGTCTCCGTCTCCTCTTGCTGAACTGGGCTAGCCTCTGCCACAGGGGTCTCGGCGACGGACGCGGGAGACTGCCCGCTGACGATCGATTCCCGTATCTGCTTCCAGTTCTGCCAGGCGGCGGCCAGTTCGCTTTCGCGTTGAGGCGTCACCTCTTGTAGGCCGGCGCTCGCGACCGGCGCGCTTTCTTGCACGTCCGGCGAGGTGGTGGCCGGAGCGATCGCTTCAACCGTAGCCGCAGGTTCACCGCCCGAGCCAGCGGCCGCGGCCGCTGCAAACGCTGATTCTTCTTTAGCTGAAACCGGCTCGACGTTTTGACTTATTGCTTCGACCAGGTTGCTCTCTGAAATTGTTGGGGCCGGCGCGGATTCCGCCGCGACTGATTCGGCCACCGGCTCCGCTACACTCGCAACTGCCTCAATATTTTGCTCGACGGTTTCCGCGACCGGAGCAGGAGTTTCAGCCACCGGTGCAGGTGCCTGATCTACGCTCACGCGCTCGGCCACTGCTGTAACCGTGGAGGCGCGCTCCATCTCTTGCTCCAGCACCAGTGCCGATTCTTCCGCAGTCACTGCTACTGCTTCTGCAACCCATCGTGGACCGGCTATTTCGGCCTCAACAGCCATCGCGGCGACGGAGGTTCCTTGACCTGATCCATTTGCGCTGCTCGCCAGCGATGCGTTCTCACTGCCCAGGGCACTCGATGGTGCCAAAGAGGCAATAGCAGCCATGACGTCATCATCGTTGCGGGAGGGCTGAGTCTCGGGAGTTGGTGCCTCCGCTGCCGCCTGCGGCGCAGTTTCACTTTCGGCAATAGCTGCTGGCGATTCCTGCGGAGCACCTGGTTCTTCTACTTTCGGAGCCCCGTCGTTTGCAATTGCTTCGGACACGACTTCCGGCGCTACTGGCAATGCTTCGGTCGCAGCTTCGGCCGCAACCTCAGGCACAACTTCGGCCGGCGCTGCTGGGGTTTTCTCAACCGCAACTTCTACCGGGGTGGCAGGTTCAGCCGCAGGCTCCGCCTGGGGTTCTGCTGCTGAAGCTAACGTGGCAAGCACTTCCGGCTCACTGGTTGGGGCGGGAGCCACTTCCGCCGATGCTGCCTGCATGCTGGCGGCAGAATCGGATGCCGATCCCTCAGGGATGACCACCGGATGCGCAGCTTTGCCATCGAAGGACGCAGCTGCTGCGGTGATGGCTGCAATTTCCTCGGGCGTGATGTCTGCCGGCAATCCCGCAGGAATCGGACGCTCAAATTCTCGACTCGGTTCTTCCGGCTTGACTCCTTCAGGACGATCGAAACCGCGCACAGGACCTGCTGCAATCTCAGGCGCTTCTTCCGGCGCTTTAGGTTTGGCGTTCGGACCGGGAATGATGAGGCGATTTTTCCAGCCCGTTTCCTTATTTCCAAAACGATCACCGGTATCGGATTGCTCAACCGCTGCCAGTGCTTTGGCGAAGCGGCCGGATTTCTGCGGCTGCGGGGCCGCCACAATCTTGTCTTCCAGCTTGGTCAGTGCGGTGAGGAGTTCAGTGGCTTCAAACGGTTTGACGATGAAGGCGTCAGCCCCAACCCGCCGCGCTTCGTCGGGCTTGAAAGGTTCCAGCTTGCCGACTGTCAGCAATACCGGAATTCGAGCTGTGTCGGGAGATTCCTTGATCCTCTGGCAAACTTCGAGGCCGCCATAGCCTGGCATGTAGACATCGAGGACGACGATGTCGGGCTTGAGCTCTGCGATCTTCTTGAGCGCCGCCGAACCATTATTGACCGTAACCAGTTCGTAACCAGCGTCGGTAAGGATCCGCCGGCCCATGTTCTGGGCGGTTACGCTGTCGTCGGCAAGCAGTATTCGTCGTGCCAAGAGAGTTTCCTTTGGTGAGGGGGAGACAGCCTGAAGTTAATTGGTAACGAACTGTAAGTCAATGACAAGAAGAGGGTAAGCACGTTACCAGTGGTCAGAGACGAGTGGGTACTACGGCCCTTGGGGTGCCTTGGCGGCAGTTCCCGACTGCCGCAGGGTCTTGAGGTTACCCCTCTCCGCGTGATCTAGAAGGGTACGACTTTTCGTAGGCCCTTCTTTTTCTTCTTGCTGGACGACATCGCTTCGTCAACTTCCTTTTCGCTGGCTGTTTCGGACCCTGCGCTCGCTGTTGCGCCATCGGCTGTGGCCGTGGCGGGGTTCGCTCCCTTATCGAGCTCATTTACCTGGGTAGGAGGAGCCGCTGCCGGGGTATTGTCCACATTCGGCTTCAGTTCGTTGGGATCGGCCGCGACATTGGGTTTCAATTCGTTCGGATCGGCTGCGGGTGCGGTTGGATTGTCCGCCGGCGTTGCTGCAGTCTCGGGAGCAGGAGTATCCGAACGCGGCGCTGCCTGATCAGGCCCTGGAGCTCCCTTGCCTACAGTTTCAATCGCGACAGAATTGTCTCCTGCGGCTGGAGTGCCCATCATGGCCCGCGTCGCTTCTTGTACCACGGACGTGGCGCTAACCACTTCGGGATCCACTAATGTGGGCTCGCCCACTCTGGCTGCCTGGGCCACATCCGGGTGCTTCTGGAAATTGCCCATTACCTTGGAAACGGTGCTGGCTTCACGGCGGCTGTCTTCTTCTGCCTTGTTTTGCGCGATTGCGGCTTTGGTCGGCCGCGGTATGGGCTGATGCATGGCTTCCAGCCGTGCCTTGGCATCCACGGTGCGATCGGTCAGCGGATACCGGGTAAGGATGCGCGAGTAAGCGTCAGTGGCATTCTTACTGAAGTCGTCGATCATCCGCGCCTTCTGGACTTCGTTGCCCGGCTTCGAGCGAATAATCGCGATCTCGGTCTCGTAGGCCTGTCCCAGCAGGAACAAAGCTTCATCGGCTTTGCTGTATAGCGGATACTTGTCCATCAGGGAGCGCAGTCGCGCGATCGAGGCCGGGTACGATTGCCGCAGAAAATAAAAACGCCCCACGCGATATTCGCGCTCCGCAATCACTTCCTGCACTTCCAGCAGTCGCTTCTTGCCTTCTTCTACAACCTTCTTGTTGTCCGGGTATTGCTGGATCAACTGGCGGTACTCGTCTTCGGCCCGCATGGCATGGGTGTAGTCGCGGTCGGGCTTTTCCATCTGCTGATAATGGATGTTGGCGATCTTCAGTTGAGCTTCCGCCGCTTCCGGCATGTTGGGGAAGAAAGTTTCAAAGTCCTTGTATTCGATCTCTGCTTGCGTCAATGAAGTCCCGCCGCCTTCGGCGTACCAGGAATCCGCCACCGCCAGTTTGGCGCGGGCTATGAATTCAGAATCCGGGTAGGTATTGATCAGGGTCTGCAGCGTGATGCGCGCCACGTCGAAGCGATTGTGCTTCATGGCATCCATGGCCCGATCGAACAGGACTTTGTCGGGCTGCTTGGATCCTACGTTCGCCAGCGGATTGTTGACCTTCTTGTTGGTGCAGCCGACAGCAAATGCCAGCAAGCCCAACAGAAGTACGACAGGAACACGACGTGACATAAGAACCTCGGAAAACGGTCGTCAGTCTTCAGTCGTCAGCCCTAACGCCTTAGGATTTGCTGATGACTGAAGACCGACGACTGAAGACTGCCTTTAGACTTTCTGCAGCGTGGCCTCCACTGCAGTCTTTAATAACTCCCGGGCATTTACTGTTGGATCGCCTTTACCGAACACGGCGTTGCCCGCCACCAGAATTTCTGCCCCCGCCCGGACCACTTCGGCCACGGTGTTGAGGTCGATACCGCCATCTACTTCAATACGATAGCCCAATCCGCGTTGTGCTCTAAGATCGGCCAGCCGGCGCAGCTTGTGGACGGCTCCGGGGATAAATTTCTGTGCTCCAAACCCCGGATTCACCGACATCACCAGTATATAGTCCGCCAGATCGAGCACTTCGGTCAGTGTGTCCACTGGAGTTGCCGGATTGATCACTACGCCTGCCCGGCAGCCGTGGTCCTTAATCAGATGCAGAGTGCGGTTCAGGTGCACACAGGCTTCCTGATGAACCGAAATCCAGTTGGCCCCGGCGTCGCAGAATTCCGGGATGAACTGGTCCGGATTCTCGATCATGAGGTGGCAGTCGAGGGGCAGGTCGGTCGCCTTGCGCAGAGACTTTACCAGCGGCGGCCCCATGGTCAGATTGGGGACAAAGTGGCCGTCCATAATATCCACATGGACAACCGTGCCACCGCCTGCTGCGGCGTCGCGGACCTGGTCCGCCAGATGGGCGAAGTCAGCCGCCAAAATCGAGGGTGCGAGTTCAATCAACCTGGGTCCCCACAGTAAATGCCACTCGCAGTCAGCTAAGAGTAGGCAAATTCTACCACGCGAAGGCCGCTCCAAATCGCCGCGAACCATGTAGGGGAATTGCCACGAAGCGCGTAGGGGCAGATGTCCTCATCTGCCCAGCGGAGCGAAGCTCCTCTATCCCGGTGGTGCGCAAACCTTGTCGAGCTTTGCTCGACTGGGCGGACGAGGGCGCCCGCCCCTACCTAGTTCGTGGTGCGAGAAAGGTTTCCAGCCGCGCGACCTCGGCTTCGAGTTCCTGCCTGAACTCGTGACCTGAAGGCCGCTTTCCCACGAAGCCCAGTTGCACCTTCAGCTTGCTTGCAACGATGCCTGCGTTTGCCCACCCAATCACCCAATCACACCACAGAAGGGGCATGGCATAGTATCCGCGGACACGCTTTGCCACCGGCGTATAAGCTTCAAACCGGTAAGGCCAGCCCCAAAAATGCTCAAAGCGCCGGCGGTCCCAGACCACTGGGTCGAATGGAGCCAGGAAACGTACGCGGCGTGGCGGCGCTTCGGAAACGACTGTCGCTGCCGGCCATAGATAGCCCAGCCCATCGATGACTTGGCGTTCCAGTGTGCCGGCGCTGATCAAAGCTTGAATCGTCTTTCGATGATTTGGCGCTCTTGCAATCGGTAGCCGGAGATAACTCGCAATCGAATGCAGAGTCTTCTCCGGTACCGGCGCCAGGATGTTTACCACCGCCAGCACCAACCCTTGCAAGCGATCATCCGGCGAAAGCGACCCGGCGATTGTCGGCGCAGCCTCATACACCCGTACTCCTTTTTGTCGATGAGCAATGCGGAGAAATCCGCCATAGTGCAGGCGCTCCAACGCTTGCTTGGTGGCCTTCGAATAGCCTCCCCAGGCATTGATCACCCGCTTGGCTCCGAAACTCGCTTCGGGATGGCCCGAATGCATGGCTCCGACGGCACGGACCAGTTCCAGAACCTTTTGATCCAGCTTAGACAGGCGGGTGGCCACCCTCGGATGGAGCAGTTGCCAAAGCTCGCGCGACAGAAATCCGTAGGCGTACAGATAATCTTCCTCGATACCGAGTGAACGGTAGTGATGCTCGAGATCGCCCGCTTTATAGTTTTCCACCCGGTGACGAAGAATTAAATCCTGCGCCCGCGCCGGCGAGCGGATGGGGTCAGCCTGGACAAATCCCATTCGCTGGATCACCGCTTTGAGGGTGAGCGGTTGAAATAGAGAGTGAGAGATGGCGTAAACGCGCAGTTGTTGAAGGTTGGTCACAAAGTGGAAGCACTCAAGTCTACAAGAGGGCTCAAACTGACGAACTGCTAAGCAGACCTTCCGCCTTGTCATTCCGCTTCGGAATGACAATTCTTTAGGTTTTTCACACAATTACATCGGTACGAAATTTTCTCCCGTAACCTTTTCCCTCCGCCACAGTTTATATAGTTAGAGGCACGATGGCCGTTAGACGACCGGCAGCGAAAAAGCCCCAGCGGGACGCCTCCGGCTCCCCGTCGGGAGACGATCGTCTGCTGGTTGAAGCTGCTCAAAAAGACCCTAGCCGCTTTGCCGAACTGTACGAGTTGAATTTCGCCCGGGTGTACGGATACATCGCGAGACGCGTCGGCGATCGCGACACCGCTCAGGACCTGACCTCAGACGTGTTCCACAAAGCGCTGGCCAATATTCACAGTTTCGAATGGCGCGGCGTGCCCTTTGCCGGATGGCTGCTGCGGATCGCTTCCAACATGATTGTTGACCGGTCAAAACGCGGAACGAAAGAGATCACAGGTCAGGACGATCTCGCCGACCTGCCCGATCCCGGCGCGAAGCCGAAGTTGGTGGAAGCCGATGAATGTGCGCGCCTCTTTCATCTCGTGGACCAACTTCCGCCAGATCAGCGCCGCGTGATTGGCATGCGTTTCGCCGAAGAGAGAAGTATCCGTGAAATCGCGCGAGCCCTGGGACGCACCGAAGGCGCAGTAAAGCAATTGCAGTTCCGCGCTCTGCAAAATCTGCGTTCCCGCATGGAGGGTGCCAATGCCTAAGCGCTCTCTGCCGAATAAAGTGCCGACTAAAGTGATGATCGACCAGCTCGATCAGGCCGTTACCGAGCTTCTCGCCGCTCCGAATGCGAAGCTTCATGCGGAAGATCCCGCCTTGTTGCCACTGCTGCGCGTCGCGGCCGAACTGCGCCAGCTTCCGCGCGAAGATTTCAAGGCCCGCCTCAAATCTGATTTACAAAGGAACTCATCCATGCCGACCATGACAGAAACTCCTGCTTCCACTCGAATCGTTGCATCCCCACGCATGAGCTTTAAGGATGTGGCGAAGGCGATCGAGTTTTACAAGACTGCGTTCGGAGCGAGAGAGACTTTCCGTTTCGAGGTTGGCAAGGGTATCGCGCACGCCGAAATCCTGATTGGAGATTCCGTCGTCATGCTGGCGGAAGAGTGGCCGGAGGGCGGACGCTTCAGTCCGGAGACTACGGGCAATTCGCCGGTAGCGATGACGATCCAGGTGCCCGACGTGGACGCCTTCGCAGAGCGTGCTATTGCCGCCGGGGCGAAGCTGCAACGCCCAATCGCCGACCAGTTCTACGGAAGGCGCGATGCCAATCTGCTGGATCCGTTCGGATATCCGTGGAGTGTATTTACGGTGAAAGAAGAAATGTCCGTTGACGAGATGCATCGCCGCTTCCGGAGCATGATGGGGGGAGAAAAAAAGAAGAAGCCGGCGGTTGACCCGGTGCCCAAGGGCTACACCACGTTGACCACATACCTGGTGGCGCAGGATGCCGACGGATTGATTAACTTCATGACCAAGGCATTCGGCGCGGAAGAAACCCTCCGCACCGGCCCAGGGGCGGAAGGCGGTCTGCACGCGGAAGTGAAGATCCGCGATTCGATGTTGATGGTGGGTGGCGGCGGAGCAGGCATGAAGTGGCGCGGCACGCCCATGCCCAGCGCGTTCCACATCTATGTGCCCGATTGCGACGCCACGTACGGGCGTGCGCTCGAAGCGGGCGCCACTTCGATTCACGAACCTATGGACCAATTCTATGGAGAACGTTCCGCAGCAGTGAAAGACGCCGCCGGAAATGTCTGGTATATCGCTACTCGCCTGAGCGGGGATTACAGGTGGGAGGGAGCACCCACGCTGCAACCGTATCTGCATCCCCTGCGCGCCGAACCGGTAATTAATTTCTTAAAGCGCGCTTTCGGTGCCGAGGACCTTGGCCGCCATGCGACGCCCGACGGCGTGATCCATCATGTCACGATGAAAATCGGCAACGCGCACATGGAAATGGGTGAAGCTCAAGGTCCCTATCAGCCGATGCCGACCATGTTCTATCTCTACGTGGAAGATTGCGATGCCTTGTATGAACGTGCAATGAGTGCGGGAGCGACATCAATCTCCGAGCCGCAGGATCATCCGTATGGCGACCGCAGCGGCGGCGTAATCGATCCCTTCGGCAACAAGTGGTATATCGCTACGCATGTGAAAGACGTAACCATGTGAGACCACGTGGTCATACTTTACTTACTGCAGCTTGGCGTACTCGGCTTTGGCTTCTTTCAGGATGGGGACATCCGGGTCGGCGTCTTTCCACAGTGCGAAGAAATCCTGATAGGCGGTGCGGGCTCCGGCGTTGTCTCCTGTGAGTACGCGAGCGCGCCCTAACCCCAGGTGGGCCAGCGAGCACGCTGGATCGGTCAGGCAAAGCCCGCGATGGTCCAGAATTTTCTGAAACTCGGCCGCGGCTTCTGAACCCTGCCGCACCTTCAGGTAGGCCTGGGCGCGAACATAGTTCGGCAGCACCCGCGAGATCGAACCGAATTCATACGCGGAGGCGGGCCGCAGCAAGTCGATCGCTTTAGAAGGATTACCGCGGCCAATTTCAACCTGCGCCCGGATGGCCGGCAGAGAAACCGAATTGATCAAAGTGTGAAGTGGAAAGAGCTTGCTTAGTTCGTCTGCGATCGCGCTCGCTTTCGCCGTGTCACCCCCCAAAGCCAGCGCCGAGCCACTAAGCACCATGGTAGGCCGGTTCCGGCTTATCGCCAGCGCCGCTGCGGCTCCATCCCGCGCCTGCGAGGAATTTCCTACCAGCGCTTCATCCACCGCTTGAACGCCTGTGATCCGGGCCACAATTTCATCAAACTTTCCCCGGCGCGCAAGATCGGCTGCCTTACTGTAGTTTTCTCTGGCGGCCTGTAGTTTTCCCCGCGATACGTCCGCCCCCGCCACCACTTGCAGAAAGTCAAATTCGTCGGGCTTGCCCTTCGCCCAGTCCACCTGGCGCTGCATGGCTGCCGTGTCGCCTTCAATAAAAGCCAGGGCATACAAGTCGGCATGATCGAAAGCGGCGTCCATGTTGGCGGTAACCTGCTTTTCCCGCACCGCCTTGGCTTCTGCTAAGCGGTTCATTCCCAGATAGTCTCCTCCGATGTTCGCGTAGCCGAGGGCTTCATTGGGCGCGAGGCGAACTGTTTCCAAAGCCTCGATTAAGGCTTGGTCCCACTTTCCCATGGACGAGTAAGCGGCGGAGAGATTATTGGGCGGAATCGAA
>Ga0163162_10003302_pt1 | contig 15437 bp, 15 predicted proteins | sample S55metaG_FD_115310 | JGI IMG/M metagenome (GOLD analysis project Ga0163162, IMG submission 115310) | Switchgrass rhizosphere microbial communities from Kellogg Biological Station, Michigan, USA - S5-5 metaG | ecosystem: Host-associated > Plants > Roots > Rhizosphere > Soil | place: USA...
ACGTCGCCGGCGACGGATTACCACGATTATGCGTATCGCGCTTCCCATCTTGCTCTCGACGACGACGCTCATCGGCGTCGCCGGCGATGGGCCGGCCCAGGCGCAGACTCCCGCGGTCGCAGCCGTCGAGGGCCCTTTGACGACCGTCGCCTACGTCGAGGTCAAGGCGGCGTCGGCCGAGGCGGGCCGCACTGCGCTGCGACAATACCGCGACGCGCTCGGCAAGGCGCCGAGCTCCGCGCGCGTCGAGCTCTTCGAGCAGTCCGCGAGGCCCGGACATTTCGTGATCGTCGAGACGTGGCGGGATCAGGCCGCGTTCGACGCGCGGGACTCCAACGCGCGCGGCCGATTGACCGACGCGCTCGCGCCGATTCGTGTGAGCGGTTATGACGAGCGCACGTACAAGAATCTCACGACGGCGCCAGCGACTGCGGCGCCGAGCCGCGGCACGCTCTACGTGATCACGCACGTGGACGTCGTGCCGAATCCGCAGGCGCCCGAGATCCTCAAGCGCCTGGCCGACGCGAGCCGGAAGGAAGACGGTAACCTGCGCTTCGACGTCGTGCAGTTCACGGTGCGCCCGAATCACTCCACCGTGATCGAGCAATGGCGCGATCAGAAGGCGCTCGACGCTCACGCCGCCGCCGCCCACACGCGTCAATATCGTGACGAGATTCAGCCGCTGACCGGGAGCCCGCTCGACGAGCGCGTGTTCGCGGCCGTCGACTGACGGCGGCCTCCAACCGGGAGCAGCCGGTTTCGAGGTCGGAGCGCCTTTCGGGGGACTGTATGACCACGACCTTCGTCGCGATTCAAAGGCGCTTGTGGACCATTGCGAGCGCGATCGGGTTGCTCGCGTGCAGCGCCGGTTGTGCTCTCGCGCAGCAGACCGATCACGGCGCGTCCTTCTTGGAGCATGACGCCGTCACGCCTCCGCTGCTGTTCCGCGAAACCTGGCAGCAGCCGCCGCACACGGGCGAGCTCAACGACGAAAATCGCCGCATCACGAAGGACGCGTTGACCAATCCCGAGCTCACGCTCCAGCTGTATGGCACGGACGCGGCCAACATCCAAGTGACGTCCCACAACGGGATTCCGGATCTTTGGAACGGATTCACGACCTCGCCCGTCGCTCTCACGCTCAAGTACAAGGGCGGCTACCTCGACCTGACCGGGCTCACGCGCGTGCGCTGGCGCACGCGCACGGAGAACCTGCACCTGCTGCACCCCGTCGTGAAGCTCGCGGACGGCACGCTGCTCGTCGGCAGCCAGACGTTTCAGAGCCCGCAACGGCGGATGTTGGAAGCGAACGGCTACACCGGCGACTTCGTCGTGTCGGAGGTGACGTTCGACGATCAGCGCTGGTTTCAGCTCGATCCGCAGAAAGTCGTCGTGAAGCTCGAAGTGAACAACCCCGACCTGAGTCGCGTCGACGAGATCGGATACGTCGATCTCATGCCGGGCGGCGGGCACGGCACGGCTGGGTGCACGAACGTCTCGTGGATCGAGGTCTACGCAACCGCTCGCAAGCGCTGAGCGTCAAACCTGTCGGCGAGGCGCCCTACTTCGCCACGACGAGATCCGGAAGCGGACGATCGGTGACTTGCTTCGCGCGAGTGTCGGGCACGCCGAACGCCCGCAGCAAGTGATACGCGACGATTCGCGCCTGTGACGGACCGGCAGAACGCAGCGTGGTCCGCACCGTGGCCAGCACGGTGCCCGTCATCAGATCGCGGCCGATCGTCGCATTCGGCACGTCGAACTCGCCCGCCTCGATGCCTTTCTCGATCGAGCGGTAGCACGCGTCCCACGCTTCCGCCCCGAAGGTCGGTCCGAACGCGCTCAAGTGAACCATCGCCCACGCCCACGCAGGGTCGCGACGCGCGTACTCGAGGTAATGCTGAATCGCGGCGTTCGCACCCTCGGCATGGCTCAAGGTCTCATCCCAGGTCGACACGAGAGCGTGGTTCAAGCCGTGGCTGAGCTCGATTGCGAGGATCTCGAATAGCTGCTCGAGGCTCGTGAAATAGTTGTAGAAGGTTCCGCGCGACACATGGGCCGCGGCGCAGATCTCTTCGATCCGCACGGTGAGACCCTTCTCGTTGCCGATCAGCCTGAACGCAGCTTCGAGAATCTTCCTGCGCGTGCGCTCACGCTTACCGCCGATCTTCGGCTCCGGTCGCACCTCCGCGCGCCGCTGCGGGCGGGCCGCCATTTTCGCTGCCACGGCCATGCGCTAGAGCTCCACCGTTCCGGTGCTGTTCTCGAGCTTGCCGAGATCGAGCCCCGCAACCTGCCCCAAGCCGGCAATGAGGTTCGCCAACGGTGTCGGATCGGGATTTGCGATATGCCGACCGCCTTTCAAGCGCCCCGCCGCGGAGCCCGCAAGCATGATCGGGATTCGGGCCTGATCGTGCTTGTCGCCGTTGCCCATCCCGGACCCGTACATGACCAACGAATGGTCGAGCAGAGATCCGTCGCCGTCCGGGGTGGCTCGCAACTTCTCCACGAAGTCGCCGAACAGAGAAAGATGATAGGCGTTGATCTTGCCGTACTTGGCGATCGTGTCGGGTACGTTTCCATGATGCGAGACGATGTGATGCGACTCGGGCACGCCGATCTGCGGGTAGCCGATGCTGCTCGCTTCGACCCCTTTCATGAACGTCGCCACGCGAGTGATGTCGGCCCTCCACGCGAGCGCGATCAGGTCGTACATCACGCGCACGTGCTCGTCGTATGAACCCGGTATGCCGGCGGGCGCGTCGGGCGTGTCGCCCGCCGCATCCGCCCGATGACCGGAAGACTGGATGCGGCTCTCCACCTCGCGAATGTTTTCCAAATACTCTTCGACCGTCGAGCGATCCTGCGGCGCGAGCTCGCTGTTCAACCGGCTCGCTGCCGCGATCACCGAATCGAGAATGCTGGCCTTGGCCTTGAAGCGCGCGGCGCGCTCTTCCGCCGAGCCGATGTCGCCGAACATTCGTTCGAACGCGCTCTGCGGATTCATCTCGTTCGGCAGGGGCATCGTCGCCGTCTGCCAGGACAAGGTATTGAGATACAAGCAGCTCCAACCGAACTGGCACGAGTTCGACGCGCTGTTGATATCCTCGATGCCGAGTTCGAGCGAGCGCAATGGCGTGTCGCGTCCGATCGCGTCGGCAATGTATTGATCGATGGTCTGTCCCGCGCGCACGTCCGCACTCTGGGTCTGTTTCGCGGATCCACCGCTCAGCCACAAGGATCCGATCACGTGGTGTCCGAACGGATCGGGCGCGCGGAGCCCCGTCACCAAATTGATGTGCTGCTTGAGCGGCACGAACCGCTCGAACAGCGGCGGCAGCTCGAGCTTGCCGGCCGTCGCGGGTGTCCAGATTTCCGGCCGAACGCCATTCGGCACATAGACCGCGCCGAACCGAAGCTGAGCCGGCGGCGCGGCGCTCGCGGCGGGCACCATCGCGTCGAGCAGCGGCAAGCCGATCGCAGCGCCGAGCGCGCCGCGCAGCACGGTGCGGCGCGAGAGGTGCTTCTTGGCGATGAACATCACTTCGACTCCCCTGTCGAGGCAGCGGACGCCCGAGCGTCGGCGACCGTCGGCGCTTGGCTCGTCGAGAACCGCGCCTTCTGCTGAAACTGAATGCTCCGCACGATGCCGAGCACGATGTCGTCGAAGCGGTAATCGGTGCGCGCGGCTTCGCGCACGATGCGACGCACGGCGGGCATGTCGTCGGCTTCGAGGCGGCGCCCGAGCGCGTACACCATGAGCTTCTCGGTCAGAGTCGAGACGAACAGCTCGGGACGGCTCAGGATCGCGTCGCGCAATCCGCTCGGACCCGAAACGGCAATGCCGCCCGGCAGCGTCGTCGTGGCGTCGATCGGTTGGCCCGAGTCCCTCTCGCGCCAGCGACCGATCGGATCGAAATTCTCGAGAGCGAGCCCAGGCGGATCGATGATCGCGTGACAACCGGCGCACACCGGATCCTTCCGATGCTGCTCGAGACGCTCGCGCACGCTGCGCGGAGTGTTGCTGCCGGTGCTTTGGTCGAGCGTCGGCACGTTCGGCGGCGGCGGCGGGGGCGGCGAGTTGAAGAGCACCGTCATGATCCACTTGCCGCGGAACACAGGTGACGTGCGGTTTGCGACGGCGCTTTGGAACAGGATGCTGCCCTGGCCGAGCAGACCGCGGCGATTCGGGTCGCGCAGCGTGACGCGACGGAACGCATCGCCGAACACGCCGTCGATACGGTAGTGCTCCGCGAGCCGTTCGTTGACGAACGTGTAGTCGGCTCGGACCAAATCGAGCACGCTCTTGTCCTCGAGCAGCACGGAGCGCAGAAACAACTCGGTCTCGTGCAGCATGTCGCGACGCAGGTTGTCGTCGAACGTCGGGAACTTGCGCTCGTCCGGCGCCTTCGAGTTGACGATCCGAAGCTGCAACCACTGCTCCGCGAAATCGGTCACGAGCGTCTCGGCGCGCGCGTCGGCCAACATTCTGCGCACTTGTGCTCCGAGCACCTTGGGGTCGGAGAGTCGACCCGCGGTTGCGTCATCGAGCAGCTGATCGTCCGGAATGCTGTTCCAGAGGAACAATGCGAGCCGAGACGCCAACGTGAAGGCGTCGTCTTGCTCGTCGCTTCCCGAGATTGCGCCCTCCTCGGTCAGGCCGTGATAGAGGAGAAACTCGGGGCCGCTCAGGATTCTCGCGAGCCCGACCTCGATGCCGGCCTCGAAATCGCGGCCGTTCTCGCTGCCCTTCGCATAGAGCGCGCGCAAGGTGTCTCGGTCGTGATCGTTCAACGGTCGGCCATACGCGCGCACTGCGAGCCGGCCGAGGATCTGGTCGGCGCAGGCGGTATCGGTCAACGAAGCTCCCGGCCAGCACGTGAATATCGCTCTGCGGGTCGCCGTATCTCCAGGGCCCGTCGACTGATACGGTCCGGCGACGAGCACGCGCGTGACGATCGGCCACCCGTAGGCATCGTTGCCGATTGGCAAGTCCGCTTCGCGCGGATCGAGAATTTTCTGCTCGAGCGCGAAGCTCTTCATCACGAAGGTCACGCCGACGCGATGCAGCCCGGCTTTCACCGGCAGACGTACGGGCAGCCGCTCGCCCACCTGCATCACTGCGCTGACGATGTCTCGGTTCGACAACGCGTCGTCGTCCGCGCCCCCGAACTTCGCCGAGTGAACGACGACTCCGTCGACCAGGATCTGAAGCTCGAAGGGCGTCTCGAACCCTTCCACGCCGCGGACCGTGCTGCCCGTCGCTCTCCACAGCTCGGGGCGGATCTCGTATTCGGCATCCGTCTCGAAGTAATGGTCGACGACGAGCCCGCCGCGCGTTCCGTACGGCAACCCTTCGATCCAGTCATTCTGCGAAAGATCGAGGCGCGGCCGGTATTCCGTGCCACGCGGCGCGAGCGTCGTGTCGCCGACGGCCATCGCGGCGACACGCAACCCGACGGTGAGATAGCGCTCGAGCAGGAGCGGCGACGTCTTCAGAGTGTCCGAGACGTTGTCGAACCCATTGCTCGAGACGTCGGCGGGCAACAGCGCCTCGACATCGATGGGGAAGCCGAGCAAGTCGCGAACGGCGTTGCCGTAGGCGGTGCGGTTCAGGCGGCGCACCGGCGCGCCGCCGGGTTTTGGCGCCGTCGCGTCGAGGTTCGTCTCGAGATAGGACACGAGGCTCGCAATCGCTTCGTTGCTCGGCCGCGGCTCGCCCGGCGGTGGCATGAGCCCCGCGTCGAGCTTGTGAATCACCTTTTCCCACTTCGCGCGCTGCGCGGCGGGATCCGCGAGGTTCGGTCTCTCGAGCACGAGACCGCCTTCTTGCTCGGCCACGCTGTGACACTCCGAGCAGTACCGGCTGACGACTGCGCCGTGCTCGGCGGCCACCTCCTGCTTCGAGCGAGTGCACGCGATCAACGACGTTGCGGCGATGGTCGCGATCGTGAGCGCGGCGCACCGTTGCAGCCAGCTTCGTGTCATCGCGCGGCAGTCCGTTGCTCTTGCTTCTCGCGCGCGCCGAGCTTGCGAAGCTCTGCGGCCGCGGCGGTGATCTCCGCCGGCGGCTTACCCCGCATCTTCGACGGCAAGTGGCCGAGCGCGTAGTCGAGCGGCGTATACCCTTCGCGATCCGCGACGTTTAGATCGACGCCCCTCTCGGCCATGTGCTTGATGACGCCCGGATAGTTTCGCAGTGCCGCGACGTGAAGAGCCGTGGCGCCGATGGAGTTCGCGATGCTCGGGTCGACGCCATGGTCGAGGAGAAAGTCGATCGCCGCGATTGCTTCCTGCTCGGACGGCCGCGGCTCGGCTTCGATCAACGCGGGAAGCTCGGGCCCCGTCATCACCGCCACGAGCGGATTGATGCCGCCGCGCTTCTCGTCGTGCAGCGAAGGATCGGCGCCGCCCTCGATCAGCACGCGCATCGAGTCGACATCTGAGGATCGCGCGGCGCGAATCAGCGCGAGGTCGGTGATGTTCGGCGGCGGCGGCAGGAATCGCGGATCGCGATCGAGCAGCGGCTCGGGCAAGCGGTCGTTGAGGTCGGCGCCATGCGACAACATCAACTTGAGCAGCTCGAGAGAGCTCTCGGCGCCCGTCGGAACCTGGTACTCGCCGACGTAGTTCACGCGGTTACGGGCCTCGACGACGGCGAAGAGCCCGCCACCGTCCGCACTCGCTCCCGCTTCCACGAGCACCATGGCCGCATCGAAATGAAGGTTGTCGAGCGCAATCACGACCGACGAGAAACCCTCCGGCGTCTTCGCGTTGATGTCGGCTCCGGCCTTGATCAGCACGCGCAAAGCCGAGACGGCGCCGTGTCGGGCTGCAAACATCACAGGCGTCAAGCCGGCGAGCGGAATTTCGACGAAGTACCGGACGGCCGGCTTGCGGTCCGGCAGGTCGCTCTTCGGAGTTCTCGCGTTGACGTCGGCACCGGCCGCGAGCAGCGCGGCCGCGACCTCGCCGCGATCGTGCGCGGCCGCGTACATCAGCGGCGTCTCACCCTGCCACCGTTCGACTACGTTGACCTTTGCGCCGTGCTCGATGAGCAGTCGCACTGCGTCCACACCGGTCGTCCGAGACGCGAGCATGAGAGGCGTTTCGCCTTGGGGCAGCGCGAGATCCACGTCGGCGCCCGCATCGAGAAGTACCTTTAGCAGACCCGCGTCCGCACGAATCGCCGCCTCGTGCATGGGGCCGATGCCGTAACGGTTCGTGAGATTGGGATCGCCTTTCGCACCGAGCAGCGTTCGCACGCTGCCGACGTCTCCGAAGTGCGCGGCATAGATCATCGCAGTCGAGCCGTCCGCAGATTTCGCGTTCGCATCGGCGCCCGCCGCTAGCAGCGCACTGAGATCCGACAGGTGATTGTTCTGCGCCGCGTCGAGCAGCTTCGAATCGAGATCGGTTGCGGCTCCCGCGCCGAGGGACACGAAGAGCGACGCAACAGCACCAATCTTGAACGACGTTCTCACGGTTTCACCAAGTCGTGATGTTGGGGCGTGGGTCTCTCGAGCGTTGCCGAGCGTCTCGGCGATTCGGCGATCAGGAACGACTGCGTTCGCAGCCCCCACGGTCGGAGGTTGTCACGAGCCTATTGAAAATTTGACAAACCGTCAATAACGTACCGGCGCCCGCGAGCCTCGTGCAGCAAATCTCCGAGTAAGTCGTGCTGCGAATCGCGGCAGAACGCCTCGACTGGGCTGCTCAAGACATAAGCCGCGCGTGCACGAGAAAGATGTGAGCCGCGTCGTGTGCGCCGCGACCGGGCCACCCTATGATGCCGCTCGTTCGCAAGGTCAGTTGTCCCCCCCGAAGCGGCCCCGACAATAAAAGTCTCCCAGCGAGCTAGGCTGGGCCGCATTTTCGAAGCTAGTCGCAAATCGCGCCGCGCGGCGCCGCGGCATCGACTCACGAAGCCTCGAGATATCGCATCGCCTCGCGCGGGCTGCAGAACTCGCTCGGCGTGGCGGATAGTCGACCAGTGCGCTGAGGCAGCGCTCATACGCGGCGAAGTCTTTGCCGTTCATCGCGCTGCACACGGGGCGCCCTTGAATTTCTGCGGAATCAAAAGCACCCGAATCACTAAAGGGCGCATCCACGGCAGTTGGCGCGACGAACCGGGTGCTCTGGCTGATGTGGTTCCCTACCTTTGATCTCTTTATCATTCCGCTACGCATTCGGTACGAGGTCTCGTATGAAACACCTGCGCCCGTCCATCTACGCGCTCGCGGCGATCACGACTTTCGCGCCGCCCGTTTTCGCTCACCACAGCCAGGCCATGTTCGACACGTCCCAGGAGCTCGTGATCAAGGGAACGGTCGCGCGGTTCGATTGGGTTAATCCGCACATGTACCTGATCGTCAACACCACAGGGCCCGACGGGAAGCCGGCGCAGGTCGAAGGCGAAGGCCTCGGGATCACGCAGGCGCTGGTCGACGGCTTGAACAAAGACGACCTCAAGCCCGGCACGCCGGTCGTCATGCGCGCCAATCCGAATCGCGGCGGCTGGGGTAAGCAAGTCCGGATCCTCGACGTCACGACCGAGGACGGCGAGATTCACCCGTTCTACGAGGCCAACAAGAGGACGCGCGTGCTGACACCCGCGACGAGTCTTGCGGGACACTGGGCGCCCAATCGGGCGGCGCTCGGTGCCGCGTTCGGGGCCATGGCGCGCTGGCCGGTCACGCCGGAAGGGCGCGCCACTCAGGCGAAGCTAATCGCAGATGGGCTGTGCTACGTCGAGCCCGTACCGTTCCTCGCCGTGCTCGACGAGTTGCGCACGATCGAGGTCAGCAAAGACGAGGTCGTGATGAACTTCGACAACACGGGCGACCGTGTCGATCGCGTCATCCATATGACCGCAAAGCATCCGGCCGACGTGCAACCTTCTCACCAGGGACACTCCATCGGCCGATGGGAGGGGGCCACACTTGTAATCGATACGATCGCTTTCACGCCCGACCCGTCCGGCCTCGGCACGAACGTGCCGTCGAGCGCGGGCAAGCACATGGTCGAGCGGCTGACACTCACCGAGGACAAAACCCGGCTGCGCTACGAGGTCACCGTCGAAGACCCGATGTTCCTCACAGGCATCGCAACGTTGGCGCAGCAGTGGGATTACCGCCCCGACCTCGATTTCTCGCAGGACACGCCGGGCTGCGACAAGACGGTCGCGGACAGGTATAAGTCCAGCCTGCCGAAGTAATCGCCGCGGTCTACTGAATCCCCTCAGCGGCTTCGAGGATAGCCGCGCACTTCGTCTCGTGCCGCGTCATCCGTCTCTGGTGGCGCAGCGCACGCCCCACGAGCTTCCCAACGGCGATCAGCGTGCGCGCGTCATTCTGCGACGGCAGGAGAGCCTTAAGCCGCTCTTGAAGCAGCGATCTGTACCGGATCTGCCTGCAGGCGATGTGCCGCCAGGTGTTGAGCGTCATCATCTGAAACTCCGTCGCAATATGTCCATACGACGCCCTGAACTAGCTGGCAGACGCTATTCTGCTTCGAAAAGACCGAAGGGATACCCGTGGGTACCTCGCTTCTGATCATCGTCGTCGCCCTGCTGCTATGGGCGATCTACCGGCTCGATGTGCTCCAGCGACGCATTGAGCGTTTGCACGTCAAGGTCAACGCGATTCGGCGTGCGGTTGCTCCCGACGAGCCGCAAAGGGCTGTCGAGACGGGGGATCTGCCCGCCGTCATCGACACGGTCCGAGTCGTAGCTGACCGGGACTGACAGCGCGTTCAGCGCCGAACCTGACTCGCGCGTGGCGCGTTTCGTGTGTGCTTCCACGCAAGCTCCGCAAGCCTTGTTACTCGCACTCGCAACAACTCACTGACCTAAGAGCTCATCGAGCAGTGGGCGGTCCACTCTTCTTTAACGAACGACATACCTGCAAGGCCAACGGAACAACAAACTCCTGAGGAAAGGAGTAGAAGCGCTTCTTCCAGAACAGGGGTGGATCCTGCGCAACCCGATACGCCCACTCTAGCCCCGCTTTGCGCATCCAACGAGGCGCACGTGAGCGCGTACCGTTGTAGTAATTGAACGTGCCCCCGACAGCCAGCGAGACACGCGCACCGATTGAGTCTCGATTTCTCCACAGCCAAGTCTCCTGCATCGGCGAGCCGAGGCCGACCCACAAGATGTCAGGGCGAACGCGTGCGATGTCCGCGAGGATGCGCTTCTCTAGATCGCCTTGGACCGGTCCTGCGGGAGGGGAGAACGTTCCCGCGATGCCCAAGTTAGGATGGAGTGTCTTCAGCTTACGAGCGACGCGCTCGGCGTTGTTCTCGACAGCGCCGCCTAGCAGGTAGACGCTGTAGCCGCGCTCCTCGGCCCGTGAGTTCACGAGCTCGAACATGTCAGGGCCGCTGACGCGTGACGCTGCCCGATGCCCGAGCCAACGGAGTGCCCAAACCACCGGCGTGCCATCGGCGAGAGAAAGCTGCGCCGAATTTAGAGCGGAGCGATACGACGGATTCCGTCTGGCCTCCGTCACAAGAAACAAATTCGGAAATACGACGTGGGAGTGTCCCTGCGTCTTAATGAGCCTCTCGATCTCCTCCAAGGCTTCGTCCGTCGTCAATGGACTAACCGTCACGCCTAACACGTCGGCCGTAATGTAAGACATCGTTTTCAACACTGTCGCGGACGCCACCGGATCAGCATCTCGTCGAAGAGCTCGCGAATCACGGTGGACGCTGTGAATGGGCTAGCTGTCTCGGTGCATGTCGAAGCCGGATATTCGCGTGGATCATCGAGAACGCGCCGCAGTGCTGAAACGATTGATACCTCCGAGCAATCCCGCGTAACGATACCTGCACCACGCCCAACCACGTTTGCGCACTCGCCGGATGGGGTCGTGACCACCGGCGTGCCACAAGCCAATGCTTCCAATAGAACCATGGGTAGCCCCTCGTACGCGCTCGTTAAAACCAGCACGCTGCAAACGCGCTGTAGGTTAGCAAGCCTGTCGGGCGGGAGGGCCCCGAGCAGCGTTGAGCGCGCTCGCAGGCTTAATACGGAAACTTGGCGCCGGATCACGCTTTCCATGCTGCCGGCGCCCGCGATCAATAGGTGCGTTCCAGGCCGATTGAGCTGCGAGAAAGCTCGCAGCAGCAGCAAGGGATCCTTCACTGGCTCCAGTCGACCGGCCGAAAGAATGAAACGGGTATCCGGATGCAGACCCATGTTACTGGCGAGAACCTGTCTTTCGCGCTCGCGCGCTGCCGTATCAAGCGGGTAATGGACCTCCGTATCGACACAATTGCGGATGAAATGAAAGCGGCCGGCGAGACGTGGGTAGAGATGCTGATGGAAGCGGATGGATGACGTGTTGCAGGACAGGATCTGATGAAACTGTCCGATCGAAGCTCGCTCGAGCGCGAGATACACAGCGGGGAATCTGCGCCAGCGCGACTCATTTCTTTCGACTTCGACGGCCAATTGCTGTTCGATGTCGAGATGAATGAAGAGGGTTTTTTCGCCCGGCCATCGCCGCGCGAGCAGCGTAGGCTCGACGCGGTGAAAGTGCATGAAATCCGAAGCAAGATCGAGCCGCGAGGGATTCCGGCGAGCGAGATGGAATGCGTACCGGAGTGTGTTAGGTACGCGTCTTCTGGCATTGGCTTCCTGCTGGATAAACAGCGGCAGGAACCGTATCTCGCGCCCGTGCAGGTCGCGGTGACACCACTCACCAGCCTTGTCGCCTGCCCCGCCCGCACCGACCACGCGGACGTCAAGCTCACGAGGCGCGTATTTGATTTGTGAGCGGATCAACGTGTCGATGCCGCCAATACCTCGTCCCCACGGATCGAAGTGATAGAAGATCGTGAGAACCGGTCTCGTCGGCTGCATGGCACTACCCGGCTACTACCGGCCCTTGCGCAGAACCGCGATCATCGACTTGGCCAGGATCGGAACCCGCCCTGCCGAGCGCAGCCGAATGTCGGCAAAGCCGGCGTCGGTCATGAGTTGCGTTAGGGTCTTCCGCGACCAGAACTTGATGTGCCCGCCCTCGACCAGAGCCATGAAATGCCCGTCCATACGCCCAGTGAGTGCTAACGCGAGGTTCTTCCAGTAGCCGTGGTAAGGCGTCGATACGACTGCGACTCCGCCCGGTGAGAGGAGGCTGAACAGCGTCCTCGCATACCGCCGCGGCGAATATACGTGCTCGATGACTTCCAGACTGACGACTACTGGATACTCGCCAAAAATGGCGTGTAGATCGTCGTCAGTGGATGCCTGATGCAAGTCGAGGTCAGGAAAATGCGCACGCGCGATACCGGCTCCGCTGGTTGAAGGGTCTGCGCCGGTTACCCGGAAACCACACCGGGAGAGCTCGTTCGCCACGGAGCCGTTGCCGCAACCAAGATCGAAGACGCGCGTGCCTGCACCGTAACCGAGGGCACCAAGCTCACGCACGACACGCGGCAGAACGTATGCGTGACAGCTGCTCAGCTGCGGGCTGTCGTGTGCAAAATTACTCACCTCCATACAGTTCACCTGCGGGCTAGATCCATTGACGCGCTTCTTGTCTTCTCCGCTTGACACGTGAGCATTCGCTTAACCGACCCTGCACAAGCGGCTCGTCGGCGGCCAAACGCATGAGGCGCATCCGCTCGAGCTGCTCTCTCAAGGTTGGCGAAATCATTCCGAGCGCTTCGGTCAGCGCAATTGTCGTGAGCGACGTGTCGCGCGGCCGGGGCGTCTGGCCGGTACGACGGTCGTCGCAGGTTCGTTTCAGCAGCCTGGTGGGGAATCCGAACTCTGCTGCGACGGCGCATCCAAATTCGTGCCAGCTCACAGTCTGCTGACCGGCGATGTTCAGCTGCCCGGTGATGCCACACTCGATCGCACGCCAGAGCGCTCGACCTGCAAACTCTGCGGAAACGGGCGTGTTCAAGAGGTCCCCGCGGAGATCCGACGGTTTATCCGCGGCAAGGGACGAGATGATCCAAGGCAGAGGGTTAATGCGCGTCCAGATCCGATTCCAACCGAAAACGGGACCGAGCCTCGCGACTAGACAGCCCTCCTCTTTCAATACTTCATTTTCCGATGCGAGTTTGGTGCGCCCGTAAACGTTAATCGGATGGCGTGGACTGTCCTCCGCATATGGGGGTCTTGTTCCGCTATACACGGCATTGGAGGACAGTTGGACCAGCTTGGTTGCGCTGCCACGTAACGCAGCGAGCGCATGAACAGTAGTGGCTACGTTGTCGGAATATGCGTCCGCTGGCCTGCGCTCGCACTCGTCGACACTGCACAAACCCGCTGCATTGATCACCACCTCGGGCTCAAGGACCTTCAGAACCTCAGCGAGCCGCCCGCCGTTGCTCAAGTCCACGTGACACAGGCGAATTCGACTGTCCACAACCGGCCGCCGGTTGCGATAGGCGAGACTGACGGTGACATGTTCTGGCGCAGTCTCCACGAGATAAGTGGCGACAATGCCAGCTCCACCGAGGATGAGAACGTTCACGCGTCTTCCGCTCCGGACTTTGTTATCGATTGCGGAGCCGCAGCGCGGTCGGACTGCTGTTGGACTATAGCACCAATCGACAGAGGGTCTTGTAATCGCGCAGGGTGAGCGGCTGGACCAGAGCGCTTGTAGGAAATGGCTGAGCATGCAGCCCATTGGTGCGGACGCAGCAACACCACGCAGCAGCGATTGCGATGTCGCGCCTGCCGGGTCTCCCGAACAGAGAACTGCTCTCTACTCTTAGCTACCGCTTTGGCTAGTTCTCAGTGTCGAACCTGACTCGTGACGTTGCCGTCTTCGTACACTTCGCAATTCGCGCGCTCTGCCTGAATTCGGTTGGCGCCAGCCCCCTCCGCTAGCGGAAGGACGCGAGTCGGCATCACCCACGGCTCGAGAAACACCTCCGGATCCTCGATCGTCATGTCGTAGCGGAGCTCGTTTCCGACGCGCGTGAGCTTCTCGACGATATGCATGCTGCCGGAGTGGAAGAAGCCGCCTCGCCCCAACCAAGTGCCGTCGTCGAAGTTGGTCGAGTCGATGACGAGCGTATCGGTTTGGATGATCCGCGTGGGCGTGCCGTACCGCGGGAGCCCCACGCGCGTCGTCGCTCGCCGCGCGGCGCGGTCAAGTCGTCAGGCCCATCGCGCCCCACATCGCGAGACGCTGCTCGCGGATCGGGTCGTTCTCGAGCTTCGGCGTGCTATTGAACACCATCGTCGGCCGATTCTTGGCGTCGAACTTCGGCCAGTTCGGCAGCTTCGACTTCGGCGTGTTCGGATTGCCCGTGCGGAAGAATGCGATGAACGCCTCGCTAACTTTGTCGGCGAGCGCTTGCGCGTCCGGTGCGTCGGCCGACAAACGCGAAGCCTTCACGTTGTCGTAGACGAATGCGATGTCGATCGTGTGCTCCGCGCGATACTTGCCCCCATCGAGCGGCGACTCCCAAGTCCAGTAATAAAGGTAGGCGGGTCCGCGATCAAGCGCCGCGCGCCGCTCGGCGGCCTTCATCGCCGCGGCGCCGAAGCGGTTGTCGCTCGCGATCCGGAAGTACAGATCCGACGGAGTGGAGCCCGGATAGAGCTTGCGATAGAGCGCGATCAGCGAGTCGGCCTTATCGTGCAGGCTCGCCTCGAGTTCGCCGCGCATGCCGGCCTCATCGAGCTTAAAGAGCCGCTCGTCGGCGCGGAACGTGGCCTCCCCGCTCGTGTGACTGAAGATCACTGGCACGTCAGGCGCTACGAGCGACGCCGTCGGCGTGAACGGATGCTGCGTGACCACCTTGCCGTCCACCGTCGGGTCGAACGAACGGCCGATATTCGCGGCACGCAGCTTAGGCTGCACGGCGAAGTAAGCAGCCATGAGCTTTTCGACCGGCAGCGATTGTAGATCGGCGATCGTTGGCTTCGTGAGGCCGAGCTGCGCGAACAGCTCGCGTGTCGCGCGTGCGGCGTTATCGCGCTCGACGAGCTGGAGAGCAGAGCCGCTCATGACCACCGCTCGGTGATACAAGCCCTTCGCGTCGGGCATCGTGAGCAACGTGGACACTTTCGACCCTCCGCCCGACTGGCCGATGATCGTCACGTTGCCGGGATCGCCGCCGAACTGCGCGATGTTGTTCTTGATCCACCTGAGCGCTTGCACGAGGTCTTGCATGCCGACCGAGCCCGACGCCTCGAAGGCGTGGCCCAGCGCCTCGCCGAGATACGTGTACCCGAGCACGTTCAGACGATGGTTCGTCGTCACGGAAACGATGTCGCCGCGCAACGCGAGCCTCGTGCCATCGTTCACGGGCGCCGCGCCCGAGCCCTGATTGAACCCGCCGCCGTGGCACCACATGATCACGGGCCGCTTGCCGCCGTCGAGCGCGGGCGTCCAAACGTTCAGCGACAAACAATCCTCGCTCTCCATTTGCCCGGGCGTCGCGCCCTGCGCGTCTCCGGCGCT
>Ga0163162_10003306_pt1 | contig 15430 bp, 8 predicted proteins | sample S55metaG_FD_115310 | JGI IMG/M metagenome (GOLD analysis project Ga0163162, IMG submission 115310) | Switchgrass rhizosphere microbial communities from Kellogg Biological Station, Michigan, USA - S5-5 metaG | ecosystem: Host-associated > Plants > Roots > Rhizosphere > Soil | place: USA: Michigan...
TCCTCATTTGCAGGAGTGAAATTTCACCAAGTTGGGTAACGGTGAACCGGCGATCCTGCATTTCGGCGTAGTTGGGAACCAGGTGAACCCTGACCCCATTCTTTTCCGCCAGGTTTATCAGCCTTATAATCAGGTCGGATGCAGACAGTGGTACCACGATGAGCGCATCCTCAAATGGCGACTTATCAAATATAGACTGAAAATCAAAAACAGATCCGATTACGTTTCGTTCAGCGGCATAGTCAACAGTCTCTGCAAGAATACCGATGGGTTTAATTCCCAAATAAGTATTGTCGCGAAAATACTTCTGCAATTCTCTTCCGATTTGATTGTTGCCGATGATGACGGTAGAGCGCAGGTATAAATGCGTATTGAAAAAATAGAAGTAGAATAATAAAAGTGAAACGATAAGCCGGATGGTAAAAAACAATCCAAAGGTGAAAAGGAGAGGAAATTTCGGCGCTGGTTCGTCGAAGAAAATCATGATCAGCAGGCAGCTAAGTGCGAAAAAATAAACGAACCGCCTGATAAGTGTAGTGACCATTTTGGTCAGGTTCACTTTTAAATCTCGTAAATTGCTGATAAACAGGGGGCTAATTAGGAAGTACGCAACGTTGAGCAGAATGATTAATCGGATTGAAAATGAACCGGTGCCGCGCGATTTTTCAATCAAATAACAAACCTGTATACAAAAATTAAGAATGGCAAGATCCGAAATGAGCAGAATAAGGTGTATTTCGCGAGGTCTTAATCTCATCTAAATTCTTTTTATGGTAAATTTCAACCCAACATTTTTAGTTCAGGCCAAATATTATTGGCAAACAAACGAGGTTGAACGGCTTCTTGAACTTGAATTTGGATTGCAGTCATCCGGCATCAGCCCATAAAATATTCACAATGACGCCAGGTAGCCTTTAGGCTTTCCACCGGAAAAACTTTTATCGGATAAGCACTTGTTTTCCAATGGATTTAGGGACTTTCGGAGGCTGTAAAATTAACAAATAGTTTTTAAGGTTCATAACTTTTGATGACTATTTTTCAGTTTATAAAGTATTCTAAAAGACACAACTTTTTACCATTGAAAACCATCTAAATAGAGATGTTTCCTGTCTCATATCATTCTAAATTAATATATGAGCAATAAAATTAAATTTATCCTGATCGCTTCTTTTCTCATCCCATTCTGCTCATACGCCAATACCTATTATTTTTCTGATAGTGTTGGAGATGATTCAAGAACACCAATGCAAGCCCAACACCCTAACTCACCATGGAAATCGCTCGCGAAATTGAATTCATTTTTTTATCGGCTGAATCCGGGTGACACCGTGCTCTTCAAAAGAGGAGAGATTTTTCAGGGAGTGCTGAGGATTGCGGCAAATGGAAACAACAATCATCCCATTGTTTTTTCTGCTTATGGCAATGGCGCCAAGCCTCAAATAAGCGGATTGAAAATGCTTTCGAACTGGCAGCCGGAAAAGAAAGGCGTTTGGAGCAGTGTATGCGCCAATTGCAGCGGCTCACTGAATGTAGTACTGGTGAACGATTCGATGATGCCCATGGGAAGGTATCCCAACGCAAGCGCCAGCAACGCAGGTTATAGAACGATTGCAGATCACTTTAAAAATTCTTCCATTACCGACAGTGCGGAAATGAGTAGCACCGATTGGGCAGGTGCGGAACTGGTGATACGAAAAAATCGATTCATCATAGACCGGAGCAGGATCATTCAAACCCAGGGAAACACCATCTCCTATCGTGGTGGCTCATTTTACGAACCTACAAACGGCTTTGGTTATTTCATCCAGGATCATCCCGCAACGTTGGATCAGAATGGGGAATGGTTTTTCGAAAAAACAACAAAGAAATTGGTTATCTATTTCTATCCCGGCAATCCCGTCAGTATGCGAATTAAAGTCAGCACGCAGGATACCTTGCTTAAATGTGAAAAAGCGCAGTGGTTGGTGTTCGACAATCTGAGTTTTTCAGGTGCCAATTCAGTGGCCATATTCATCAACAACTCTCAACACGTTAGTCTGACCCATTGCGATATCCGGTACTCAGGCACCAACGCAATAACGGTGAACGAAAGCAACAACATCACCATCGATGGAAACAACATACAGGACAGTTACAATAATGCGGTAGAATTAAATGGTTCTGAAAACAGTATTGCCAACAATAAGATTCTAAACTCAGGTACCATTGCAGGTATGGGTGAAAATGAAAATTCCTACAATGCCATCAACATCAAAGGAGATCAGAATGTAGTGGCTGGTAACGAAATTGAAAACACGGGATATTCGTCCATTTTTTTTCTTGGGAACAATATATCGGTCAGTAACAATTTCATCAACCGGTTTACGATGGTAAAAGATGACGGGGGTGGAATTTATACCTGGTCAGGTAAGTCAAAGTCGGATGATTTGCAGACCGGAAGAAGCATCGATGGCAACTTCGTCATGAACGGCATGAACGCGCTGAGTGGAACAAATAGAATGCCTGCAATTGTTGCAGGTATTTACCTGGACGACAATACAGGAAATGTGGCCGTATTTGATAACACCGTTTCGGGTTGCGGAATAGGACTGTATCTGCACAATGCGCATGATAATTCAGTTGACCGAAATACGCTGGTGAATAACGACATTCAATTTTATGTAAAAGAGGACCAGGCCAAATTTGAAATGACGAATAACCTGGTGCGCCAGAACTTTTTTGTATCGACTACGGAAACGCAGAAGCTGGTTCAATTTTTTACAACGAACAGGCCCGTCAACCAATGTGCTGATTTGGATAGTAACCAATATATCAGTCCAAAGACCGGTAAGCCGGCATTTGTTACTTTCTCAAGAAAGGGCAAAAGTTCCTTTACCGATTATGGTATGGAAAACTGGAAAAGCGCTTTTGGCTTTGATAAGCATTCAATCATGTCGGATTGTGCGACTGCCAAAGTAGAAATGAACTCAACAAATCGTGAAAAACAGATTTCATTGAATGGCTCATACTTCGATTCAAGGAACAAATCCTACAAAGGCGAAATGGTTTTGCCCGCATTTCGTTCCATCGTGCTATTCACGAAAAAGCCGGAATGACCTTTTCATAAACCGATACCAGCGACGACTTATTGTTTATCTCCGCTGATGCTCGCCAATGAGCTGGCACCCTTATAGGTAAGCACAGCCGGGGAGCTTACTCGAATGCCGGCGCCAGTTGCGGCGGTCCATTTCATGGCTCCGGTTACGGCGTCTAAAGCATAAAGTTTGTTGTCCATGCTTCCCACATACACCGTTCCGTTACTCACAACAGGGCTCGACAGGATTCTGTCGCCTGTTGTTGCCGTCCATTTGATAGCTCCGGTTTTGGAGTCGAATGCATAGAGTTTATTGTCGAAGCTTCCCGCATAAACAATGCCGTTGCTAACTGTTGGACTGGATTGTACCCGGCCACCGGTTGTTGTAGCCCACTTAATCACACCTGTTGCGCCATCAAATGCGTGCACTTGATTGTCAAAACTTCCCACATACACAATGCCACTATCAATAGTTGGGCTTGAAACGATGCTGTCGTTCGTGATGGTTTTCCATTTCAAACTACCTGTTCCTGCATCAAACGCATACAGATACCTGTCCCTGCTTCCTACATACACAATGCCGTTTGCAACAGCCGGACTTGAAACAACAAAGTTTCCGGTTGGAGCAGACCACTTCGTTGCACCTGTTAATGCATCCAGCGCATAAAGACTGAAGTCTTCGCTTCCCACATAAACAGTACCATTGCTATAAGTAGGACTTGAAAAGATGAATGAATTTCCGAAGGGTTGTACGTTCCATCTTTTGAAACCTGATGCAATATCCATTCCTATCACGTTACCGCTATCATTCGCAACGAATACAAAACCTGCGCCGGTGGCGGGACTCGTAATGATGGCACCTCCGGTTAATGAAAACCAATTCAGGGCGCCCGTGAGGGGATTCAGCGAGTAAGTGCGTTGGTCGGAACTGGTAATAATAACCATTCCGTCTTTGATGGTGGGACTTCCTTCGATGCCGCCAGCCGTTTTATACGACCAGTTCTTTTGGCCGTTTACCGCGCTGAAGCAATAAAGTACGCCATCCATGCTACCTACATATACATATCCGTCAGAGCTGGAATCCGGCACTGACACTTTTATGGTGTTAGATTTTTCTGATTTCTTGCCACTGCCATCCTCAGCAATGAGCCGGTAGAAATAATTTGTTTTCGCCGCCAAACCTTTCACGCTGTCGTAAAGGCCTGTCACAACTTTGGGATTGTAGTTCGCTACCGGACTTGTAAAATTGCTGTCGGTGGCCACAAATAAATCATAACTGGAAGCGGCGGCAACTTCTTCCCAATGTGCAACAAATGAGCTTGTAGCAATGGCAGACGCGTCCAGGGCTACAGGGGTGGTAAGCGGCTGGTCGTTAGGGGGAGTTTTATCTTTTTTGCACCCGAAAAGCACCAATACACTAAGCAAAAGGTAAGCGTAAAATTTTCTTCCTGAAATTTCAGACATGAATCTCATAAATATAAATTAAAGGATTTGTGCTGATTGCAACGAACCCGAGGCTTTAAACATAGGAGATAGATGGAAAAGAATGTCTTCCAATAAGGGGATAAATGGCGGGGCCATAAAGATAAAGTCAATTTTTGACTTATGCAATTTCTGTATTCCATATACAATTACCCATATAAGGGAGTAATTGCGACCTAAAAACCCCTACTTCTTAAATAATACTACGGAGGAATAAGGTTGTATAGTTACTGACGACGTATACGTTGTCCCGCTAACGTCCTGGTACGTACCGCTCAATGCAAAAGCCCTTGCAATCTTGGACGCATTGTACTGGAAATACACCATTTGGTTGATATCATTGGGTGTTACCACGGCCTTGTACAAAGTGATATTGTCGATATACACCCTGGGGTCACTCTGGTTCATCTGAAAAACAATAGAGCTATTGGGATCCCCTCCAGTTGTATTGAAAACGATCTGTTGAGTAGTAGCGGGGTTAACGCTTGGTATACTAATAACGGGCGTGAAATGGGTATAGGGAGGTTGGTATTTTTGCAGGTAAACAAGCAAGGTGCGCAAATTGTCAGGGGCGTGCAACGTAAATTTTGCCACATACCAACTGTTTGTGAGTACTGCACCTACCGGGGCATTCACGATTGTGCGCGATCCCACAGGCGTTTGTTGAAAGGGCAGTATGAGGTTCCCTTTGGTATACATATTGACCCCCAATAAAGAGTTAATCGTGTAAGGGGCAAAAACAAGCGGCAACTGGGCTGAGCCCCAATCCTGATTATAATTTGTTTGCCACAAACTGAAACTGCCGCTGTTATTTTCATTGGCCAGGGCAGTTCGGAAGAACAGGCTGTAGGGCGACACGCGCGCATATTTGTTATTGTGAAAACTTCCAAAGCCGGTGATACCGGAAGCGATCGAACTCATCACTACCACATTTTGAGAATCTGTTCTTGATACGCCGATATTATTGTAAATGTCGTTGTTCCGAATAGCACCGTCTGGCTGGGCATGACGGATAATAAGCTGGATCGTATTATCATACAAGGTATTTCCACTAATGGTTAATTCATGCGAGTCCTGCATGAAAATACCAGCCGTGGTACGTGCAACCGTATTGCCGCTAATATTTGCAACACCAGTATTTTCGTCGATATAAATACCATGTGCTATACCGGCAACCAGGCGGTTTGTTCCATTTGGTGCTGTCACGCCATTCAGTACAATATTTCCAGTCACCCAGCCACTAACCCTGCGGGTGCCTGAATCAATATCGCCATTCCATGTATAGATACCGCCCCCATCATCTTTTACATAGCAGTAATAATCGATAAGGTTGTTTTTAACGGTATTGGTGGATCCCCTGTACACCACCGGGTTATATCCCGTGGTATCGATAAAATTATTTTGAATCACATTATTTGAACCGAGGATTGTAATGGCCTGGTAGGAATGGATGGCGTTGCCCGCACCGGGAATGGTTCCGGTTTTAATGATTCTGCAATCCTGAATGGTGTTGCTTGATCCATCCAAATCAATGGCATTACTATTCGAATAATCAACAGTACAACCTGAGATGACAATGTAATTCGTCCTCACAGATCTGATGGCGTCGACGCCTGTAAACCGAACCTTGCAATTCGTAATGGTGATATTGCTGGCATCGAGAAAACTAAGCCCGACTTTATTGGCGCCAGTAAACTGAATGCCACTAAAAGAAATGTATTGAAAGGCTTTTATTGTTACCAAGGTATCTACAGCACTTGCCTGGATGGACACGGTAGGGGCAAATCCCGGCCAATAAATTTTTACCACCTTCGCTTTGGCATCGAAAAACCACTCACCCTGCTGATCGAGGGTTTGTACGTGATTTTGGATGAAATATCCGAAATTATTGTTAGCCTCTTCGGTGCTGGTGGTGGCATAATAAACGACGGTTCCGCTGTGGGAAGTAATGGAATCCCTTTCGAGCACCCACCTGTTTTTTCGGATAACGACATCTGCCCCGGTATAATTAGGACCCGATCCAAGTTTATTACCTGTTATTGAGCTGGTTCCTGAATGACTCTTAACCGTATCATACCCACCATTGATGGCTGACCGGTTAGGTGTTCTGCCCATGGGTTGTGCAGAATCGCCTATTGAAACCATATTCACTCTGTATCCACATGACGTGCAGGGTGCCTGCCAGATATTGGATCCGGCACTGGCCCAACCCGTGAGGGACGCGAATCCGGTAATGATGGGGTCTGCCCCGCTTCCAAAAGCGGCAAATTTTATAGGGGCCGATGAAGTGCCTGATTTGGCCACTATTATCCTACCCATAAAAACACCACCTCTTTCGAAAAGGACGGAGTCTCCGCCTTTCAGGTTGATAAAAAAACTGTTTAGTTTATTTAATGTCCGCCACGGGGTGGCTGCAGATTGAGCCTGGGTGCTGCTGCGGGCGTCATCTCCCCTTGACGAGGAGAAATAATAATTAGTGGCCGATGCGGGTGAAAGAGCCGATAGCAGTATAGTTATAGTAGATAAAAGAGTACACGGTATCAATTTTCGCATCATCGAAAAATTGCGAACAGTTAGTTCTGATTAAGAATTTTTAGTAGTTTCGCGAGAATCGCATGTCTGATTAAAGCCCCCTTTGATCAGCACTTAGAATGACCCCTCAGAAATCCGGGAAAGGCGGAGCAAAAATTGTTCCAACATCGCCGTAAGATCGTTGCCTGACTATAAAAATATTTATACAGTCGGGACCAATTACTTATTGATTTATAAATTGAACAAACCGGCACCTGTTCCGGTTGTTTGCGCCAAAATCATTCTATGAAAAAACTGCTTTTTTTCCTTAGCATTTTAATTTTACAAGGTTCATTTTTGCAGGCACAGTGGCGTACCATTTTCCAGGACGCCGATTCCATCAATTCTATTTCAGGAGCAAGCTTCTATTCATTGAAGGAAGGCTGGGTAACTACGCATCAATGGGTAGGATTTACAGAAGACGGCGGTCAATCCTTCGAACACCGGCTGGTATCGCCAGAGAATATTGAAGCTGCCATCGAGCGCGATCGGCTGCGCGCGGGATTTTTGCCGCTTTCCGTTTCTGCATTTGGCCATGATACCGTTTTCGTAACGGGCAGTTTTGGAAATGACCCTGCCATATTATTCAGCAAAGACAATGGCTACAATTGGTCACTGGTTTACCATCACGCAGATACCAGTGATTTTCCTTCCGGCAACGCCATTTATAAAATCATTTTTCCTGAAAATGGAAATATTGGATATGCCGTTCAATCAAATGAAATTATTAAGACCACCGACAAAGGAAAGACATGGCGCACCTGTTTTGAAAGCACAGACAAGAGCCTGTTTACACTTGGATTTGCAGACAACCAGGTTGGATATGCAGCAGGACCAAACACGCTTCTTCAAACCACTGATGGCGGAAATACATGGTCAGCCATATCAGGCATATCGTCTACCATCCAGGCGATTTCAGTAATTGATAAAAAGAAACTCGCGGTGCTGTTTTCACGCGATGAGAATTATTTCACTAAGGTTAGTCTGAATAGCGGAAAGTCATGGGCTGAAGAACTTGCCTTCCCGAAAATTTCCGAATCCCTTGTGCTGAATGATATTCATTTTAGCGATGAATTGAATGGATACGCTTGCGGATCAGCTGTATACACAACACGCAATGGTGGAAAAGAATGGCAGGTGATGCCTGGAAGCGATTCAAGTGTAGTTGCCGGCGGTTACCTGAGTATGTTTTTACTGAATAAAAAACATTCCTGGCTTACCGGTCCATCGGGATTGTTAAAAAGAAATCAGTTACCCGGATTCTTAAAACTGCATTCTGCACTCAATTCGGTTTTTTGTAAGGATAGTGCTTATACCCTGCGCTGGACCGCTGTTGACACCGATCCCTTAAATATTTATTACAGCGTCGATAACGGAAATCATTTTGAAAAAGTGGCATCCTCCCTTCAACCAGGCGACAGCAGTTTTACATTTAAGATGAGCAGGAAAGAAGTTGAAGGCGGAACGATCATCTTCAAGATTACGGATGAAAATTCTTCTCTCATTGATACTACTGCCATTCAATTGGCCAGTTTCACCGCGCCTTCCGTATCGCTGAAGGTGGATGAAACAAATAAGCTGAATGGTGGTGAATACGAGTTCCGGGCTCTCTCATCCCAAAGCACCGACAGCACGCAATACAAATGGTACCTAAACGGAACGCTTCTGCCTGATGAAGGAAACATCGTTACGCTGACGAAATTGGTCAACAATGACCAGGTGCAGGTAAAATTTACCACTTACAATTCCTGCATCGACAAATTCTCCGGCAGCAGCAATGTTGTAACCATTGGCGCCGGAATCGATGACAGTCGTGCGCATGCTTCACTGTCGCCTAATCCGGCCACTTCGGTAATTGATATCACGTCTTTGAAATCGTCGGATCAATGGGTGACTGCAGATGTCATCGACTCGCACGGCCAACAGAAAATAGCTTCACTATCTATCGCGAATAAATCCAACGTTCGCGTACAGGTGAGCGATTTGCCAAAGGGGGTTTATTTCGTAAGATTGGTGAGTCAAACGAAACAGGTGAAGGCCCTTCGCTTTGTGAAGTTGTAATTTCACGGGCAAAGGCGCTACGATTTTGTGATCTGGCGTGAAGACTTATCAGCGAGATACAATGGTCATCAGGGCAATGAAAACCATTACCGACAAAGCCTGGTAATAATTCCATCCAATGCTCATTCCATTCTCTTTGTCGAATTGATACAGGCTGATGAATATGCCCAGAACCGGGATCCAGTAAAGTTGTTTGTTTACCACAGCACTTCTTTTTAGGTTCTAGAAACAATACTGATGATATGACGGATTAGGGACTTTAAAGTTACTCTAAATACGACAGTCCTGGTAAAGGGGTTTGGCAGATTTTGCAAATGAAATGTTAGAAATCCAGGGTTTTAATTGATTCACAATCCATTAAAAGGCACACCCAGAAGCCCTACAAGAGTCCTGGGTTGGCGGCATCTGCTTACTTTTGCTTAAAATAGGAATTTTTTCATGCCTGATCTTGTTATTGAAGCTCGCAAAGCCTTGATTGGCCCCGGTTTGACGGTACAACGCATTCTTCCCTTTAGGTCAAGAAGAATGGTGGGACCATTTATCTTCATGGATCATGCAGGGCCCATCACCGACGCACCTGCCGATTGGCATACCATGGATGTTCTTCCTCATCCGCACATCGGGTTGTCGACAGTCAGTTATCTTTTCGGTGGAAGTGTAACGCATCGCGACAGCCTTGGCGTGGAGCAAGTGATCAGGCCAGGCGAAGTGAACTGGATGACGGCAGGAAAAGGTATCTCGCACTCCGAACGTTTTGAAGATCCTCAGCTGCTTGCGCAGGGAGGCGTTGAAATGATTCAAACCTGGGTGGCACTGCCTGAAAAAGACGAGGAAGCCAATCCATCATTTGCAAACTACAGTCCTGAACACTTGCCGATATTTACCGACAAGGGAATATGGATGAGATTGATTGCGGGCAATGCATATGGATTAAACAATGACGTAAAAATAAATTCTCCCCTGTTCTACCTGCACGTGGTACTCGATGCGGGAACAAGTCTTCCCCTGCCGAAGGGCCATAGTGAACGCGCGGCTTACATTGTGAAGGGATCGGTTGAAATTAACGGCGTTACTTACGCCAACGGTCACATGCTGGTTTTTGCCACCGAATCCGAATCCGTGATGACGGCAAAAGAGAAAACGACGCTGATGCTATTGGGTGGCGAACCTTTGGGTGAGCGCTTTATATGGTGGAATTTTGTTTCTTCAAGAAAGGAAAGAATTGAACAGGCCAAGTCAGACTGGAAAGAAGGTCGCATCATTCTACCTCCCAACGACAACAAGGAGTTCATTGCGCTGCCAGCCGACAAGTCGAGACCTTCAGACATGCCCCACCCCGAACCGCTTTCCTAATGAATTCGTGTGCCCGACGGCGGATCAATATTTCAATTTTTGTTGTATTGAAAAAAATATGGCGCAGAGGGATTCTACGCCATGATGCGAAAGTGTGGGGATTGGTATTGAAGGATTAAGATATTTTCTTAAAGTACAAGTATCAGTGTTACGGTAATCATAAGGACACCGATGACCAGTGACCACCAGGGAAAGCCGCCCTCAGCCCCAAAGAGGCCCTTCTTCATTGACTTCCTGGCCTTCTGCCTTTCCAGTTTGAATTCCTGCTTCTCTTCTTTGGATAAATCTCTTCCAATGTATTTTTCAAATTCCCGCGTTGACATTTTGGTCAACTCGATCGGAGAAAGTGTTGCGTAGGCAGTTTTCACCGGATCGACGGGTGCAACAATTGCTGCAGCGTTTACAAAACAGGTAGAGGCAAAAGCAAACAATAGGGTAAATATCATTTTTTTCATGGTTCAGATAATTTGTGATTTCAAATTAAGAGATAGCCATAAAAAAAAGAAGCGAGGCTTTCGTTTTTCGGTGCGATGCAAACAAAAAAGCCCGAGTGGGGCTGATGTTATTAATAAATTCGATGTGTTGGAAACTTTAAAATGTGAGACAGGCGCGCTAAAAAAAACCGGCATGCCCACAAAACCAACGGCGCAGCAACTTGCTACGCCGTGTGAACCAAATACCTTTCAAACGAACTCAATTTGCCGTTCGCAATGAAGCCTTTTCTTTTTCTTTTTCATTTCCTATCGCCCCCAATTCCTGGGGTAAAATGTTCTGGTTGATCCTGAAGAAATTTTCAGGATCGTACTTTCTTTTTATTTGTGAAAGTCTCTCATAGTTTTGTCTGTAGCTTGCTTTGATGCGGTCCTGTCCCTCTCCCATTGTAAAATTCAGGTAAGCGCCGCCGGAAGAATAAGGATGCAATGCCGTCCAATAATCCTTGCACCAGTTGGTGATAATCTCGGCATTGGCAGGGTCTGGATCAACACCCACAATTACACCCGCGTATTTCGCATCTCTGTATGCCCATGGTGTCGCATCGTCTTTCACCCTGGCTGCGGCACCGCTCAAAGGATACAAGTGCATTTGTGAAAGTGGTGTAGGAATCTTTGAACCGAAATTGCCGTGTTCCGCTCTCACTTCTGGTCCGAGCTCATTGAAGAAGTCGGCTCTCCAATACCACTGCAGTCCGTGTGGCAACATGCCATCAAAAAGTTTTTGAACCGAAGGATAAGGCATGGGGCCCACCATCGCGAAAATCGGGTTCTTCGCCAGGATCGGTTCGAATATCTTATTTGCTTTATCCAATTCCCCACTATAGCACCATACTATGCCGCAGAATTTTTTGTTATGAAGACTTTCAGGAAAGGGCGGACCCGGTATAACCAGGGTAGCGATGAAGCCATTCAATTCTTCCGGCGCATTGTGAATAAATCCGTCATACCATTCCATGATCTCATCCACTTTTTCAATCGGCCACAGCGTAGGACCCGCATACACGGTGTTGACGGGATGTGCCTGGAATTTAAAAGAAGTAACGATGCCAAAATTTCCACCACCGCCACGGATGGCCCAGAACAGATCGGGATTTTTGTTGGCGCTAACGGTTACGAAAGACCCGTCTGCCAGCACCATATCGGCTTCCAGCAGGTTATCGATGGTCAAACCATATTTCCTCGCCAGGTAACCTATTCCGCCGCCCAGGGTAAGGCCGCCCACCCCGGTGGTTGAGATGATTCCCGCCGGCACCGCCAATCCGAATACATGGGTGGCGTGGTCCACTTCACCCCAAAGGTTTCCACCTCCCGCACGCACCGTTTTCGTTTCAGGATCCACCCGAACATATTTAATACCAGACAGGTCAATCACCATACCTTCATCCACCAATCCCAGTCCGCCCCCATTGTGGCCACCACCGCGGACAGCCACGGTTAGCTTGTTTTCCCTTCCAAAATTAACGGCGTGGATTACATCGGAGATGTCCAGGCATTTCACAATCATGCCGGGTCGTTTATCAATCATAGCATTGTAAACTTTCCGGGCCTCTTCATAGCGACTATCGGAAGGCAGAATAACAGCGCCAATGATTTTGGAAGCCAACTCCTGGATGGCGGATTCTTTGAGATCTTTTACGGTAACTGACATGGGTAATTGCTTTGAGGTTTTTTGATGACTCAAAGCTATTCCCTGGAATTACACAACACTGTAACTTTTAGGTCAAAAACTGGTAATATTCATTCAGGCAGGCAGGCGCTCACCGGGTACTTTGCCTGGTTTGTGAAGGAAGGAAATCAGAGGGTATGTGTCCATACCTTTTTTGGAAACATTTGGAGAAATAAGAGGGACTGCTAAATCCCGTGGCAAACGCCACTTCAGACACATTGCCCGCATTTTTCTTTAGCAGTTTCATGGCTTCCTTTAGCCTGAAATCTACAATATAGGCATTGGGCGATTTGCCGGTGATGGAGACCATTTTCCGATATAGTTGGGATTTGCTGAAACCAAGCGGCTTGGTAAATCCATCAACCCTGAAATTGGCATCAGACCACGCTTCGTCTGTATAGTTCATCAATTCCGTAATAAAATTCTCGTCCGCTTTTGTCAGGCAGTAAACGCCGTTGGCTTCCAGGATTTTTGAATTGCTTTCATTGCTGAATAAGTCTTTCACTTCTGCCGATACAACCACCTGGGCATTCACCAACTGGCACATTCTTTCAGCCAGTTTGATGGTGTCTTCAAAGATCTGTTGTTTGGAAGTGACGGGGACCCCCGCATTCAGTCCTATTTTCAATTCGGCATCTTTCTGCTTTTGCTCAGCACTGAATTTTTGAAACTGCTTTTGAATATCGATAGCAGCATGTACTGCACCGGCCACAGACCTAAAAGAAACCAGGTAATGGTAGTCGGTATTCCTGACGATATTGCCGTCGTATTTCCTGAGTGACGCTGCCAGCGATTCCTGCAGATTCGCAAAACCGGTTTGGAAAGAGAAAGAATCAGTATTCGTTAAAGAATGTGAGTCGATGGCAACGACCATGATGGTTCGAAAAGCGGGGTCGTCGATGATGTTTAATTCTGTATCAGCTGCTTTTACCGGATCTGCAATTCTGCCCAGGAAAACCTCCACCACGCCCGGATCCACTTCAATTACGCTGTATGGAACATCGCCATGGGCTTCATCATGCATTTTTCTAATGGCATCCTCATCCGGCGCTTCGATAAGGCAGAAAGCCGTTTTTCTTTTATCGTCGAACCAGTAGGTAATTCCACGGCAGCCGAATTGGTCCTGTACTTTAAGATCGCGTTGGTGAAGTTGTGCGATAATTTCGGCAGTAATGCTGTCGGAAACATCGTGGCGGTCCATGAAAATGGGCATGATAAGTTTTTTACTTGACTGTTAAAGAATCGAACAGTTAAGTTAAGCAATTCTGGTGGGAGGTCATAACGGGCTGGCGAGATTTAATAAGTGTTAACAAACCCGTGTAAATACACGCGGCAAGGTTGGAAAACAGGGTATTGCCCAGGTGAAAGGCTGAAATATTTAAAAGGGTGCAAATTATGTTTGCGCCCTGAATTCATATTCTACCTGATTACTTTTATTGGGGGAAAAAACCAGGAATTTTAAAGCGATTTAAGGTATTCCGCCAGATCGTGTTTTTCCGAGTCGGTTAAATTTAGGTGCATGTGCGAATTGTAATGATTGATGACGTCGGGAATCGTAGCAAACCTGCCATCATGGAAAAACCCACCCTTAGCCCTTGCAAATAAACCCCCAAGCGGGGTAGTCCGGTACTTACCTGTAGGTGAGCGTTTCGCTTCGAAATCATCAATTCCTATTTCTTCGGCAGTATGCAATATGGTTGCCGGATTTTTATATAACGCCGGCGAGTGACAGGATGCGCATTTTCCTTTCGACATAAAAATGGCATGACCGCGGCCTGCAGCTGCTACATCAAAACTGCCTGCAGGCGGTTTGGGTGCATCGATAGAGTGTTGATAGGCCCTTAACGCGGGAAGTTTTGAACTGATGAGATCGGGATTGTTCATCACATTATAAAATCCATTTTCAACGGCGATGGGGTATTTAGTCGGATTATTCAATCGCGGGTCAGAGAAATTTCCCTTGCCATGCATTTCCAGGTTGGCTACAAAGGCATTCCAGTAGCTGATGTCGCCCCAGCCGGTGTAGGTGGTCAGTGAAACATCTCTTAATCCGAATGCAGCAGGAATGAGATTGGCAGCAACGGTACCATCTGGTTTCAGTGCCTTTCCGTCCATGAACAGAATAGCAGCAAATTTACCAGGTCCCCACATTCCCAACACAGAACGCAGGGTGGCTTCATCAACGTGCAATATATTGGCAATGGGTTGCGCATTATCGGTTAACGAAATAATGGCGCCCACATTGAGGTCTCTGTTGGGCCATCCATCCAGGCGCTTGCCAATACCAGGTGCAAATGAATTGTCAACCGTGGAATGACAGGAAGCACAGGTGATGCCCACTGAAGTGAGTGCGCCATCACCACTGAAATTTCCTTTTACGCCCAACACAGCATTTAATTTTAGCAGCGCGATTGTTGTTTTGGGATCATTTAGATCCACGGCGCCCGATTGGATGCCAGCTACTATGTTGGCAGGTAATGCCTCTGCGTCTACTTTTAGTCCGACCGCCAATGCGGTCTTAGGACTTACGCCTGGTCCGAATCCGCCATTGGCCTGACCTTTAATGGCTTTGTCGATGTGTAATAGATCGCTCCAAAAAGCTTCATCGCCAAAGCTATCAAACCGGAAAATATTTTTACCGTCTTCTACCACCGCCGGGTTCTGTTCACCGTGGTGAGGAGGCTTATCTTTCTGGCATTGTGTAAACACTATAACGGCCGAAATAATCAA
>Ga0163162_10003312_pt1 | contig 15416 bp, 12 predicted proteins | sample S55metaG_FD_115310 | JGI IMG/M metagenome (GOLD analysis project Ga0163162, IMG submission 115310) | Switchgrass rhizosphere microbial communities from Kellogg Biological Station, Michigan, USA - S5-5 metaG | ecosystem: Host-associated > Plants > Roots > Rhizosphere > Soil | place: USA...
AAAATGTTTCACTTTTCCTTCCGCAACTAAATCTTTTACCGTTCCGGCAACATCTTCCATCGGCACATTTGGGTCAACCCTGTGTTGGTAAAACAAATCAATATAGTCTGTCTTCAATCTTTTCAAGGCAGCTTCAGCCACAGCTCTTATGTTTTCGGGACGGCTATCCATTCCCAGATTCGTCCTGCCTTCTTTAAAACCAAACTTGGTAGCTATCACTACTTTGTCGCGAAACCCAGCCAGCGCTTCGCCCAATAATTCTTCGTTGGCAAAAGGTCCATATGCCTCGGCCGTATCAAAAAAAGTTACACCTGCATCGTAAGCAGCTTGTAATAATTTGATGGCTTCCTGTTTATCGGTAGCCGGACCATACCCAAAGCTTAAGCCCATGCATCCAAAACCCAATGCAGATACTTCCAAACCGCTTTTTCCCAATATTCTCTTTTTCATTTTGCTATTTTTTAATTTTTCGGATGGCAATACACTCATCCTTAGATTGCTAATGCAAAGTTGGGTATAGAAAATGAAGGTGTTGGTATACAGATTACTGCTTTTCTTACCAATATTACTGATGCGGGTTGATGAGAAGGGGTTTTAGGCGGTTTGAAGATTTGCCGAAAAGTATTTTTCATTTGGCAAACCGGCAAAAGAATTCATTAGTCGAAAATATTTTACAAGACTGTTTAAACAGCGGGTGGGTGTATCGCCCAATGAATACAGGCATCTTAATTAGCAGTAACCGGTGAAAATTTTTATTGCATAAAGAGACGGCAGGCACAAGGCTCGTGAAGACCTGATACAATCATTTTTCAATCACCTGGTATTAATATTCCACCCGGGCCATTACCGGAAAATGATCGGAGGGCGTTCTTGCTGTAAAAGGCGTTACTGCTGCTTCTTTTGGCAAATTCCCTGCTGTTTCCGCGGCCGGGTCTTCTCTTTTTAACCTGTATGTGTCCGTTAGAATACCATAGCTTTTAACCGTAAACTGGTGGCTGACAAAAATATGGTCAATACGGCTGGTTGTTTTATTGTCGGCCCTGAAATTATTAAACGTACCATTCAGCGCATACTTCAGCGGAGACAATTCATAACTGTCTGCAAGAATGTCCGACTGGTTGATCAATGTATAGCTTTCATTTGTTTGATCAACATTGAAGTCGCCCGTAAGTATCACCGGGGTTTGCGCAGGAAAAGTTTTGATCTTTGAAAGGATCAGTTTGGCACTTTCCGCGCGGGCTTTTACACCAATATGGTCCATGTGCAGGTTAAACAGGTAAAACACAAAACCTGTTTTGATGACTTTAAATTTTCCCCAGGAACAAATTCTTGGCAAAACGGCATCCCATCCTTTGTTGGGCCTGTCTGTAATTTCCGACATCCAGAAATTGCCGCTGTCGAGCAACCTGAATTTTTCCGTCTTGTAAAATATTGCCGAATGTTCACCACCGTGCACACCATCATCTCGGCCAATGCCAATATACCTGAAACCGGGCAAACTATCTTTCAACCCTTCCAGTTGGTGGTAAAGGCCTTCCTGTGTACCGAAAATATCAAAATCGTGAAACTGTATTAATTGCGCAATCACCGGCAAACGCTGCCCCCATCCGTTACCATGTACAGAATCGGCATGATTGGCATAGCGGAGGTTGTAGGTGGCAATATTGATGGTTGACTTTTCCATTAGGCCTTTTTTTTGCGCTGCGGCACCGGCCGGTATCAGCGCCGGTAACACAATACAGATCACCGCGAGTAAATACAGCCTGTTTTGATGCTTCATTGATATACACTATTAAAATATAAAATACAATAGACTTTAGCAACTGCAACAACATTAAAATAAAAATCTACCATCCCGGGTTTTGCCCCAGTTTTGGATTAAAAAGACGATCCGTTTCCGGTATGGGATAATAATACATCTTGTCATCCCATTTCCTGGGTACATTGTTCAGGCAGGTCAATTCACCATACGTATCATTGGAAAGCCTTTGCGGATTGGCTGCCCCGCCTGTTGTTTCACTTACGTTGATATAGGTTACCTCCGGAATGGTGGGCGATGGCATGGTTTTATAAAAAACAACATCTGCTTTTCCATCACCGTTTAAATCCATCGGTGTATTTAATGAAGGAACATACAATCCATTCCAAACCTGTTCCAGTAATTTTCCTTTTTTCCATCTTATCAAATCGGGGAAACGCAGGTTTTCGAAAGCCAGTTCAATACCACGCTCTCTTCTTATCTCCAGTAAAACCGGGTCGGTGATGTCTGAAAAATAATTGGCCAGCAGGTAGGGATCTGCCACGGTTGGCCTGGTGGTAAGTCCACCGGTAATGCCTGCACGCTGTCTTAATGCACCAATGGTTTTTGCCCAGTCTGCGTCCGTTAATAAACCCAGTTCTGCTTTTGCTTCAGCAAAATTCAGCAGCACTTCTGCATAACGAATCATTGGTATGGGATTATCGCCAGTAACACCCTGTTCGTAATAAGCATCGTCCAGCGTCCATTTAATGGGTTGATAGCCTGTATAAGTATAAGAGAATACAGGAGGTGCCGGCAGTGCTATACCACCCGTGGTTCTTTTGTAGTCGCCCATTCTTATCAGTTGCTGCAAGCGCAAATCGCGGCCTTTTACTTCGTCAGAAAAAAGCATGGTCTGGTAGCCGGGCGTATCAGTAAAAGCGGTTCCATCCGTTTTTAAAAATGTATTGATAAAGGTTCTGGTAAAACTTAGTCTCGATCCGTAAGTGGCACTTGTCCACCACCAGGTAGCATCGTTTAATACAGCCAGGTCTTTACTGTATATATAAGCCAGCATTACTTCATTAACAATGGGCGCACCCTGGGTAACAAACAATGAACGGTAGGCACCATAGCTGCCCGCAGCAGTATTCAGTGAAAACGCACCCGAGCTCATAACTGTCTGGGCGGCATTCATGGCTTCGGTAAGCCATTTGGTAGCCGTAGACTGCAGGTTTAGTTCTGTATGGTATCTTCTGAACGTGCCTTCAAACAAGCAAACTCTTGATTTAAATGCAAGGGCAATATTTTTTGTAATCAGGCTGCGTGTTTTATCTTCTGTAAGGCTGATGTTCTTTATTGCAAAATCCAAATCGGCCAGCACGGAATCCATCACCAGCGTGCGCGGATCGCGTGGCCGGTATAAAGCTGCCGTATCATTTACTTCAATGGGCGCACCCATCCAGGGCACATCGCCAAACCGTTTTACTTTTTCATAATAAAACCAGGCCCTGAAGAAACGGCCAATGGCCACGTAATTGGTATTTACGGCTGCCGCAATCCGCGGATCTTTTGCATTCGCAATAAAATAATTAATATTTCTCAGCTGCGTCCAATCCCATCCTGAACTTTGCCGGGGGCCAAAGGCACCATCCCGCAAAAAATCTGGCACCTGCGTTCTTGCGCCGTAATCTACCATGTTATCGCCCTCATAAATATCTGCGCCCGAAGGCAATGCTTCATAAAAAGAATTGGAATACAGGGCCAGCCCCTGTTCGCTTCCAAAAACAACATCTCTCGAGGCGGTTGATACGGGCGTTTGATCCAACTGCTTGCTGCAACCAGTACAAAAAAACAAGGCCAGCAAAATATAAAGACCTGTATATTGATGTTTCATAATTACTTTTTTGTGCATTAAGAAGTACTGTATTTAAAAAGTAACGGATAATCCGAAGGTGATACTTTTAAGCATCGGGTAGTTATTGCCGTTACCATTTGTTCCATCAGTCAAAACACGGTCAGACCCCCCGGTATTTTCAGGGTCCAGGTTATGACCGTTTATTTTATACAAGGGAGAATTTGTCCAGAGGTTTTCGCCGGATACATATACCCTTGCACTGTTCATTTTTATTTTTTGTATCAGATTCAGCGGCAGGTTATACCCCAGCTGTATATTTTTCATGCGGATATAAGCAATGCTCTGCAGGTATTTGCTTTGCACCTGCGCCAGTTCGCCCTGGCCATTTTGTGCTACATACCCACGCAATTTTGGGAAATAAGCATTGGGGTTGTCTTCCGACCAGATCTTTCCCAGCTGAGATTTCAATGCATTGTTATAAGGCCGGTTGTATTGCCCCCAGAAATAATCCGCTTCCGAACCGGGCCACCAGTCCTGTTTGGCAACACCCTGGAAGAAAACACTGAAGAAAATATTGTTCCATCCTGCGCCAAGATTAATACCGTAGGTGTATCGCGGTGATAAATTACCCAGCACCACTTTATCGCCCGGCTTGCCGGCTGTATTGTCGCCAATATCTATTACGCCATCTTTGTTCAGGTCCTTAAATTTTATATCGCCTACGGCCCAGTTGCCACCGTTGGTGGCCTTGTATAATTTTTGTTTAGAGGCTTCGCCAATATTATCTTTTGTAAAAAAACCGTCTGTAACAAATCCCCATATTTCACCTACCCTTTGCCCTACATAATAATCCGGCGTTACTGTATTATTGATGTTTGCCAATCTTTTAGTGGGGTTATTAAATTTTGTGATGGTTGCCGTGTTATCGGCCAGGCTAAGTTGCACATCGTAGGTAAATGGTTTTGAACCCACATTAAATTTATCGTTCCAGCTAAGTGCCAGTTCAAATCCTTTTGTTTCCAAATCGGCGTAATTGCCTTTGGGAACGGTGGTTCCAAATGTTGCCGGCAATGCGGGTCCTACCGTAAACATATTTTTTGTTGTACGTTTATACACATCGCCGCTGAATACCAGCTTGTTTCCCAGCATAGAGAAATCAAGACCCAGGTTGCTGGTGGTAGACGTTTCCCAGGTAAGTCCGTCGGGAATTACACCCGGTTGGGAAGTTCTTTGCGGCCGTATACCATTCAGCACCCTGCCCGATTGTGAAATACCAAACTGCTCCTGGAAAGCATACGAATTAATATTACCATTACCCAGCGAACCATAGGATGCGCGGATTTTTAAATCTGAAATAAGATTGGGTGATACCTTCCAAAACGCTTCTTTGCTTAAACGCCAGCCGGCAGATACGGAAGGAAAAAATGCATAGCGCTGGTTGGAGGGAAATTTGGAGGAACCGTCATAGCGTCCATCTGCTTCTATCAGATACTTGTCTTTAAAAGAATAGTTGACCCTGTAAAAACCACCCAGTATGGCCCATTTATCGTAGCCACCGGTAGTAACAATGGACTGGCCAAGTGCCAGGTTGATATCCTGCGCATCGGGGTAAATTAATCCATTGCGCAAAGTCTGTAACTGTTTATAGGCCGACTGCTCATAATTATAGCCAGCCAGGATTTTTACATAGTGGTTGCTTCCCAGCCGGGTTTCATATTCGCCGTAAATATTGGCAGCTATATATTGTGTTTGCTGGTAGGTAGGTTGAATATCGTTGTAATTGGTACCTACATAATTAATAACACCAGGTTTGGTGTTGTAAGGTACTATCACTCTTGTCTGCACCTGGTTATAGTTATTGTTCAGGAAAGTAAAATCGCCTTTTACCCGGAATTTATTATTAAAGAAATTACTGCTGAACGAGGTAGTATTGCGCAATATCTGGCGGTTCATATTAATCCCGTTTTTGCCATACACAAAATCGCCCACCGTATAAGCTGCAGAATAGGTAAGGGTGCCATCGGGATTAAACATGGGTGAAGTAGGATGTCCTTCATCGGCTATATTTCTCCATATACCACCTCCTTCGCCCACATTAAGCGGGTTGTGGTATTTCATACTGGAAAAATCGAGATTGTTTTCTATGCGCAGCCATGGGTATACCTGTATGGCGCCCTTGCCGCGCAGGTTGTATATCTTATAATCGTCGGAATTATACCTGAAAATACCATCCTGTGTAAATGAGCGGCCGGTTACATAAAAACTGGCTTTACCACTGTTGCCCGATACAGCCAGGTTATGTTCAACCGCATTGGTGTGGTTCTTGTACAGCACCTTAAACCAGTCGGTGTTCTCATAATAAACATATTCCCCGGCCGGTGTGGTATCCGTTTTTTTAAGGCTGGGATCGGCATCCCGTTTTTTAAGTTCGTCCAGGTAGGCGGCTGAAAACTTCTGCGTTTTATTAATGTTCTGCGGAAGCTGGCCATCGTTCCATGAACTCCACCCTTCATTAAACATTTTAGCATACAGGTATCCGTTAGAAACAATTTCGGGCATGGCAGTGGGGGACTTAATGGAATAGCTGGACGAATAAGTAATGCTTGCTTTATCACGTGCCGGATTTTTAGTAGTGATTAGCACTACACCAAATGCCGCCCTGGCGCCATAAATAGCGGATGAAGCCGCATCTTTCAACACCGAGATGGTGGCGATATCGTTGGGATTAACCATTGCCGGATCGCCCTGCACACCATCTATCAGTACCAGCGCATTTCCTCCCTGGCCAATGGAAGTAGTACCCCGTATATTAAAAGCAGCACTCTGGGTTGGCTTGCCATCGCCGGGTCTTAAATTCAGGTTGGGAACAACCCCCTGCAAACCCTGCGACAGATTCGACAATGAACGGTTCTCCAGCACCTCGCTGTTAACCTGTGCAACCGCACCCGTAAGGTTCCCTTTTCGCTGCGTACCATATCCCACCACCACTACTTCATTAAGGTTGCTTGCCAGTGTTTGCAGTTTGGTAATAATAGAAATGGAAGTATTGGGTTTAATCGTATACCCCGATAAGGTCTGTGTTTGAAAACCAACACTGCTAAAAGAAAAACTGTAAGTGCCCCTGGCAGCAAGTTTGTTAAACCTGAATACGCCCGAAGAATCGGTTTGTGTGGCAGTTGATGCGCCGGTTTCGCTGTTCTTGGCGCTAACGGTAACACCGGCAACCGGTTCGCCATTGTCTTTTCTTACAATGCCGTTTACACTGCCGGTTTCTTCCTGGGCCATCAGCGTTTGTGCCATGCACAGGAGCAGTAACAAACCGATGGAAAGTTGTTTTGTTTTTGTAAAAATGTTCATCTCAATACTGCTTTTAGATTGGTTAATAGATGGTCATCCCGCTGTTTTAAGGCGGCCTCAACAGGCAATTGTTGCGTAAAAAATATGTTAGTGTTTTTTTCTTTCGAGAATAAAACCGCCGTTCTGTTTTTTTACTGACAGTTTATTAAGCAGGGCAATATCCCTGATCGTTTTTTCTACCGAATCATTGCGTTCAAACCTTCCAATAAAATATATCTTTTTGATATCTGCCCTGGAGTAATCGATCTTAACTTTATAGATAGCAGACAACTGATCCAGCACTTCAGCCAGTGTCTGGTTGTTAAACATGTAGGAGGCTCCGGCAGTATCATCAACGGCTGATGTATTCTTTGTCCTGCCTGCAACATTCATTGTGTTGCCGCCGGCTTTATGAATGATTCCCGCCCTGTCTCTTGCAGCAAATACAATTTCTTCGCCCGGCACCAGGTAGTAATCCCGGTGTATCTTTTTATAGTTTGTATCAGTAACCGCCACCACAATTTTCCCTTCGGTTAATTTTACCCTGATGCCATTGTTATTTTCTGTTACAAGAAATGCTGTTCCCAGCGCCGTTGTGCTGATAAAACCACTGTATACAATAAAAGGTTTTTCCTTGTTTTTTGCTACCTTAAACAAGGCTTGCCCCTGCAGGTAGAGCTCACGTTTTGCAGCTTGCCCGAAATTATTTTGAGCCCGCACCGATGCACCGGGCCATAGCGTTATTTTTGAACTGTCTGCAAGCGCCAGCGTTATCGCTGTATCTCCTGTATTCTGCCGCAATATCCATTCAATTTGTGCTGCGGGTTCCGACTTTGCAATGGTTGTGCTACTATTGTGTTTTACAACCAGTAGCCATGATACCATTAATACAACAGTAACTGCGGCAGCTACTGCCACCCTCCGTAATATTCTTAGCTGTTGCCTTTCGCCTTTACCCAGTGTAGCCACTACGTTGTCATACATTTCCAGCGCTTCCTTTGCAGGCAATGGGGTTTTGCTGTCTGCCGTTGCCCATTCATTCAGCAGGTAAGGATGCTCCGGGTGATCTTTTAAAAAAGCCAGCACCGCTGCCGATTCTTCGGGCGTGCAGATACCTTTAAAAAATCGCTCTATTAATTCGTCGCTGATTGGCTGCATGTAAAGTTTCCGGTAAGTTATGTTGCTATATTATGTACAGTTGATGAGCGCTCTTGCCCCTGCTCCCTGAAAAAAATATTTTTTTGAGTGGCCTTTTAAAGGAAAGAATACATAAACACGGCAACAATTGTCATCATCCGCTTCATTCTGCGGAAGGCTTTTGTAATATGGTGCTCTACTGTTTTAACGGAGATGGCCATCTCATCGGCAATTTCCTTGTTGTTGTAGTTGTGGAAAGCTTTTAGTATCAGTATCTTTTTCCTTACCGGTGGAAGTTTGTCAATAGCAACATGCAGGCTGTTGGATAATTCAAAAACGCCGTGCTGGTCGACTGCCTGTTTAGTCATGGCCGCAGCGTTTTGTTGCTGGATTTTTAATTTTTTCTGAACGGTCTGTTTTTCAAAATGATTCACCAGCTGGCTGTGCGCGATAATAAATAATTGTTTGTCCAGTGAATGCAGTTCAGAAAGTGTATGCCTGAATTGCCATAAGCGGATGAAAGTTTGCTGGGTCAGTTCGCGTGCATCTTCCGGCAGGCGTACTTTTTTCAGGAAGAAGCGGTAAACTTTTATATGCAGTGTATGATAAACGGATAGAAACGCTGCCTGGTCGCCGTTTTTAATTGACGCGGCATCCCATGTAGATAATGGAGGGTTCGATACATTTTCCATATAGCAGGCAAGTTCTGGCAAATCATCATTGCGTAAACCGTGCAATAATTGATTTAACCTAAAGGTAAAATAAATACCTTATAAAAATCACATAGCAATTTTTAAGTCGATGGTCAAACTTTTTTTATAATGAAGTTTTAATTTCTTTGAATGGGCAATACTATAATAAAAGCGTATAAAGACAATTTAAACTTTCCCCAAACTTTGCCAAAGTTGCACTTTACGGTCCCCTCGAACTTTGGCAAAGTTTATCCATCCAAAAATGATTCAAACTTTGATTCAAACTTTGGCAAAGCCGCATTTTACGGTCCCGACGAACTTTGGCAAAGTTTCATCCTATCCAAAAATTCATTCAAACTTTTCCAAAGCTGTATTCTACCGCCCTTCCCAAACTTTGCCAAAGTTGCATTTTACGGTCTCCTCGAACTTTGGCAAAGTTTATCCATCCAAAAATTGATTCAAACTTTTCCAAAGCTGTATTCTACCGCTCTCCACAAACTTTGCCAAAGTTGCATTTTACGGTCCTGTCGAACTTTGGCAAAGTTTCATCCAAAGTTTTATCCTGGCCACCAGCACCCGCTTACATCCATCCCTGCATTTCGCCAACTACCCCATAAATCCCGTCAATCGCTCATTGCTGTGTACATTTATAACAAGCATCATTTACATTCCTGTTGTGATATTGTTTGGTTATGATGACTTTATTGAAAAAGGCTGAATGCCATATCCTGACCGCCTGCCTGCTGATGGCGGTGCTGCTGCCAGCCATCACTGCAAACGCACAGACCAATCCTGTCAAATTCAGCCTGGTAGAAGGCATGGGCGAAGTATCACTGGGCAAGATTACCGGTATTACCCAGGATGCCAACGGCTATATGTGGTTTACCGACCAGGATAAGAGCTGCATTACCCGTTTTGATGGTTACAGCATGCGCAGTTACCGCTACGACCCCGGCAACCCCGCCGGCCTGGGCGGCTCTTACCCCGAAACTATCTATACCGACCCAAAGGGCTTCCTGTGGATTGGGTTCTACGGCATGGGCCTGGACCGGTTTGACCCTTCCACAGAAAAGTTTACCCATTACCGTTATTATCCCGGTGAAGCGAACAGCCTCAGCAGCGATACCGTTAGCGTAGTTTGCATGGACCGCCAGGGGAAATTATGGATTGGCACCAATAATGGTCTTGATATACTGGACCCTGTAACCGGTCATATGCAACACTTCCGGCACGACGAAGCACGAGCCGGTTCGCTTGACTATAACATTGTAAGAAGCATCTGCATAGACGCGCAGGGCACTGTATGGGTGGGCACCGGTATTGCATGGGACGCGAATGAAGACGGCGGGCTTAACCGTTTTGATCCCGCTACGCAAAGCTTTTCCCACTACCTGCAAAATCAAAAGGTAAGGGCCTTGTTTGAAGACAGCAGGGGCAGGTTATGGGCAGGTACCAGTGGCAATAAATTGTACAGTGTTGATAAAACAAGCGGAAAAACCTGGCTACATGACATAATGCCCATGGCCGGCTCTCCGGTAGACCATATTACCTTTATCAGGGAAGATGGAAGCGGCCAGCTATGGATCGGCACTTTTGAATCGGGAATTGTACGCTATGATGCGAACAGCCATACCTCCACACCTTATGGCAATGGCCAGGGCCTGGTAGACAACAGCGGATGGCAGGCCTACACCTCGCGCGAGGGTGTGCTCTGGTTCAGCACCCAATCAGCCAATCTGTACCGGGTAGATTTGTCGAAAAAACCTTACCGCTTTTACCCGGCAAAATCGGCTGTACTGGCTTTTGCCGAACCGCAAAAAAATCATTTGTGGCTATCCACCAACCAGGTGCTGATTGGTGAGCAACCCTGGGCCCGTACAAAATTTATTGGCGTAACAGATGCAGCTGTTAAAACTGAGGCGCTGCACGGGCTCAGCCAGTTTCTACCGGCCGGCAATGCCGATCAGTGGCTACTCGTCAATGGAAGACTTTTACGGCTTGACGCAGAAAAAAACACACTGCAAACGGTAATCGGCGATTCTGATTATATCCGCTGTATGACCGCCATTGATAAAACGAACCTGATGCTGGCCACGGCTTCGGGATTGTATACGTTCGATGTTACCACTAAACAAAAACATACCCTACCCGGCGGCACCAACGATATCCTTTCCCTGTTTATAGACAGTGATCATACACTCTGGGCCGGACGTTTCAACAGCAACGGTCTGTCAAGAACAGATCCATCCGGACAAGTGACCACATTACTGAAAGGCAGTACTGTTACCTGTCTTTTTAAAGACAATAAAAATAATTTTTGGGCGGGCACCGCAAACGGCGCTTATGTAAAAAAACGGGGGCAGGATAACTTTTCTCTTTTCCGTTTGAAAGGATCGGCCATAGGATCTGCGAATATTGGTGGCATTGTACAAGACGACAGCGGATATATCTGGATTAGCTCACGCTCCGGTATATTTCAGTTAAACCCTGAAAACAACGATATCAGGGTATACGGTCTTAATTATGGTATTAACACCAGTGGGTTAACGGGCGCCATTTTCCGTAAACAATCGGGTGAAATACTGGTTGGTTCAAAAGTCGGATTTTATACGTTCGACCCGCACAATATCGCCATGCAAAGTCCCGCGCCACAAATTATCATGCGCGAGTTAAAAGTGTCGGGCCAGTTACTGATACCCATCGACAGCATACAATCCGTAACCCTGCAGCATAACCAGGACATATTTTCCATAGGCTTTGCAGGCATTCATTTCAGCAATCCCGGGGAAAATATACACCTGTATAAACTACAGGGCTACGATCCCGATTGGCGCAAAGCAGGCGCTGAAAGAACAGCTTATTATTTTAATGTGCCACCCGGCAAATATACTTTTCGTGTGCGGGTAGGTAACAATGAAGACGTATGGGCAGAAAAATCATTGCCCATTGAAATATTACCCGCCTGGTGGACGAATATTTATTTTATCATTTTTTCATTGCTGTTGGTTGGCATCCTCTTATACGCAGCGGTACGTTACCGGTTTCGTTTGCAATTGCGTCGTCAGCTGGAGAAATCCAGGATAGATCAGCAACTGGCGGAACTGCAGCAACGATCTGCTGAACTGGAGATGCAGGCATTGCGCTCGCAAATGAACCCGCATTTTATTTTCAATGCATTAAATGCCATCAACCGGTTTATACTGGAAGACGATACCAGTGAGGCATCCGGCTACCTCACCAAATTTTCACGCCTGATACGTTTTATTTTGCAGAATTCTGAACAGTCGCTGATACCTCTTGAACGTGAGCTTCAGACCCTGGAACTCTACCTGGAACTGGAGGCGTTGCGATTCGACTATCATTTCTCCTACACCATACAAACAGATCCATCTTTAGATACCCCGTCAATCCTTGTACCACCACTTATCATTCAGCCTTATGCGGAAAACGCTATATGGCATGGATTGATGCACAAGGCCACCCATGGTCATTTGGAAATCAAACTTCATAAAGACAATAACTGGCTGTACTGCATCATCCGCGATGATGGCATTGGCCGCAAACGTGCCGGTGAATTGAAAAGCAAATCGGCCAACCAGCATAAATCCATGGGCATGAAGATTACAGCCGGAAGAATGGAATTATTAAAAAAACAAACCAGGTATGCCTCGGCCATCACCATCAACGACCCTGTTAAAAAAGACGGTTCTTCCGGCGGCACTGAAGTAATACTGAAAATACCACTGAAATATGATTAACGCCATTGTTATTGATGATGAAAAACATTGCCTGGCAACACTTTCGTTGCTGGTTAAAAAATATTGTCCCGATGTAGTACTCAGCAGTCTTTGTAAATCGGCTGCTGAAGGACTGGAAGCCATCCGCCAGCACCCACCCGATTTGGTTTTACTGGATGTGGAGATGCCGAACATGAACGGTTTTACCATGCTGGAACAACTAACGGATATTCCCTTCTCCGTCATCTTTACTACCAGTTATGATCAATATGCTATAAAGGCTATAAAGTACAGCGCACTGGATTACCTGCTGAAACCCGTAGATCCCGGCGAACTGCAATCGGCAATAAGGAAATACAGCCAGCAGCGGCCGGCAGCGGCCACTGCACAAATACGCCACCTGCTTGACCAGGTAAACGGCAGGGGTAACGCATTCAGCAGGCTGGCTGTACCCAGTATAGACGGGTTTGAATTTATACCAGTAGAAAATTTGGTTTATTGTGAAGCCAATGATAATTACACGCATTTTTACCTGCAGGGCGGCAAAAAAATAATTGCCAGCCGTTCTTTAAAAGATATTGAAGAACAGCTAACCCCCTTCGCGCATTTTGTGCGTGTGCACCATTCTTACATGGTAAACATGAACCAGGTAAGCAAATATGTTCGTGGCGAAGGCGGTCACCTTATCATGAGCGATGGCGCCGCAGTGCCTGTATCGCGCAGCCGGAAAGAATCTTTGTTGAAATTGTTTTAATGCAAGTGCTGTTACTGCAAGCGCCCAAATGGGGGTTACCTGCAAATAAACTTAGGGCTAAACATATCATGTACGCAGCCGTTACATTCGTATCTTATCCTGAGGTTGGAAAATAAAGCCAACTGCCCGCCAAACCACGCAAACTGCTCATCCGCGTGTATCAAGGCTTTATTTCATGGGTAGTTTTATAAAAATAAACCACCATGAAAAAAATAATTACCGCCGCATTCACATTGTTTGTATTAACTACCGTGCATGCGCAGACGCCATCAGGAACCGATGCAGCCATCACCCTTGCCGATCCTACTGTTGTTCGCCCCAATGAAGTAAACAAAAAAACGGACCCTTATTCCGTTCATATAAAAGCCGTTAGAAATTTATATGATCGTTATGGCGATGCAAATAATGAAACCTGGTATAGTACAGATTATGGATTCCGGGCCAAGTTCAGACAGGATGGAATTTCCTTCATGGCCGACTACAATAAAAGGGGTGAGTGGCTCAATACCATTAAAACCTACGATGAAACCAGGTTGCCGAAAGGCATACGACGGAAAGTAAGGCAGGAATACTATGATTATCATATTTTTCTTGTGCAGGAATTCAACAGGAGCAATGAAACGGTTTACCTGGTCAAAATAGAAGATGCCCGTAACTGGAAGACACTAAGGGTAACCGATGATGGAACAGAAGTATTGGAAGACTATGTGAAATAAAAACGCAATGCCAGTGCTTCTACCCATTCCTGGCCGGGGCCTGGTATATAGAAAAAATGCTCATCTTGGTAGTGAGCATTTTTTATTTAACGCTGTTACAAAATTGTATTAATGTGTATCCTGGTAATATGCCCGGGGTTTTGCATAAATTGCTGTATGCTCATTAAACGCGGTATTCCCTTCCTGCTGTTTATAACCAGCCTCGTACCTGGCTATTCGCAAAAGAACAGCCATGATTCCCTATACAATTTTCGCCCGCACAGCCCCGATGGCACCGGGAAATTTTACATGGGCAGGGAGATAGCTTTTGTAATGGGTGCTGCAGGCAGTGAATGGCTGGAACGGACTGAACGGCAGCAGGAAGAAAATACCAGCCTGGCCATCGAAAAAATGAAACTTACACCGAACAGCGTGGTGGCAGATATCGGTGCGGGTACCGGCTATTACAGTTTTAAGCTGGCCGCAAAAGTTACAAAGGGCAAAGTATATGCTGTGGATATACAGGATGAAATGATAAGCTTTCTCAAAAACAAAAAAGCTTTATTAAACGACAGCGTCGTTGAAATTATAAAAGGTACTGAACAATCGCCCCGCCTGCCCGATACTAGTATTGACCTGGCCATGATGGTAGATGTATATCATGAACTTTCCTATCCGCATGAAATGTTACAGGCCATCAGCAAATCGCTTAAAAAAGATGGAATGTTATTGTTGATTGAATACCGCGGCGAAGACCCGGCTATTCCGATTAAAGCCCTGCACAAAACCACTGTATTGCAACTCAACAAAGAATTAAACGCCAATGGTTTTCAATTGCATTACCAGGGAGAGTTCCTGCCCATTCAACACTTTCTGTTGTATAAGAAGAAATAGTTTACCGGTGGTGGGTATTGGCCTGAACGGCCATATTGGCTTTAATGAGCCGGGTACTTCGCATGGCCTTTCTGCACATGTAATAGAATTAAATGCCGCCACATTACAGGTGGGACAAAAATATTTTTCTGCTATAGCCATGCGGTTACCTTGGCTCGATAAAGATGCAGCCAGCTTATTAGACCACAGGCGTTTGCAGGAAGCAACAAAATAGTAAAAAATGGGGCGCCACTTTACCCGGAGAAATGAAAAACTCGCCGGGTGATTCAATAAACAAGCGTTACCGATCATTTATTGAATCACCTTAATACAGCGGTTTTTAAGGATCGTGGACAGTTTTTCAAAAGGGTTTTGGACTTATCCTGTAAGGGACAGGATTGCTTTTCATGGATTTGGACGGTTTGTACTACGTTCAGGGCATTGGTTGTTTTCACGGATACTGATAAATTCTACACGGGGTTGGTTTTCAGTTGGGTTTGGATAATTCTACGGGTTTGGGCGACGGATTTTCAAAAAGGATACGGATTATTTATAGAAATTTTGGTTTAGGTTTTTCAAATGGTTTGGAAAACTTT
>Ga0163162_10003314_pt1 | contig 15408 bp, 7 predicted proteins | sample S55metaG_FD_115310 | JGI IMG/M metagenome (GOLD analysis project Ga0163162, IMG submission 115310) | Switchgrass rhizosphere microbial communities from Kellogg Biological Station, Michigan, USA - S5-5 metaG | ecosystem: Host-associated > Plants > Roots > Rhizosphere > Soil | place: USA: Michigan...
GCACGCATGAGTTTCCGATGTTCACTTACGATCGTCGATACAGCAATGATGTGATCTGCTTCAGTGGCGTGCTTCAGCCCGAATACCAAACCGAGGCCAAGAATGCTAAAGGCACTTGCAGAAACGAAAGTTGTCGCGTGACCAAGTGCCGCCAATTTTTGAAAGATATTCAGTCCGTACAGGTTTAGCGCTTCATAGCAGATCACCAGTCCGACACAACTGATCACAAACGAACTGAACACCGGCAGTACGCGCGACAATCGATCAAACTTGCCCGTCGCTTTGAGGAATCGGCCGGCGTAGACAAAAGCGAGTCCAACTGCTGTTAATGTTCCCGCCAGTCCAAGGCTGAAGGTAACGACTAACAACAAACCGTAACCGACCCGATGTAGCGAGATCGCAGCCAGCAATACAACCAGTGCAGAAGGACAAGGTAATAAACCACCTGATATTCCAAGTGCGAGCAAGCTTCGCCAGGTTACGGGAGATCCGTCACCTCCGGGCGGAACGTGATAATGCACTCGCCCACCGTGTGAATGGGGCTGAGTCGGATCGCCTGAATGCCTGTGCAAGTGTTCGCTAATTCTGAACGCGGCGCTCAACCTGCGAACCAACAGACTCAATCCGATGGCTACAACGATTGCTCCCGATACAAGACTCAAGACAGGAAACAGTCGCTCCGGCAAAACATACTCAGAAGCCAGAAGAGTAACGACGCCCAACGCAAACACACCTGCTGTATGAGTAATCGTTACAGTCAATCCAAGAAAGACTGCATGACGAGCAGTACCTCTCGTACCAACCAGGTAAGCTCCCACTACGGTTTTGCCATGGCCCGGTGACAACGCATGCATCGCACCCAGGAACATTGCAATCAAAAGACCCAGGAATACGGTGCTGACGGTGAGTTGAGGAGTCGCAATCAATTCCGCAAGTCGATCACGCGAGTTGTAGTTTGCAATTCGGCCGTCGCGGGTTGTCAGTGCACGCGAGCCAATTGGAACTGGACCAGCGATGAAAGAGAAATCAGCAGTCCCTTCATCCAGCGGCGCGGTCAACCTATCGTTTGGATAATTCTTCAGCTCGGCTGTGATAGCGTTGCTGTACACAGAACTGTCGAAAATCGCGATACTATCAATTGCTGTTGCTACAATTTCTCGCCAGCCAATTCTTTCGCTGTAGACGTTGTCTTCGTAGCGTAAGCGGCGAACCGAAATTGCAGATGTTGATTTTGCAAGTAAGTCACATTCGATCCTAAGTGTTTCGAGACCTGTACCTTTGTTTTGAACGCTGACGTTCTGAGAGACAACTTGCAGTGGCACCCGTTGTCCATCGATCGTGATTACAAGACCTTGCACATAAACTGGCGCCATTCGTTCAGCGTAAACCTTCAATTCCGCTTCCGATGCTATCTGATCGCCGTCGGTGTCAATAGTCTGCAGCTCCTGGAACGTTGGGATCTCCGCCATATCAATTACGTATCGCAGCCTTATTTGACGGTCGCCGACTTCAATGCGGCTGAAGTGATTAATAGTGAAGTTTCCCAATGGATGCGCTCGCAGGTATCCGGCTGACGCAACCAGGCAAGACACAATCAACAGAATTCTCTTTACTTGCTGGTAACTCATTCCGCGAGTGCCTTTCTGGCTATTGCTGCCTGCAGGGGATCAAACTGTGGGTTGAGAGTTAGTGAGCGCTGAAGATACTCGCGAGCCTGTTTCAAATTGCCCGAGGCTTTAGCAATCATGCCAGCGTGATAGAAAAGTCGGGCGTCTTGTGTGCCCAGTCGCAATGCTGATCTGATCAGGCTTTGGGCTTCGGCAACTCTGTTGTTTTTCAACGCGGCCCACGCCAACGCGTCAGCGCCATAAATGTCTTTTCTAAGCACATATTCGCGAGAGGCATTTTCGTAAGCTCGGTCCGACTTCATGTCATGGTCAGCGTAGAACAATGCTAATTGACGGTTGTAAAGCGTGCCGTTTAACTCATTGATCTTTCCGATCTGCTCGACCAGGCGGTACTGAGCAGCTGCCTGCGCTTCGCGACCATCGAGTTTGTATAGATCGCCGAGCGTCGCGACAAATGTTGGATCTGGAATTATGCGGACCGCGTGTTCAAGTTGTTCAATGGCACCCTTGATATCGCCCTGAGCCGCGCGAGTTTTGCCGAGCGACGCAAGCGCTCGAAAGTATTCTGGATAGCCCTCCAACGACTCCTTGTATTGCTGCTCAGCGGTTGAGTAATCACCAACAGCAAAAGCGGCTTCACCCAGTTGCCAACGGCACCAGGCCACCGTTTCCGCGGGTGGCTCAGGGAGATCAAGGGCTAAGGTCAATGCATTTTTAAAGTGCTGTCGAGAGCCACTAACGTCACCATGCAATGCGGCAAGACGAGCAAGACGTTGTTCAATCGCTGAGCGAGTAAGGCCCTGTCTGCCGCTTAAGTCCTCCATGGTTCGATAAGCAGCTGCGGCCGGCTCGTAATCACCTAATTCAAGCAGCGCATCTCCCAAGAGCTGATAGGTGTAACCCTTCTTCGGTTCTAATTGGGTTAGCCTAAACGCGTGATCGCGAGCGGCTGCAAAATCGTGAGACGCAAACTCCACTTGCGCTGAGGCAGTGAGACCACCAACATTCTGTTCAGGCGGTAAGGTTGCGAGTGACGTACGTGCCGCTTTCATAGCGAGATTCAAATAAGTTAAATCGCCGGTCTCGCGAAGACGCTGCAGATATTGTTGGGCGAGTTTGTTATGCGCAATGAAGTCTTCCGGATCTTTCTTTACGCGGTCTTCCAGAAAACGGATCGTTTCCTTTTCAACTGCAAATTGAGAACTCGCGGTCGACTGCGATGAAGCGGCGCGAGGTTCTATCACGGGCGCCGACTTCGTATTGCTCACCTTGCAGCCACTCAGGCTGACTAGCAGCAGGACAAAAAGGGTAAAGGACAATAATCGTTCGGAGTTCATCGAAGTTCTCCTCACCAAATGGCTTAATTCGTAGGGGCGTCACTCCGTGGGCGCCCCTCGTTCCCATCCCCTGACCTTATTGATCTTGATCTCTGAACGCGGGGGCGCCCACGGAGTGACGCCCCTACATTGCCACCTCGGTTAATTCCTGGTGTTGTCATCGATCACGCCGCTATTTCTTGGTTGTTGCGGCGGCGCGAAGAATGGAAAAACACTTCCCAGAGGAACATCATTCGCGTTTACGTTGTCGCCAATGGGAGTCTGGTTTGCGATAAAGAAGAGCAGGTCGTCGATAGTGTCGTCGCCCGGGCGACGACCATTGGGAAAGCCGGTGTAACCAGGTGTGGTCACTCGCTCTCCAAAACCCACACTTCCATTTGGTATGGAAAGATCCAGGCGCAAATAATCGCCGTGCAGTACGGCTACGTTAGCCAGGATGTTGATATTCGTTTGGTTAGTACCGAGTGCTGTTAGCGTTCCGATGATGTCGCCTGCAAATCGTAAGGCTGCATCATCGATCGGAGTTGCTGCGTTGTACTCATTCTTTCGTGGAAAAGGAATCAACGCCGTATTGACGGCCGGCGTTGCCATCCGGTCGACCTGGACCAGCTTTCCATTCGTCTTGTCGTCTCCATCATCCTGACGATGCGATTGTTTAGACCGCAACGTGACGCCGTTAATGCCGATGATGTTTCCGTTAGTACCGCGCAACATCGAAGCTGGTACCTCAATGGCGATCATGTGGATGTTATATCCAGCAAAACTATCCCGACCGCGTTGCAATTCGGCAGGGTTGGGGTTACCAGCCAGCACAGAACTGACGAACCGATTAAAGCCGACGATATCGAAGTAAAACGGGTCATCGGTTAGGCCAGCAAAAAAAGATGCACCGCTTGAAGGGTCAGTAGTGACCACGAATGGGTTCGCTGCCGCGTTCAAACTTTGAACCGTAGTGGGCGCGGTGAACGTACCGCCGTTAGGCAGTTTGATCGTGGCTGTTTGTGGTTGATTGCGAGCAGTTTGGGGTGAAAAAGTAATGTCGAAGCGTTTATCCGGAACGGCATCACCAGTGTTTTCAATTTCCAGCCGATAGGTCACGTCCGGGGCAAAGAAGCTAAGGTTAAGTAGTTCCGAAGGAACTACAAACCCCTCAACATCGAGTGCCAGAACAACTTTGGAGTTGTCGTTCGGATCAAGAAAGGCGAACACATCGGCAATATCGGCTCCCGGATCGCCAGCGACTGAAGTGGACTCAGCGTGATCGGCAGCATCGGCGGGAGGAAGGGGTGTTTTGATGAGCGCAAAGCCAACAAACAGGGCCAGCGCCACTAAAGCGATCTTGTTCCGTTTAGAGCAAAACATGCTTTCTCCTTGTTCTTACTCAAGTTCAAGTTTGGAGTTAGGACCCCGCGGATCCGGACCTGTGTGGAGCGGCTCCAAAGTGCGGAGGATTCCGATACAAACAGATCCGATCGTGAAGTCTTTCGGGTTGCGACAGTCGCTCGTAAACCCGGGATAAGCTACTAAGACAGGGTGTGGAGCGAACTGTTACTGTCTTTGCTTAACTACGGAGATATACGTGGGGGCTGCGCGAACGGATTGTCTATAAGCCATGAAAGAACAATTGAGATTTGTGTCGCATATCTTGGGCATTACGAATTGCGGTGTCAATTGAAACCTGCGGTGGCTGACACAGAGAGAAGTTGTCGGCATTCCAAAGTCGGTGAGGAAGGAAAGGATCGTCGAGAACTTCAACATCTTCGATGTAGAGCTCAACGCTGAAGCCATGAGCGCGATCTCAACGCTCGACATGAAGCAGAGCCTCTTCTTCGACCACCATGATCCAAAGATGGTGAAGATTTGACCCAAGTGAAACTCAACGACTGACCAAATCCGTTTTGGCGCTGATAACGAGATCGAGACCGAGTGACCTCGTCGCCTTTAGCTCACGTTAATATCACGCCAAAACCTGAAACGAAAAAGGCAGGGTCGCAGCCCTGCCTTAAGTCGTTAATTCTTTTTGGTAGAGCAGAAGGAGACGAACCCCTGATCTCGCATTGCGAACGGGTTTGAGTTTGGTCCACTGACTACAGCACATCCCGATCTATTAGCTTAAATTCAAAAAAGCAGCGTTCGAAGATATTAGCCGTCGATTGATTCCTACACGTTTTCATCCGTTGCCCTACAGTCGCGTCAAAGTGACGCCAAAAAAATTAGGATAATCAGGAAACTGTCGGGCTTCGACGCCGGAAACCGCGATGACCGTAAACGGGAAGTCTCTGAATTGTCCGAACCCGTTTGCACCGGGATCGAAGGGCGATTCAGGAGGTTAGAAAGAAAGTCTCACTCCCAACTGAATTTCCCGACCCGGCGTTGCTGCTTCGGTGATGGTGCCAAACTGGGGCGTGTTTACGAAACGATTGGGTGTACCGAGATTCGTATGGTTGAGCGCGTTAAAAGCCTCCGCACGAATTTGAAACCTGACCGTCTCAGTCACTGCAAATTCGCGTTGAAGCGCGAGATCCAAAGTTTGCAAACCTGGACCATACACCGAGTTTCGTCCAACATTGCCGAATGTAAATGCAGACGGTGTGGAAAACGCTGCTGGATTGAACCATGCGTCGGCTGTGCCCGTGTTGGAATTGAATACCGGCTGGCCCGTGTAGTTGGCGCGGATCGGGTTCTCACCGAGAAGCGTACCGGCGTTCGCGGTATCGCCGAACACGGAAACGGTAAACGGAAATCCCGATTGTGCCTGGTAGAGAGCTGAGAGCCGCCAATTCTTCGACACCGCACCTAAGAACCCGTCCCGACTCAGTGATGGAAGATCATAAACAGTGCTCAGTGAGAAGCGATGTCGGATATCGCAAGCCAGGGCTTTCTCTAAATACAACCTCGAGTTGTCCTGCGGTGCCGCGGATTCAAACATCGGCGAGCGAAAGTCCGGAGCATCGCTGAGGTTCTCTGAGTAGGTGTAGTTGGCAAGGAAGGTCCAACCTTTAGCGAGCCGGCGACGTACATTTACGTACCCTGCCTCATACCAACTTTGCGCGGAGTTCTCGAGCAAGTTGATTCCACTAACCGGAAACGTTGTGTTGGCAATTGTGATGTTGTCGGGCAAAACCATTCCCGGCAAAAAGCTTAACGTCTTGAATGGCCGACGTGGACCAATCGCGCCAGGGCCGGCCGGCGCGTTGTTGATTAGATGACTGCGCTGCAAATGAACTCCGTGTGATCCCAGGTACCCAAGTTCCAACGTCATCTCCTGACCCAAGCTCTTCTCGATCGACGCGCTCCACTGTTGGATGTATTGCGGTGGCGGATCGGCTTCAACAGCAGCAAAGCTCACCGTGGTCACACCCAAAACTGCAGGTGCGAAGTTGAAGTGAGTTGCCACAATGCCAGCCGCTGGGATGAAGTTATCGCTCTGTTGTGTCTCGGGAAACACGTAAGGAACATTGTGTCGTTGATTGCACCAGGTGTTCATATCTACCGGCGTAAAGAAGATGCCGAATGCGGCATGTAACACAATTCCGTGCTTGGGGATGCTGTGCGAAATCCCGGCGCGGGGTGCGAAGTTAAGTTTGTTCGCGTATGTCAGGCCTTCGGGAAAGCCTTGCTGTCCTCCGATGAAAACGGAAGGCACGCCGTTAACGAAAGTAAGATTAGTGTTGGCGTAACGAATGTCGCGCAACGGACTCATGAATTCATAGCGCACGCCGAGTTGAATCGTGGTATTGCGCGTCATCTGAAAACTGTCCTGCACAAAAGCATCTGCATACCACTGACGCAGCTGCATCTGAGGAATGCCAGCCTGTCGTTGCTTAACGGCTGGCAATCCAAGTAAGAAGCTTGCGAGAGCTGAACCTGTTCCGTCGTTGGTTGCCGTTTGTGTGGTGAACCCGTTGGTGAATTGATAGTACCCGCGGTTTTGGAAGAAACCCCACATGGGCCAGATGAAATATCTAAAACTGCCACCAAACTTGAGACTGTGGCGCCCAAGCTGCCAGTTCACTGAATCACGTGCTTCGAGGACCGTATCCCAGGCATGCATCGGTGTTGCGATAAAAGTATCACCCATACCCGAGTAACCCTGCACATTAAACCAGGGAGCGCCGAATGCTCCCTCACCACCAAAGCCAACTCCCAGGATGCCGAGTTGGGACACGATGTCGTTGCTCTCACTGTTCTCGGATGAGCGGTGCATCGACAGTCGTGAAAAGCTAATCGATGCCATGTTCACTAGCGTCGGGCTAATGGTCCGATTCCATCCTAGAACTGCGTGCTGGGAGAAGTTGTCGTGAATAGCGCCAAAGCCAGGAAGATTCTGCGGAGTAAATCCCCTCTCACTACTAAACGAATAGCGCCCAAAAAGACTGTCTCCGCCCTTCAGCGTCTGGTCAAAACGAAACGTGGCTTGATCTGTGACGTGATGTTCGTTGCGCACATCGAGGTAGTTGTTGCAATCGACACCAGCGCCAACCACGGTCGGGACTCCCATCATCGTCATACCGCAACCGTTCATTCCCATGTCCATGTTCGGACGTGGAGTGTACTGTCGAAGAAATTGTAGTGCCTTCGGATCAATCAAATTTTGAGGAATGACATTCCCCTGGAAAGCGTCCCGAATAATCTGAGGGTTGCTGGGACTAATTGGTTTCGCTGGATCGAAGTTTGGATTGGGATGAGAACTGAACGGGTTATAGATCGTTGTGCCGCTCATTCCAAAGTCGCCATTAATTTCTTCTTCGGTCGGCACGGTCGCAATCATCGTGTCGGACTTTGTATGTCGTAAGCCTTCATAGTTAACGAAGAAAAAACTTTTGTTCCTAAAGATTGGCCCGCCAAGCGACCCACCGAAATTGTTTCTCACAAGATGATTATCAGTATCCATCTCATTAAACGTCTTGGCATCCAGCGCATCGTTGCGGAGAAACTCGTAAGCGGTTCCGTGAAACTCGTTCGTGCCGGTTCTGGTAACGATATTGATTTGACCGCCGCCTGCTCCTCCCATGTCAGCGCTGTAGCTTCCCGTTTGCACTTTGAATTCCTGCACACTGTCGGGTGACGGACTCAGGTTCAGAGTATTGAATGTCGGATCTGTGTTGGTGGCACCGTCCAACAGAAAATAATTAGCGTTCGGTCGATTACCACTAATGCTTACCGCTGAACGCTGGCCGGGACGCCAATAGAGAGCACTCATATCACCTGCCTGTGCTCCGTGACTCTCATGTGCCCCAGGTACCGTAAGCACTAGATCAATCAACATTCGACCGTTAAGCGGAAGGTTGCGAACTGACGTAGGCTCGACAACTTCTCCAACGCTCGCATCAGTAGTCCGCAGCACGTTGGGAGTGTCAGTCTTAACTTCAACCGTGGTACTCAAAGATGAGAGCTTGAGACTGCTATCGAGAGTCAGTTGCTGACCAACTTCAAGCGTCACACTCTGCGTTAACGAAGCGAGTCCTGAAGCTTGAACCGTTAATTTGTATGTTCCGGGTAAGAGGGCTGTAAATTGATAGATTCCCTGCTCATTGCTGTTGACTGAACGTGATGCTTGAGTGCTGTCGGATATGAGTTGTACTGCTGCGCCGGGAATCGCCTTTTGTTGTGGGTCGAAAACCGTCCCGCTCAAGCTTGCATAATTGCTCTGACCAAGAGCGCTCGAAGAAGCTGACAAGAAGACGACTAGCAAACATAAGTGAGTCAGTTTACGCATGTAGCTACACCTCCGCGCAGCAGTATCGTGGCTGACAATTGAACAGTTTGAACTCGCATGAGTATGAGCCGCGCAATTGTCTAAAGAGATCAGATAGTCTTTCGTCGAGGACCAGGCTATGCCAAAAAGGACTGTCGTTATGGAAAATAAGTAAGAGATGCGGACTTTAGCAGTAGCTATCCTGCGGGAACATCCACCAAAAGTTCGAGCTTACTGTCACGCTTTGGTTGCAGGGACTGGCACGATCTTTCAAGGGAATCTCGAACTTGACACCCAAAGAGACCAGTCAATATAGTTCGATTCAATAATGAGGCAGTGGCTCACATCAGCAATTCTGGTTGTGGCGATGTTAGGTGGCGTCACAGGTGCCGGTGTACATTCCGGTGAAAGTTCCTGCCCTATGTCCAACCTGCCGGATTGCTGTAAGAAGGCAAACTCGGCAAATGGTACACCGGAAGTTGCCATGGCTCGCCTTTGTTGTAATTTGAATTGTTCAGAGACTGGCAGCAGTGCCTCGAATGTTTCTTCCAGCGTTTCACCGCAGCTGGTTACTACGCCTGACCCAATAGGATTGACGGACGCCAGGCCAGTCAGCGACTTGTTGCTGACCCGTTGGCTGTTGCAATGGTCAGGTTCTCACGACTCCAAACCAAAATATATCCAACATCTCGCACTCCTGATTTAGTAGTCACAGGGCCGAAGTGTGTCTACTCGAAAGAGCACGATTGTAGTCGTGTGTCTTTGGCGATCATTTCGTAGACCGAATCCTTAACGGTTTTATGACTGGTTGATAGATCGGGAGAAAAAGAAAATGAGACGAAACTTTTTTTTGGCAACTGCAGTTCTATTTGTGTTTTTAGGTTGCTCGACGATTGCGACGGCGCAAGTCAAACAAGTGCAAATGCACATCGCGGGTTATCTTTGCGGCAATTGAGTGTACAACATTCAGAAGGCCGTGAGCCGTCTAGACTACGCACCAAAACTTAAAGAGATCGAAATAACAGATTTTCAAAAAGGGTTAGGTGTGTTTACTCCTAAACCTGACAAGCCCGTATCTTTCGCCTTGCTGAAAGAAACGCTGAAGAACGCTGGTTACACACTCGACGCCGCGGACATCACTGTCAAAGGAACTCTCGAGAAGGGTGACAAGGGATGGGCCATCGTTATCCTCGCGTCAGCACAACGCTTTGCGCTGGAAGGTCCTAACGTCCAACAGACTTTGGCAGCCGACGTTGCGGGAGCAGAGATGGAAATAACTGGTGACTGGAAGACTGTCGGCACTGGTGCAAAAGCTTACGAAGCGATTTCACCTGCTGCGCGCAAGATAAGCTCTTACGGTAACTCCATTTCTCGTCCGGCTTCAATACCAGGGTTTGCACAGATAAGTTTTGTTGAGGAGAAACCGTTCGATCCTGTAGATCACAACGATACCTCGTTGACGCTCGATGCGGCCGAAGCGTTGGCGCCGATCCGTGTTACTTCTCCGGGACTGACTGTTTATAAAGGAGGCGCGGTAACGCCGCGTCTCTATTTCATCAAACAGCATCTCGGAAACCTCGAAGTTAACCGTCAGGTATTCGACTTGAGCGTTTCCTACACTCCTTCTCCACGACTTCAGTTGGAGGTCGAAGCGCCCTTCGTACGCACGGCCTACGATAACGAGATCAACTCAGGGTCGGGATTTGGACTTGGCAACATCACAACGTGGGGAAAGTTTCGCTTCTACCGCAAGGTGAAGACTTATGGGGACCGGCAAGGAGCTCTGCGAGTTGGCTTCGAATTGCCCACCGGTAAAAAGACAGCGCCAAGCCTGGTCCAACTCAAAGAGCCGGACTTTGTCAGAGAACAGTTAACCCCGATAAATGGAGGCTTCGCTCCCCACTTTGATCTCGCATTCTCACAGGCTGGCGGCCGGTTTATTTTCGGAGGAAATGCTGAACTAATCCTGCGTACGGAGCGCGACGGTTTTCGCATGGGCCATGAGCAACGTCTCAACACGGATCTCGAATATGTGCTTCCTCGCGATCCCCATAAGCCAGGCGGAGAGTTGTTCCTGATTCTCGAAACGACGTTTGTTCATCGGACTACGGGTCGTCTTGACGGAGAGCCGGTGGCCGGAAGTCGAGCGACTGAATACTATCTCGCCCCGGGTCTTCAGTATGCAGCGCACCCACGGTTCGTCATTGAAGGAAGTTTTCAGTTTCCCGTTGTCCAAAACACAGGACCACTTGTGCTGCGAACCGATCGGAACCTTTTGCTCGGCGTCAAATATCTATTTTGAGATGTTCTGATGAAAGAGATCATTTTGATTATCTTAATCGTTCTTCTTTCGACATCGGTTTGGGGTCAGTCTCCAGAAGCGACGCCTCGACTGAGTCTCAAGGATGTTCGTGGGCGAACGCTGAGACTGTCCGATTACAAAGGCAAGGTGGTACTAATAAATTTCTGGGCAACGTGGTGTCCGCCTTGTCGAACGGAGATTCCTGACTTGATCAAGATGCAGTCAGAGTATCGCCAGCAGGGTCTGCGAATTATTGGCGTCACATATCCACCCGGAAAGGTATCTGACGTACGACGTTTCATGCGCAAGGCGGGCATTAATTACAAGGTTGCCGTGGGAACAAAGGCGACTAAGGCTCTTTTCAGTCACAGCGATACGCTGCCAATGACGGTAGTAATTGATCGAGACGGGAATGTTCGCGACGTTGTGGAGGGCATTCTGTACCCAGACGAATTTGAGCAGAAGGTCAAACCATTACTGTCTACAAAGCAGACTGTGAATTTCGTCAAATCTAATTCGGTGCACTTGCAACTATCGCTTTCATTGGGCTTTTCTGATGCTGGCCCAAAATAATAACAGCCGCTTTGCAAAGAGAATCCGCTTCAAAGGCGTCAATATCACGCCAAAGAGATTTTGACCCGATGTTGTCGTGCTTCTTGTAGGTGATTGAAAGTGAGGATATTAATTGGTGGAGCAGAGGGGGGTCGAACCCCTGACCTCCGCATTGCGAACGCGGCGCTCTGCCAAACTGAGCTACTGCCCCACGCGACGAAGGGAGTTTAGGTAGCGTGAAGAATGGTGTCAAGTTTGGTCGGTTTCAGAAACATTGCTCGTTCAAACCGCTGCGATTATGATGCGGCGCAATGTCACTGCTGCGAATTTCGTTGGCGCTGATCCTCCTTGTTACTTCGCTCGCATATTCGCCAGCGCCAATTTCTTCGAAACCTTCCGGCGGTCCAACCTCAGTTATCCAACCTCAATCTGATTCCATCGATCTAACGCGATACGTCAATCCATTCATCGGAACCGGAGGCCATGGACATACATTTCCAGGAGCGAGCCTGCCGTTTGGAATGGTGCAGCTTAGTCCTGATACTCGATTGACCGGATGGGATGGGTGTTCGGGTTATCACTACTCCGACAGTGCGATCTATGGCTTCAGTCATACTCATTTGAGTGGCACCGGTATTTCAGATTACGGCGACATCTTATTCATGCCGGCACTCTCGATCGCCCTGGCAAGTTCTACAAACCAGTATTCCACTTCCTTCTCTCACGCAGATGAGAAAGCGAGCGCTGGCTTCTACAGCGTCAAACTCGCAAATAAGATCCTTGTTGAGTTAACGACCACAGCTCGCGTCGGCTTTCATCGTTATACTTTTCCGGATCAATCATCGACTGGAAACATACTTCTCGACTTGAAGCACCGCGACAAAGTACTCGACTCTTATCTGCATGTAGTCGACAAAACACATATCGAAGGTTTCCGTCGCTCTACCGGATGGGCCAAGAACCAAATCGTCTACTTCGCAGCGGAGTTCTCGAAGCCGTTTGAGTCTTTCGAGACCTCAAAACCCGGCGAGCAGGGAACGGAGTTACATGGTGTCGATATCAAAACTGTCTTCAAGTTTTCGCAGCCTGGGACAGTCCTGCTCAAAGTTGGGATATCGAGTGTCAGTATCGACGGTGCCCGAAGGAATCTCGAGACAGAGATCAATCACTGGGACTTCGATAAGGTCAAAGCCGATGCCGCAGCTGCATGGAATCGAGAACTTAATAAGATTCAAATCTCGGGTGGTGATGAATTGCAACGCACGACGTTCTACACTGCGCTTTATCACTCGATGTTGACGCCCAACTTGTTTTCAGACGTTGACGGCAATTATCTCGGCAGAGACTTCAAGATTCACAAAGCTGTTGGCTTCGATAACTACTCGGTCTTTTCACTCTGGGACACATTCCGCGCGGCCCACCCTCTTTACACAATCATCGATCGAAAGCGCACTTCCGATTTCATCAATACCCTCCTCGTACAATACCAACAAGGTGGACGTCTTCCAGTTTGGGAACTTGCCGCAAATGAGACCGATACAATGATCGGTTATCACTCTGTCTCAGTTATTAGCGACGCGCTCGCCAAAGGTTTGACAGGCTTCGACCGCGAGCTTGCTCTCGAAGCAATGAAACATAGTGCTGAACTCAGGCGCGACGGATTGGGATCATATGTCGACCACGGTTACATCGATATGGAGGATGAACGTGAATCAGTATCAAAGACGTTGGAGTACGCCTACGACGATTGGTGCATAGCCATGGTGTCAAAGTCTCTCGGACACATGGATGATTACGCTCGTTACATAAAGCGTGCCCAGTCTTACAAGAACGTTTTTGATCGTGAGTCAGGGTTTGTTCGGCCACGAACGAACAGTGGGTGGCTGATGCCGTTCGATCCTCGTGAAGTGAATAGCAATTTCACTGAAGCAAATTCCTGGCAATACAGTTTTTTCGCACCGCAGGACATTAGTGGTTTGATTGAGTTGATGGGTGGCGAATCACAGTTCGTACTGAAGTTGGATGGGCTATTTTCGGCGGAAAGTAAAACAACTGGACGCGAACAGGCTGACATCACCGGGTTAATTGGCCAATACGCGCACGGTAACGAACCGAGTCATCACATTTCCTATCTCTACGACTACGCGCGCCAACCATGGAAGACTCAATATCGCGTGCGGCAAATTATGGATGAGTTTTACAAACCTTCGCCGGACGGACTGATCGGCAATGAAGACTGCGGTCAGATGTCAGCGTGGTATGTTTTGAGTGCCGCAGGTTTTTATCCAGTAACACCGGGATCCACGGTGTACGCCATTGGGAGTCCATTGTTCCCGGAACTCAGCTTCAAACTCGAGAATGGCAAGTCGTTCGTTATCAAGGCGAAGGATGTTTCATCGCGAAATTTTTATATTCAGTCTGCAAAACTGAATGGTAAGCCTTACCACAGATCGTTTCTCTTACACGATGATTTGATGGGCGGTGGTGAACTGGTTTTCGACATGGGTGACAAACCCAACACAGAATGGATGACGGAACCACCCGTTTCGCAGATCACTACAGAGCAAATCATTGCGGTGCCAGTTATTAGTGCGGGAGGAAAAACCTTTAAGACCGAAGAGGAGATCAGCATTGTCGGAGGGAGTGATCGTAGCACTCTGTATTACACGACAGACGGAACCGAGCCCAACAGAAACTCCAAACAGTTCGACCATCCTTTTACTGTCAACAAAACTACAATCATCAAGGCGCGAGCGATTGGCAGGAATGGTCAAAGGAGCCAGGTTACAACTGCGACGTTTCTCAAGATGCCGCACAGTTGGAATCTAGCGTTGAATACGAAATACAGTTCTCAATATAGCGGCGGCGGTGATCAAGCCTTGATCGACGGGATCAGAGGGACGACGAACTTCAGCAGTGGCGCGTGGCAGGGTTATCAAGGAAGAGACCTGGTAGCCGTTGTAGATCTTGGACAGACGCAAAGCGTATCGAAGTTAGGGGCAGGTTTTTTGCAGGATGTTGGGTCATGGATCTTGATGCCAGTTCGTGTTGATTTTGACGTCTCGACGGATGGAGTCAACTTCGTCCAGGTTCTCTCAATTGCAAACTCCGTGTCTAATCAAAACTATGAGACGCTCATTAAGGATTTCACCGGCACCATTTCACCTCGCATGGCCAGGTACGTCAGAATGCACGCGCAAAATTTTGGAAAACTACCTGCCTGGCATGCGGGTGCAGGTGGTGACGCCTGGATATTTGCAGATGAGATTCTGATTGAGTGAGCTGGGAGCGCAGGCGTCCTCGCCTGCTAAGTACTGGTCACTAACAGTAATGGGTTACACGGCAGGCGAGGACGCCTGCGGTCCCAGCATCAGGCCTGCGGTTGCTGCGGTCATTTCGAATATGAGAATTATCATAGCTACGATTGTTGTTTTCTTGATCAGTAGCGCTTCATTTGCGCAAGAGCGGCCCCATACTCTGACCGGCGATATTCGTGTTCATAAGAACTTCCACTCGAAGATACTAACTAACGATCGCGACGTACTTGTTTACTTGCCACCAAGCTATGAGGCACAAAAGAAGGAGCGTTACCCGGTCTTTTATCTGAATGACGGTCAGAATCTCTTCGATGGAGGAGCGTCGTTTATTCCGGGACAGGAATGGCGGGTTGATGAAACCGCTGAGGCTCTGATCAAATCGGGACAAGTCAGACCTTTAAAATCCGGTACCAAGTTTTCTCAAAAAACGAGTCGTTCCATTAACTAGCAATTTGTCTCAATGAAGACATTGAATAGATCAACTCTCGCCAGTCTTGTCGTCGCATTCTTATTGTCGTCGCTACTTCTTCCCCGAATCATCGGCACGGCCCAGGAGAAGACACCACCACGGCAA
>Ga0163162_10003315_pt1 | contig 15407 bp, 12 predicted proteins | sample S55metaG_FD_115310 | JGI IMG/M metagenome (GOLD analysis project Ga0163162, IMG submission 115310) | Switchgrass rhizosphere microbial communities from Kellogg Biological Station, Michigan, USA - S5-5 metaG | ecosystem: Host-associated > Plants > Roots > Rhizosphere > Soil | place: USA...
ACAAATGGGGTATTTCGTGGCAGATTACGCCAAAAGTCCTGACCGATGCCATGAGCGCGGGCGGCGACAAAGCCAAACGTGCCTTCGAGGCGATGATGCCGATGCAGAAGATCGACGTCGCCAAGATCGAGAAGGCTCGGCGAGGCTGACGCGAGGCGCGATCGCGGTCGAAGAAGACCTGGCTACTGAAGTTTCACCAGTGCCTGGTACGAGTCCACCCACAGTCCGCCGTTGACGGCGATGACGTGCCCGAACGACCAGTTCGGCTCTGCCGTGGGACGCGAGAACGACCACAGCACGGTTCGTGTCGCGAGATCGATGGCGTTCAGGTGACCGCCCGGCAACGCCTTCACCGGCTCCACGGGCTTGCCGCCCTGGTAGACGATGCGATCCTGATTTTCGGAAGCGGGCTTTGCGCCCGGGTGCCCCTGCACGTAGAGCACGCCGCCGGCGACGGCCGTTGACGGCGCGTTCTGACGATATTGACCAGGCAATTCCCAGGCGCGCCGGCCCGACTGCTTGTCGAACGCAATCAACGACACGGGTGTCACGCCGACCAGCACGTCACCGGCATCAACGAGTCCCGCGAGCCCGACCACGCGATCGCGGCCGTCGATCGCCCCGCGCACCTCGATGGGCGGCCACACGTCGCGCCCGTTCGTGAGATTGATGGCGTAGAGCTTTTGATCGCTGACGGCGAAGTAGGTGTCGCCGGACACGAGGGCTTCGTCGACGCACATGCCGGTATTGCCGGCGGGCGCCGCCGGATACCGCCAGCGCTCCTGGCCAGTGCTCGCGTCGAGCGCCACCAGATGCCGAAAGTAATCGGCGGCTCGACCGCCCTCAGCGGCTCGTACGACGACATTGCGAGAGACGTAGACGCTGCCGCTCCTGGCCACCGGAATCGAGGCGCACGCTCCCCTGGACGGGAACGGCTCCGCCCACTTCTCGCGACCCGTCGTGGCGTCGAGCGCGTGGAACTTCGCGTCCTCGCCAAGAACAAAGGCCAGGCCGGCATCGGTTGCAACGGCCGCCTGCAGCGCCGTGGCGGGCCCACGCCAGGCCTCACGGCCAGTGGCGATCGTCACCGCTACGAGCGTGTTGCCCATCGGCACGATGGCAATGCCGCCGGACACGGCGGGTGCCGTCGCGACGAAGGGATTGCCGCTGGCAGTGCCGATGGGACGGAAGGTCCACTTCAGAGTACCGGTGACGGCATCGACGCCGAAGAGGCCGCCGCGATTCGTCAAGTTCCCCGCGACGATCGTGGTTCCGGCCAGGACCGCCGGCGCCCAGTCACGAAAGCCGGGATTCACCGTGAACTTCTCGGTCGGCGCGGTGCGCAGTGGCGCAATGCCGGGTGCGGATTGGGCGAACGCGAGCGCGCCGCCGAGCGCCAACATGGTGAGACCGGCCGCTCCGCGCTTCAAACGATTTGTCATTGCCGTCTATCGTACGACGCGATCTCGAACGCAGACAATGATCCTGGTCAAGGGAGCGGTCACTGAGCGCGGAGCGCGACCACCGGATCGACGCGTGAGGCTCGCCGCGCGGTTACACTGGCCTTTGTGCGGGCGCGGATGCTCAATGCCGGTGCGGTGCTCTTCGGCCTACTGTGGACCGGCTGCGCGCAGTCCACGGCGACCGCCGACACCGAACTGCGCGACTATCAACTCCACACGCTCCAGGCCCGCGTGCAGAAGATGCCCGAGGGGCCGGAGCGCGATTACTTCAACGGGATGCTCGCGTCGCGGTCTGGCCGCTTCGACGACGCAGTCGCGTTGCTCAACCGCGCGTTGCCGAGCCTGCGCCGGTCCGAGCCGAAGCGTGCTGCCATCGCGCTCGAAGCGATGGCCACGGCGCACCGGGCCAACAACCAATACAGTGACGCCGCGCGAGTGTATTCAGACCTGTCGGACAATTTTCCCGGTCAATTGGATCGGTTCCCGGATGACGACGTCGCGCTGACGCGGATCTTGAGCGGCGCGCCGCCACAAGCGATCACCTTGCCGGGGCCGGTCAGGGTGAAGACCGCCAGGAATCCGCTTGGCTCGAGAATGGCCGAGGTGACGGTCAACGGCGTGAGCGATCAGTGGCTTCTCGACACGGGCGCGAACCAGACGGTCGTGACGCAGTCATTCGCCAAGCGGCTGGGTCTGACGCCGCTGCCTGGCGCGGCGTCTGCCGGCTCCGGACTGACGGGACGGACGATCTCGATCCAGGCGGCGGTCCTTCCCGAATTGCACCTTGGCGGCGCGACCATCTCGAACGTCGCGGTCGTGATTATCGATGACGCCAGCCTCCGCGTCGGCAGCGGGGCCGACGCGTATCAGATCAACGCGGTTCTCGGGTACCCGATCTTCAAAGCGCTCGGGGTCGTCACGTTCACCAGCGATGAGTTCCGAGCCGGCGACACGGCGGCGAAGGACACTCGAGGCGTTCGCATGTACATGCGGGGTCTCACGCCGGCCATCGAGTGCGAGATCGAAGGCCGGCCCATGATCTTCACGTTCGACACCGGCGCGTCGAGCACGGAATTGTCCGTGCGGTACTACGAGCTGTTTCGGGAACAGTCCGGCGGCTGGGACAAGCACACAGAGGAAAGCGGCGGGGCCGGCGGCTCAGTCCGGCGCGACATCTATGTGCAGCCGCGCGTCGTCATGAAGCTCGGCGCGGCAACAGTCACGTTGAAGGACGTGTCGATACTGCCGGTTCGGATGAATGCCGGCATCGATGTGCTGTTCGGCAATCTTGGACAGGACTTCATCGACAGCTTCGAGAGTGTCAGCCTGGATTTCCGGACGATGGTGTTCGGGACTTGGCGCGCCAGGTAGGACCCTCGCGGGACACGGGCCTACTTCACCCTCCAGCCCGACACGTTTCCCCACGCCTTCAACGCCGCCCTCGCCCAGTCGGTCGTTTTATCGCTGTGGCAGGTCGTGCACGGATTGGGGATCTTATAGGTGTCGGTCATGGACGGCGTGATGAATGCGAACGTGTGGCTTCGGACGTTCACGTCGCCCATCTCCTGCGCGATCCGAGGCATGTGACATTCGACGCAGTCGTTGCCCGCGCTACCGGATCGATGATGCGTGTGCTCCTCGATGGTTCGAGCATTGTGCGGGCCGTTCTTCGACCCGGGACTATGACACGTCAGGCAGAGGGTGCGGGGCGGCTCGATGGTGTCCGCGTTGTTGGCCGTGCCGTGCACGTCGTGACAGTCGAAGCACGTGACGTTGCGCCGGTACATCACGCTTTGCACGAAGTCGTTCCCCTGCATCCTGTTCTTGTGCGCCGTGCCGTCAGCATAGTGCGTGAACGTCGTCTCCCCGAGCCGGTGGGGCTCGAGCGTCCAGTAGTCGCTGAGCTTCGCGCCCTGATGGAACCCGACAGGCCAGTCATAGTACCGGCCGAGCATGGGATTCGTCAGTGGCTGGCCCTGCGAATGACACTGGATGCACGTGTCGTTCGCGCGGACGAAGTCGAGCGTGGCCGGATTGACGATGTTCGCCGCGGTCGGGGCCGCGATGTGCTCACTGCCGGGACCGTGGCACCGCTCGCAGCCGACGTTCCACTCGGTGACCGTCTTGCGCTCAATGTTGTAGTTGACGGAGTGGCAACCGTCGCAGAGCGGCCCGGTTGGGCGCTGCATGTTGCCGGGCGGATAGAACGGCACCCACCAGTCCGTGTTCGGAGCGACGTTGTAGCCGCGCCACACCTTGTGAGTGACATCCCACTGCGCGGGCAGCGGGTAGTAATCGTCACCCACCTTCTTGAAGTACCGCTGCTTCCACTTCGAGCCGTAGACGAGCGCCACGTCGCTCAACGGAAACGTGATCAGCGGATCGGGCTTGCCGAAGTCCGGAATGACCGCGCCGGGATGATCTTTCGGATCGAGCACGACATTGGCCATCCGAGTTTTGGACCAGCGCGCGTAGACCGCGGCGTGACACGACTCACACGCTCTCGATCCGACGTAGTTCCGCCCGTCCGGCGGCGCCGGGGCCGGCGGTGGCGCAGCGGCCGGCGCGCTCTGAGGCGCTTTCGCCGCCGCTCCAGTCTGGGCGGTGAGTAATCGACCGGACATGGCCAGCGTCAGCAAGGCCGCACCGGTGAGGAGCACGATGGAGCGCGAACGCCTCGGCATGTGGAATGTCCCTCGCTCATGCTAGCCTGACTGCTTATGACGCGCGCGATTCCGATCGGCGTTCTCCTTGCACTGGCTGGCGTGTGGGTGGCGGCGCAGGAACCGAAGCCCGTTCCGAAGGGCTCGATTCGCGTGTCCATCCCCGGGTGCGCCAATGGCGCGGTGTTCACCGTCGGCCGCCGCACCGCCGATGAGCCGGGCACGGTTGACGTCCCCGAGGGCTTGCACCTCCACATGAACGGGCCGAAGAAACTGATGACGGCCATCAAGGATCACCAGCCGGGCATGATCGAGATCACCGGGATCGCCAAGCGCGATGACCTCGTGCCCAATCAGCTCAACCTGGGAAAAGGCATCGGGATCTCGCCGGGGCCAACGACCTCCGGCACGAGCCACGGCCCCGTGCCGGTCGCGTCACAGGGTCAAATCGATGTCGAAGGTTGGCGGCAGATTCCCGGCGAGTGCAAACGGCGTTAGACACGGCTGCGACGGAGGACGACGAATCCATGAAGCCACCATCGAGCGTCAAGACGCCAGCGCAGTACATCGCCTCACTCCCCGCCGATCGTGCGAAGACGATCGCGACGGTTCGCGCGCTCGTGAACAAGCACATTCCACGCGGTTACGAGGAGTGCCTCGTGTGGGGCACGATCGGCTGGACGATCCCCCTGTCTCGGTATCCAGACACGTACAACAACCAGCCGATCTGCTACGTCGCGCTTGCGGCGCAGAAGAACTTCACCACGCTCTACCTGATGGGCGCGTTTTGGAGTGCGAGTCAGCTCGCGCAGCTGAAGGCGGCGTTCAAGGCGGCGGGGAAGAAGCTCGACATCGGGAAGTGTTGCGTTCACTTCCAGTCGCCGGACGATTTGCCGCTCGAAGCGATCGGCAAGCTGATCTCGGAGATTTCGAGCGAGCAGTGGATCGAGATGTACGAGCAATCGCGCGCGAAGACAAAGGCGGGGCAGGCGCAGAAGGCGAAGCAAGCCGCCCCATCGAAGAGCAAGGTGGCCGCCGGGCGCGCGGACACAAAGCGCCGTCGACGCCAGGCCTGAAGCGCCCGTGCAGCGTTCGATGTGCCGAGCATGGATGTCATGACTGCAGGTCGTGTCCTCGTGATGTTGGCACTGGTCCTGACCGGGGCCTCGGGCCTCTCCGCAGCTGACCAAAGGTCTTTGGGCCAGATAGAGTTTTTTGGTTACAAGGGACTCGACCTCGCGGCGATCCGCGTCGCGTTGCCATTCCACGAGGGCGACAGCTTTCCGCCTCCGAAGGTCAAGTCAGAGGAGCTCAAGCGGCAAGTGGGCGAAGCGGTCAAGCGCGTGATCGGACGCGAACCAACCAGCGTTTCATTCCTCTGCTGCGACGCCAAACAGAATTACGGGGCCTATATCGGGCTGCCGGGCGAGTCGTATCAGGCGATCACCTTCAATCCTCCAGCCACGGCTGATGTTCGTTTTCCGAAAGACGCCGTGAAACTGCGGCAGCAAATGGAGGATGCCTTGACGAGTGCCGTCATGAACGGGCATGCCACGGAGGACCAGTCAGAGGGGTATGCGCTGACGAACGATCCCAAGGCTCGAAAAGCGCAGTTAGCGGTTCGAGACTACGCGCTGCAGCACGAGGCTCTGATTTTCCAGGTCTTGACCTCGTCTTCCGACGCGCGGCATCGCGCGATCGCCGCCCAGATGTTGGGCTATGGGCGTCAGTCCGACGAGCAGATCGACGCCCTGGTCCACGCCAGCCTCGACGCGGACGAAGGCGTTCGCAATGACGCCGTGCGGGCGTTGTGGGTCCTCGGTACCGCGAAGCCGGCCCTGGCTCACAGGATTCCGCCTGCGCCGTTCATTCGTCTGCTGCGATCGGGATCGTGGTCGGATCACAACAAGGCCTCGCTCGTCCTCATGGCCCTAACCACGACTCGAGATCCGCAGGTGCTCGCGCAGCTGCGCACCGAAGTCCTCGATTCGCTGCTCGAGATGGCCCGCTGGCGGAGCATCGGACACGCCGGAGCCGCGCTGACGATCCTCGGGCGGATGGCCGACATTGACGAAGACACGTTGAACAAATTGATCGAGGCTGGTCAAGCGGCCACGATCCTTGGCAGGTTCGAGCCGCGCCGAGAATAGTCTGGCTATCGGATACCTTCGATCGTGCCGCGCCAAAGAACGTTAATAACATTTTCGGCATTTCTCTTGCATCACGCCTCAAGCCCCCAAACGGAATCCTCCGTCAAAAGGCGAGGCCAACGCGCCTCACAGTGTTCCCCGTTGCGCCAGGTCACCCTGGAGAAAGAGCCCGATTCTGATGTCAGCCTTCGAGCGAGCCAAGCGTTTCATTCGAGAGAACGCAACCACTACGGCGTTGGTCATCATTCCGTTGGCGATGGCAAGTCCGGCGGGCGCGACGGGCGTCACGTTCAATGTGGGCGGTGCGACCGCGACCGCGGCTTGTTCGACCTTCAGTGGCTCTTGTTCCTCGGGCGGCTCGGGAGCTTTCAGCCCGCTCGCCAATGGGGGCATTTCGTTTTTCTCGCTGGGCAACTACTCCTTTGATTTCTCCTACCTCGCAGGACCTTCCGACATCACGCTGACGCTCACTGGGACCGGGAGTGGCAGCTTCGCGGACGTACCAACCATCGACGCAACCTATCTGTATACGTTCCTGCTTTCAGGAGATATCTCGGGTTTCTCCTCTGCGTTGGATTTCAAGATCAACGGCGTCTCCAGGGGTACCGTCACGGGCCTTGGGGCCCATGCCGACGGCAGCAAGGTATTGAGCGGATGGCTACCGGGGGACACACTGAGTACATGGAGCGTCGTCCTCCAGGCGAATTTCAACACCTACAACGTTGGCACGATCACGTTGGACATTCCAAGTGGCAGCACCATCGATATCAAGCCCGGTGTGGCGGTGACTGACGCAGCTGTGCCCGAGCCGGCCTCACTGCTGCTGTTGACCCCCGGTCTGGCCTGGCTCGTCGCTCGGCGACGCCTCTCGCGACGGACCGGGCAATAATCCCCGGGTGAGCGGCGACGGCCCGCGGGCCCTCCTGGTTCTGCCGCAGTTACCGCAGGACCCGGCGACCGGTGCCCCGCGGTCGATGACGTCGATTTGCGAGCTCCTGGCCGAGAGCGGCTGGCGCGTCCGCGCGCTGGCCACGTCGCTTTCAGAGTCCTCACGGCTACAGGACACGGTCAAGCTGCTTGAGGGGCTGGGCATCGCCGTCGAGCGCCGAACGAAACGCGGAGCCGAACTCCGCTACAGCCACCGAGGCGTGGACTTCCGTACGATTGTCGTCGGCAGCGGATTGAAGCTCCTCGATTGGGAGAAGGTCCACGGCCGGGCGTTCGACCTGGCGTTCGACGAAGAACTCTCTTCGTTCCGGCCAGACGTGATCTTCACATACGGTATGCTGCCGGGCGACCGGCGACGTCAGGCGCGAGCGATACGCGCGGGGGCCAAAGTAGTCTTCGGCCTGCGAAACGAGAACTACCTGGGATTTCGCGACTGGGGTCAGCTGAGCGGCGTCCTGACTCCCAGCCAGTATCTGGCGGACCTGTATCTCGCCGACTCCGGACTCAAGGCGACGTCGCTCTTTGCGCCGCTCGATCCTCAGCAGATCGTGGCCGCAGAGCGCGAGCCGATTTTCATGACGCTCGTGAACCCATCGGCCCGGAAGGGCGTTGACTTCTTTGCGCGCCTCGCCGAGCGAATGAGCCTCACCCGCCCGGACCTGCCATTTCTCGTGATCGAGTCGGAAGGCACGGCAGGAACACTGATGGCGGCGGGGCACCGTGCAGGTTTCGACCTTGCCCGCCACGAGAACATCATGATTTCGCGCGCCGTGCCTCAACCGAAGGACATCTTCGCGCCCACGCGTGTCCTGTTGGCGCCCTCCGTGCGAGAAGCCGCCGGCCGCGTCGTCGCTGAGGCCCTGTTGAACGGCGTGCCGCCCATCGTGAGCGATCGCGGCGGATTGGCCGAGATGTGCTGCGATGCGGGACGAGTGCTGCCGATTGGCGACGATGAGCGCACAATCGAGACGTGGCTGAGTGCCATCATCCCGCTGATGGACGACGACGCGTTATACCGATCTGAGAGCCGAAAGGCTCAGGCGGCATCGGCAGCCTTCAATCGGGACGTGCTTCGGCCGCAGTACGACGGGTTCTTTCGCGGGGTTCTGTCGAAGAACTAATTCGCGGCGGGCTGGCTGGTAGAAGGATTGAGCAATCTGCCCGCCTTCCCGGGCACCTTCGGACGCACCTGACGCAGTGCCCGTTTCGGCGGGGCCTTCGCTGGTGTCACAGGCTCGCTTCGGTTTGTCGCTCAGGCCGCGAGAGTCAGAATTCATTCGGAGCGGCCGCGGAGGCGGATGGCTGGGAGACAGGGATTCGAACCCCGATAACCTGCTCCAGAGGCAGGTGTCCTACCGTTGAACGATCTCCCAGCACGGAGGTCGCGAGGACGAGAACATCCAAAGTTAGCAGTACTGACCTGATACGAGCAAGGACCCCGTAATCCGGGCAGCAGACTCCATGGAGCCCGCCTGCAGAAACACTGTCTATTTCGTACGACGGCCGAGCAACCCCAATTCGACAGATTTATTTAGAAGATATACGACCGCCAGCACAAAGACGGCGACCAACACGGCACGCTGTTTCGGCTCGAAACTCCGGGCCAGCCAAACGACCCCGATCACGGCCAGGATGAGGGCCGCGACGATGAGGATCATGCCCGGAGTATAGCGCCGAGGCCGCCCAGCCCACTACCGTCGGCGCCGCCGACGCGTCCTGGCTGGACGAACGCTCAGCAGCCGATCCAGCTTGCTCTCGATACGTGCTGACTGCCGCTCGAACCCGTCGAACCGCTTTTCCAGGCCGTCGAACCGCTTCTCCAGGCCATCGAACCGCTTCTCGAGACCCTCAAACCGCTTCTCGAGGCCATCGAACCGCAGCTCGAGCCGGTCGAACCGCCGTTCAAGACCGTCGAGTCGTTTCTCCACACGGCCGAGTCGCATATCGACAACGGCGAACCGCCTGTCAACAGCGTCGAAACGCCGGTTCATGTCCTTCCGGAGCGCGCCGACGCTCTCGCTGACGAACATCCGCATCTCGGTGAAGGTCACGCTCACGGCTTTAGACTCAACTTCCGCCTGGGCGGACAGGGCGTCAACCCTGGCACCCAACTCGACGATCGACAGGCTCGACATCTCAGCACGGTTCCCGTCCGGACGACGACGTTACCATCGTCCCTGCGACAGGATAAAGAGCAACTTTTGTGCCCGGCCAGACGCCTGATTTTCGGCCACATTCCTCACAATTGGCCAAGCCAATTGCACTATCTGCAATGGACACGATGCCGCGACCTTGAATATCTTGCAACGTTACAATGTACGCCCGAATGCCCGACCGCTTCGCGCTCCAGCCGGCCGCTCTCGAGCCGTCGCGCGCCCGTCTGGCGGCGCTCCAGCTCCAGCTCGCGGCGCGCGAGACGGAGTTGACGGCGGCGAGCGACGAGCTCCAGCATTTGCAGGCCAAATACCTGAAGGCCGTCGGCGTGTTCTACCGAAAACTCGTCGACCTCGAAGCCGCGATTGTCGAGGCGGAAATCGCGGCCGGCTTGCGCGTGCCAGCGCCACCTGAGGACGCCGCCGACACGGAAGACACCGCGGACGTCGACAGCGCGTTCGAGGGCTGTTCGAATCGCGGCGCCGCTTCCACCGATCTCAAGGCGATGTATCGCAACCTCGCCAAGACCATTCATCCGGACCTCGCCCTCGATGATCCCGCGCGCATGCGCCGGCATTCGCTGATGGCCGAGGCGAATCGCGCCTACGCCGAGCGCGACGAGGATCGGCTGCGGCTGATCCTTCATACCTTCGAACGAAGCCCCGACTCGGTGCTGGATGACGGTGGAGACGCCGACGAGTCACGACTGCGCCGCCGCGTCGCTCTGATAGAAGATCGGCTGCTCGCCATCGAGTCGGAATTCGCCGGACTGCACTCGTCCGCCATCTGGCAGCTCAAGAAGAAGATCGACACCGCCTCAGCACAGGGCTGGGATCTGTTCGCGGAGATGGTGCTCGAGGTGAAACGCGAAGTCAGGCGTGCCACGGCGCGGCTGGCCTCGTTACGCTTGGGGAACGCGGTAACACCGAATCCGCGAAACGCGGCCTCGCCGAAGACCTGATCTGGGAGCGCCGATGGACCAGCAGGCAATCCGCCAGCGGTTTCAGGCCGCGCTCGACGCGCTGGTCGAGCACGTCAGGGCCGACAAGTCGATCCTGGCCGTGCTGCTCTGCGGCAGCCTGTCACACGACGTCGTCTGGGAGAAGTCGGACATCGACCTGATGTTCGTCACCGTCGACGACAAGCAGGCGAAGACGACGGACCTGCCGTTGTATGCGGACGGCGTCAACGTTCACGCGGCGATCGTGCCGCGCGCGGAGTTCCGCAAGATGGTGGACGGCGCGTTGCAGCACTCGTTTATCCACTCGTATCTCTCCAAGGGCCGCTTGCTTTACACGCACGACGACACGATTGCCGAGCTGTGCCTGCGCCTGAAGGACGTTGGCCGCCGCGACACCGAGCTCCAACTCTTTCGGGCCGCGTCGCACGCGCTCGGGCCGATGGACAAGGCGCGCAAGTGGTTCGTCACGCGCCGCGATCTCGACTACAGCGCCCTTTGGATCCTCTACGCCGCGACGCCGCTGGCGCAGATCGAAGTGATCTCGCGAGGCCTCGTGCCGGACCGAGAGGTGATTCCGCAGGCCGCCAAACTCAATCCGTCATTCTTCCAGGCGATCTATTCAGGGCTGCTGAACAACAGGAAGACAGAGGCCTCGGTCGGCGGCGCGCTTGACCTGATCGACGCGTTTCTGGCGGAACGAGCGCCCGAGCTGTTCAAGCCCGTCCTCGATCACCTGCGCGAGGTCGGCGAGGCGCGATCGTCCAGGGAAATCGAGAATCACTTCACGCGGCACATGAATCTGAGCGGCGTCACGACGGTGTGCGAATACCTGGCGGATCGAGGAATCCTCGGCAAGGCCTCCGCCCCCGCTCGGCTGACGAGAACGAGCAACGTCGTCGTGCAGGAACTGGCGTTTTATTATGTCGGTGGCTCGGACCGACGTTCGGTCCGAGCTACGAGCCGAGCTACGAGCGATTAGACATGGCAAAGACGCCCACTCGCGCCGGCGCGCGCAAAACGATCGCAGTCCAGGGCGCGCGCGTCCACAACCTCAAGAACATCTCCCTCGAGATCCCGCGCGACGCCCTCATCGTCGTCACCGGTCTCTCGGGTTCCGGCAAGTCCAGCCTCGCCTTCGACACGATCTACGCAGAGGGCCAGCGCCGGTACATGGAGTCGCTCTCGAGTTACGCCAAGCGATTCGTGGCGCAGGTCGCAAAGCCAGACGTCGACTTCGTCTTCGGCCTGTCGCCGGTGATCTCCATCGAGCAGAAGACGCTGTCGAACAACCCGCGCTCGACCGTGGGGACGATGACGGACGTCGCGAGTTATCTGAATTTGCTGTTCGCGACGATTGGGCAGCCGCATTGTCCCAGGACGAACGAGCCGGTGCCGGGCCGTACGTCGAGCCAGATTCTCGAGGCCATTCTGTCGCTGCCTGAGGGCGCCGAGGTCGAGCTGCGCGCGCCCGTCTTTCCCATCTACGGCGAGGACGTCGAGGTGCTTTACGCGGAGCTCCGCAAGAAAGGGGTCCGCCGCGTCATCGTCGATGGGGAGACCGTGGATCTGGCTGACCGGGCCGACCGCGCGCCGGGCGACGACGCGGCCGACTCGGACTCCGCCGGCAGCGGCGCGACGCCGGCAGCGCAGATGGATGCCATCGTCGATCGCATCATCGTCGGCCGCAAGCACGAGAAGGCGATCAAGGCCGCCATCGCGGCGACCCTGCTCGTCGGCGACGGCCTGATGCAAGTGCACGTAGCCAGGGGTGCGAGCAAGGCCGCGGCCGATCGGTTTTACAAGGACACGTGTAGCGCGACGCATCATCTTGTCTATGGCGACATCGGGCCGGCCTACTTTCAGTTCAACAATCCCGAGAGCGCGTGCCGCACGTGCGGCGGTCTTGGCGTCGACAAACTGACACATCCCGAGTTGCTCGTGCCCGATCCCGACCGGAGCATTCTGGGCGGCTGCTTCGTGAAGGAAGCGTTCAAGTACAACCCGGACACGTGGGACGGGCGGCTGATGTTCAGCCTGCCGAAGCTCCTGAACTTTCAGCTCGACTCGCCGTGGCGGCTGCTGCCGGAGTCGGCGCGCAATGCCATCCTTTATGGGATCGGTCCGGCCAAGATCAAACTGCAGTCGCCGCCGGACGCGAAGCCGCTTCGGAGCGGCCCGGACGGACGCGAGGTTGGCTTTCACGGCATCGCCCGGCGGATCGAGCGGTACTACCGGCACTATCGTCAGCGCGGCGAGGCCAACTCGCGAATGGAGGAGTGGCTCGACAAAGTGATGGTGGAGCGCGCGTGTCCGGAGTGTCAGGGTGCGCGTGTTCGCGCCACCCGGCTCCGCTTCACCATCAACGGCCGCAACATCCACCAGCTGGGGCAGCTGCACTTCGATGAGTTGCAGCGCTTTCTCGGCGCGATTAAGACATCGGGCCGAGGCGCCGATGCGGGCCGCCACGTGCTCAACGACATTCGCAGCCGGCTGGACCTGCTTCTCGGTATCGGCCTCGACTACCTCAGTTTCAACCGGCGGTCGAGCACGCTTTCGGGCGGCGAATCGCAGCGCATCCGTCTGTCGTCGCAGATCGGATCGGGTTTGATGGGGATGCTCTACGTTCTGGATGAGCCGAGCATTGGGCTGCATCCCAAGGACAACGTCAAGATGATCGCGACGATCGAGCGCCTGCGCGACATCGGCAACACCGTGATCGTCGTCGAGCACGACGAGGACACGATTCGCTCCGCCGATCACATCGTCGAGATGGGGCCAGGCCCTGGGGTGCACGGCGGGAAAGTCGTGGCGCAGGGGACGATCGCGGACATTCTCAAGACCAAGGCCTCGCCGACGGGCCAGTTCCTTTCCGGCGCGCGCGCGATTGCGACGCCGGCGAAGCGCCGCAAGGGCAACGGCAAATCGCTCGTCGTCCGCGGCGCCCGCGAGAACAATCTCAAGTCGCTGACCGTCGCGTTTCCGCTGGGCCAGCTCATCGCGGTGACCGGTGCGTCCGGGTCGGGCAAAAGCACGCTCGTCAGCGACATTCTGTACAAGGCCCTCTGGAAGCGGCTCGTGGACACGCGCACGCTCCCCGGCGATCACGACGGCCTCGACGGCCTGGAAAATGTCCACAAGGTCGTCAACATCGACCAGTCGCCGATCGGCCGCAACAGCCGGTCGAATCCCGCGACGTACATCGGGTTCTACGACGCGATTCGCGACCTCTTCACGAGCACCACGCTCTCAGTGGAACGCGAGTACAAGCCGGGCCGGTTCAGCTTCAACGTCAAGGGCGGGCGTTGTGAGGAGTGCCAGGGCGAGGGCGTCATCACCACGCAGCTCTACTTCATGCCAGACGTCGAAGTGACGTGCGGCGCCTGCAAGGGCGCGCGGTTCAATAGTGAGACCCTCGAGGTAACGCTGCGAGGTAAGACGATCGACGACATCCTCAACATGTCCGTGGAGGAGGGCGTCACGTTCTTCGCGACGGACCCGTCGATCGGCCGCAAGATCCAGGTGCTCGCCGATCTCGGATTGGGCTACCTGACACTCGGCCAGTCGGCGACGACGCTGTCTGGCGGTGAGGCGCAGCGGATCAAGATCGCGACGGAGCTGTCGACGCTGCAGCGCGCCAAGCACACGGTGTACATCCTCGATGAGCCGACCACGGGCCTGCACCTCGCGGACATCGAACGCCTCCTCCAGTCGTTGAACAAGCTCGTCGACGCCGGCCACACGGTGATTCTCATCGAGCACCATCTGGACGTCATCAAGACGGCCGACCACGTCATCGATCTCGGGCCCGACGGCGGTCATGCCGGCGGGGAAGTGGTGGTGACGGGGACGCCCGAGGCGGTTGTGCGGTGCAAGGCCTCGCACACGGGCAGGTTTTTGAAGGCGCATCTGTCCGCGTAGCTGCCACGCGTGCTAGCATGCAGGCCTTTCAGGGCCTGTATGCGAATGAAGCGTGTTGCCTTCGTTCTGAGCCTCGCCGCGCTGGCCATCCTCTGGCCCGCGCGTCACGCCGTCGTTACAGCGCAAACCGCGCCCGCGGCGGACTGCCGCCCGCCGGTGCCGGCCGCCTCGCGCGCGCCAATCATCTTCAACGAGGAGCAGGAGAACGATCTCGGCGACGCGATCGACGAACACGTCGGCCGCGAGTTCCGCATCATCGACGACGACGAGGTGACGGGCTATCTGCGGCGGATTGGCGACCGCCTCGTCAAGCACCTGCCGCCGACGAAACTGCATTTCCAGTTCTTCCTGATCGATCTGCCCGAGGCGAACGCGATGGAAATGCCGGGCGGCCGCATCTACGTCTCGCGCAAGCTCGTGGCGCTCACGAAAGACGAAGACGAGCTGGCCGCGGTGATGGCCCACGAGGCCGGCCATCTCATCGCGCGGCAACAGGCCGTCTTCTTCACGAAGGTCTTCAAGGACGTCCTCAACGTGACGTCGGTCACCGACCGCGCCGATGTCTTCGAGAAGTACAACCGGCTGATGGACAACGTCGCCAAACGGCCGGGCGCGTTCAGAAACCATGAGGACACCGAGCAGATCGAAGCCGACCAGATGGGCGTGTTCGCGGTGGCCGCGGCCGGCTACGACCCGCAGGCGCACGCGCGGTTCATGGACCGGCTGCTTGGAACCAAGGGCGACACCGGCGGATTCTTCTCGAACCTGTTCGGGACGACCAGCCGCGATGCCGTGCGGCTGCGCGAGTTGCTCAAGAACACCAAGGCCGTTCCGCCGGCGTGCATCGACCCGCGCGCGGCCGACGCGGCCGCATTCGATCGGTGGCGATCATCCGTCATCACATTCACCGGCCTGGCGGTCAAGGAGTCGGTGCCCGGCGTCGTGGCGCGCACGCGGCTCGAGCCGCCGCTCAGCGGCGAAATCGTCAGCGTGCGGTTCACGCCGGACGGCACGCGCCTGCTGGCGCAGGACGACAACGGCATCACGGTGTTGAGCCGCGATCCGTTTCAGGTGCTGTTTCACATCGACGCCTGGGATGTGGCCGCGGCGGCGTTCACACCTGATTCCAAGAGCCTGGTGTTTCACACCA